>ERZ780218.1756-NODE-1756-length-12271-cov-4.777014_pt1 | contig 12271 bp, 11 predicted proteins | sample MGYA00510975_ERZ780218 | MGnify/ENA primary metagenome ERZ780218 (study PRJEB29588, sample SAMEA2152063) | human gut metagenome | biome: human gut; feature: human-associated habitat; material: faeces | place: Denmark | collected 2008/2010 ...
GCCCGCCGTCGGCGACAGCGTGGCCCGTATTCTGGAGGAGATGGGCCTCGAGGTCTGCGGCACGCACGGCACCACCGCCGCGCTCGCGCTGTTGAACGACGCGGTGAAAAAGGGCGGCGTGATGGCGTCCAGCTCCGTCGGAGGACTTTCCGGCGCGTTTATTCCCGTCAGCGAGGATGAGGGCATGATCGCCGCGGCCTCCTCCGGTGCGCTGACGCTCGATAAGCTCGAGGCCATGACCTGCGTATGCTCGGTCGGGCTCGACATGATCGCCGTCCCCGGCGACACGAGCGCCGAGACCATCGCCGCCATCATCGCGGACGAGGCCGCCATCGGCATGGTCAACACCAAAACCACCGCCGTGCGCATCATTCCCGCGCCCGGCTGCAGGGTCGGCGACACGGTGGAGTTCGGCGGACTGCTCGGCTCCGCGCCGGTGCAGGCCGTACACCCCTATTCCAGCGCGGACTTCATCGCCCGCGGCGGGCGTATCCCCGCGCCGCTGCACAGCCTGAAAAACTGAAGCTCCCATCCCGTCAAAAAACGGACGCTGCTTTTTTCGCAGCGTCCGTTTTCTCTTTCATGTATCAGCGCGCAAGGTCCTTCAAATGGCTCAGGCGCTCGAGCGCGGTGTTGAGCGTTTCATCCTTCTTGGCAAAATGCAGACGAATGATGTGGTTCACGTCCTCGTCGAAGAACGAGCTTCCCGGCACGGCGCCCACGCCGATCTTCTGCGCCATTTCCACGCAGAAGTCCACATCGGACTGGCCCTTCTTCAGGAACGGGGAAATGTCCGCCAGCACGAAGTAGGTGCCCTGCGGGTCGGTGAAGGGAATGCCGAGTTCCTTCATGCCGCCGGTAAAGAGCGCCTTCATGTGCGCATAGTGCGCGCCGAACTCCTCGTAGTAGCTCATGGGCATATCCAGCCCGACGACAGCAGCCTCCATCAGCGGCGAGGGCGCGCCGACGGTGTTGAAGTCGTGATACTGCTTGATGCGGTCCATGATGTTCTGCGGCGCGAGGGCGTAGCCCAGACGCCAGCCGGTGACGGAATAGGTCTTGGACAGGCTCGAGCAGCAGACCGTGCGCTCACGCATCCTGGGGAGCGTGCTCATATAGGTGTGCTTGTGGCCCTCATAGACGATGTGCTCGTAGACCTCGTCCATGATGGCGTAAACGTCATATCGGATGCAGAGATCCGCGATGAGCTTGAGCTCGTCGTAGGTAAAGACCTTGCCGCTCGGGTTCGAGGGGTTGCAGATCAAAATTGCCTTGGGATGCTGACGGAAGGCGTCCTCCAGCACCTCCGGATCGAAGCCGAACGCCGGCGGCACGAGCGGCACGAACCCCGGCTCGCAGCCCGCCATGATGGTCTGGGCGCGGTAATTCTCAAAGTAGGGAGAGAACATCACGATCTTGTCGCCCGGATTCGTGAGGGCAAAAATGGTGTCCACCATTGCCTCGGTCGAGCCGATGGTCACGACCATCTCGGTCTCGGGATCGTATTTCATGCCCATGAAGCGCTCACACTTACGCGAGAGCGCCTGACGGAAGTTCGGCGCGCCCATCGTGATGGGATACTGGTGCGGGCCGAGCCGGCTGACCTCCTCCAGTCGGTCGGTCATCGCCTTGGGCGGGTCGAAATCAGGAAAGCCCTGCGCCAGATTGATCGCGCCGCAGTCGATGCTGATGCGCGTCATCCGTCGGATGACGGAGTCGGTAAAATGCTCGTTTCTTCTGCTCAGTTCCTGCATGGTATCACTGCTCCCTTTCTCATTTGTTCGTGTCGGCAGAGCCTGCGTCCTTCCCGCCCGCGCACTTTTTATAATAGCGAAACTTTAACACTTCTACTCAATAAAGTCAATCGCCCTTTTGTACAAAATCAGGACAAACGCGCTGCCGCGTCCCATGCACTCCGCAGCAGCCGCTTCCTCAGATGCCGAAAAGCGGCAGCAGAAATACGCCCAGCAGCGCAAGGATCAGCAGCGGGACGGCGAAGGCCGTCAGCCCCGCGATGAACAGCGCAGCCAGGATGACCGGAAGGCCGACGCCGAACAGGATCGTCTTGGTCAGTCCCCAGGTGACGCTGAGCGTCAATGCCACGAGCTTTACGGTCAGAACGACCATTCCGATGATAAACAATGTGAGAATACCATGACCTCCTTTTTTCTCTGTTTCAGGGCGTCATTATAGTTCTCCACCGTCCGGTCGTCAACCATTTTTATCAATTATTCAAAATTTCTTCAAAAAGGAAACGCAGAGCGGCACCGTTTCGGTACTGCTCTGCGTTTTTGCCTTCGTTGGCTCCCGCTTCAGCGGAGCCGCCCGTCGCCGCCCATGAGAGCGGTCATCTCCTCGATGCGGTCGAGCGGGAACGGCGGCTCGCACAGCGGCTTCATGGCGATGCTCATGAGCTTCATCGGGTTGTCGTCCGCCGCCACGCGGTTGGAGCTGAGCGCCCCGCAGCGCTTGCAGCGGTGGATGATAGCCCATTCGCCGCCTCTGCGCACCCAAACAGCCACTGGCTCCATGATGCCGCCGCAGTCGGACGCCCGGTCGCCGGGCTCGATGTCGACGTGCAGGCTGGAAAGGCAGTTCGGGCAGTGGTTGCGGTGGTCGCTGCCGGCGTTTTGCGGCGTGCAGAGCCGGCCGCAGACCTTGCAGGTAAAGGTATCCTTGCAGGCGTGCGTCTTGTAGTAGCCTTTTTCAAAGGTCTTGCGTTTGTTTTCGCGGTTCATGGTGTTTCCTCCTGAAGAAAGATCACGCGAAATTTCTCGGGAGGAGCGGCGTGTGTTGGATTTGCCGGACCTCCCGGTCAGGCCACACGCTCCGGTGATAGGGTGATGTGTTTCAAAAAGTTCTCCTTCAAATCGGGATTCGTAAGCGGAAACATTGCCCGCTGACTATCGCTTATTATAGTCCGATCCTCCGTGTTGTCAACCGTTCTCTGCCTGCTTTGCAGCCTCTGTCTGTCCGGCAAGGAAGTCGCGGACGGAGGCGATCTGCGCCTCGACCGACGCGACGCAGGTGCCGCCGAGCGAGGTGCGGCCCGTCACGCAGCTGGTGAGCGCGATGGCGGCGTAAACGTCCTCGCCGAACCGCTCGCTGTACTGCCGGAGCAGTGTGAGCGGCAGCTCCTCGAGTACGGCGGTGTGCTCGATGCAGTAGGCCACGAGCTGACCGGCGATCTTATACGCCGCGCGGAAGGGCAGCCCCTTCTTTGTCAGATAGTCCGCGAGATCGGTCGCGTTCAGGAAGCCGCGCTGCGCCGCGCGGTACATATCGCAGGTGCAGGCCTTCATCGCGGCGATCATCGGCGTGAACACACGCAGGCACATTTTTACGGTGTCCACGCAGTCGAACACGGCCTCTTTGTCCTCCTGCATATCCAAGGCGAGGTCGGTCCACAGGGTGTGCAGGGCGACCGCGGCTGTCCGGGACCGCAGGGAGAGCAGGGTGTTCAGGGTCCGCAGGGCGAGAAGGGCGATACCGGTGAAAAGGGCGAGCAGGGTATTCAGGGTCCCAAGGGCGAAAACGGTGAAACGCCCGTCATCACCGTCACCGAGGATACGCCGCGCAGCTATAAGCTGCACTTCCAGTCCGGCGAGCAGGAGCTGACGACGCCCCGCGCAGCTCACCGAGCGCATCGGAGGCTTCGAAAATTCCGCGGGGCTCCGGTGAAAGGTCCGAGCCTTGACAGCCGCCAGTTCTCAGCGCGAAAAAAGGCCGCCGCAGAACATTCCTGCAGCGGCCTTTTTCGGTTCTCTTATAGGGTGCGCACGCGGTCTTCGAACTCCCACACATAATCTCGATACCTGTAATGTCCGGACGCTTGACGCTCGCGCCCGTGATCTGGTCGGTGCAGCAGGCATCTCACGTTTCCGCGCTCCGGCACTGCCGTCCGGTATGGTCGATGTACGTCTCTTCGTTCGTCAGCAGGATCTTGGAGATTGGCACGATCTCATAGCCCTCGCCGAGCAGGTAGTCGAGGATATCCGGCAGTGCCTCCGGCGTGTGCTCGCCCGCGTTGTGGAAGAGCACGATGGAGCCGTTCGTCACCTTCCCCGTCACGCGCTTGGTGATCTCACCGGTGGAGATGCCCTTCCAGTCGAGCGAATCCACATCCCACTGGATGGGCTCCATGCCGATGGAGCGGATGGCGGAAATGACATGGTCGTCGTACTCGCCGAACGGGCAGCGGATGAGCGTCGGGCGGACGCCGGTGAGCGCCTCGATCTTGTCGTTGCAGGTGTTCACGTCCGCGATGATCCGGTCGGCGGTCAGGGAATTGTAGTGGTCGTGCGCGTTGGAGTGGTTCATCAGCTCGTTGCCGCTCTCGACGATGGCCTTGGCCTGCTCAGGGTACTGGTCCGCCCAGTTGCCGACGACGAAGAAGGTACACTTCACACCGTAGTCCGCGAGCACATCGAGAATCTTCTGCGTGTTGTCCGCCCCCCAGGCGGCGTCGAACGAGATGCTGCACACCTTCTGGTCGCGCTCGACGCAGTAGATGGGCAGCTGGCGCGTCGCGGCCGACGCCCGCACGGCGGCGGGCGCGTTCACCGCGCCGAAGATGGCTGCCGCCGCCAGCAGCGCCGCACCGACAGTCAGCGTCCTGCGCCGCAGAACAAGAAAGCGCGGCTTCGCCGCCTCCCGCTTCCCACGCTTTTTCCTCAAGGCAAACCGCAAAAACATCCGCATATCCTCCCCATTTTGTTTTGGTAGAGGGTATGCGGAGCTTTTCTTTTTCATACCGGACAGAGCCCCGCGCGCGTCACGGGACCGTCCCGCCGTCCGCCGTCCGCGCACCGATTTTCGGCAGAATTTACTTTTTTCGTTGAGAAAAAGCCGCGCTTGTGTTACACTGGATACAGTTATCATAGAAAATGAAACGCGCGGCCCTTCGCCGCACACTGAAAATTCAATCGTTTTTGGAGGAGAAAAAGCATGGAAATCAGAAAAGAAAAGAAGGATTCCGCGCTGTCAATGGCCATTGAGGGCCGTATCGACACCACCACCGCCCCCCAGCTGGAAACGGAGCTGAAGGCCGACCTTGACGGCGTCACCGAGCTGCGTCTGGACTTCGGGCGGGTCGAGTACATCTCCTCGGCGGGACTGCGCGTGCTGCTGTCCGCGCAGAAGCTGATGAACCGTCAGGGCAAAATGGTGCTCACCCATGTGAGCGAGTCGGTGATGGAGATCTTTGAGGTGACCGGCTTCTCCGATATTCTGACCATTGAGTAACACCATGCGGACGATGAGCCCCGCCGCACATCGGACGGCGGACCGCTTTACCGCTCGGATGTTCCGTGGGCTGTGGGTCCCTGCCATGCTCTCGTCGCTCGGCTGGGCGCTGAGCGATATGGCGGACGCCGTGGTGGTGGGGCAGCGGCTGGGCGCCGTGGGACTTGCCGCCATCGGTCTGATCCTGCCGGTCTACATGATCAACTGCATGTTTGCCCACGGCCTCGGACTGGGCGGCTCCGTTCGCTATTCCCGTCTGCTGAGTCAGGGCAAAACGCAGGAGGCCGCGGACAGCTTTCACGGCGTGCTCGCGCTGGCGCTGCTTTTCAGCGTCACGACCGCCGTGCTGGGCAGCGTGTTCATAGACCCGCTGCTGGCGCTGCTGGGCACGCGGAGCACAGACGGCGCACTATATGCCGCCACAAGGGACTATCTGCAGATCCTCGTCGCGGCCACGCCGCTGTTCTACCTGTCCAACGTGTTCAACTACTATCTGCGCAACGACGGGAGTCAGCGCCGCGCCGGCGCCGGCTCGGTCATAGGCAACCTTTGCGACATCGCGCTGAACATCACGCTGGTGCTGGCGCTGGACATGGGCACGCGGGGCGCGGCGCTGTCCACCGCGCTGGGACAGATCATCACCATCGCCATCTATCTGCCTGGCTTTTTCGGTCAGAAGCACACGCTGCGCTTCGCGCTGCCGCGCGGGCGCTGGCTCGTCCCTGCCCTTTCCGCGCTGAAGGCGGGTATGGCCACCTCGGTGCAGTATCTGTACCAGATGATCTTCTTCCTCGTGTGCAACAATCTGCTGATCCGTCTGGGCGGCGAAACGGCGGTGGCGGTGTTCGACGTCATTCAGAATACCTCCTACCTGATCCTGTACCTGTTTGAGGGGACGGGGCGCGCCATGCAGCCCATCCTCTCCACCTATCAGGGCGAGCACAACCGGCAGGGAATGCGGAACACGGTGCGTCTCGGCTTCACGGCGGGACTGACAGTGGGCGGCGCGCTGATCGTCCTTGTGGAGCTGTGGCCCGCGGGAATGTGCCTGCTGTTCGGCATCGCCGGTTCGGCGTCGGAGGCGCTGGCGTGTACCGCGCTGCGGCTCTACGGCGCGGGGGCGCTGTTCGCCGGCATCAATATCCTGCTGTGCAATTACTATCAGGCCTGTGAGAACGAAAAGCCGTCGTTCCTGCTGGAGACGCTGCGCGGCGCGGTGCTGCTCATCCCGCTGACGTTCGTGTGCTATGCCTTGGGGTTGCAGCGCTTCTGGCTGCTGTTCCTGCTGACGGAGGCCGGCTCGCTGGCGGTGTTCCTGCTGCTGGGCCTCGGCGGCCGCTATAAGAAAGCGGAGCTGCCGGAGGAGCGCATCTTCCAGCGGACGATCCTCAGCAACGCGGAGGATGTGATGGACGTGTGCCGCGAGCTGGAGGCCTTCTGCGAAGTCTGGGGCGCGGACATGAAGCAGCAGATGTTTTCGACCATGACCGTGGAGGAGCTCGGCATGGCCATCTTGAAGCACGGCTTTCAGGGGCGGACGGACGGCTACCTCCAGCTGACGGCCATCATGGACGAGGGCGGCGTGCTGGAGCTGCATCTGCGGGACGACGCCACGACCTTCAATCCCTTTGCGTTAGATACTTCCCGCGCCAGCCGGGACGAGGATTTCGACATGGACGGCATGGGCGTGCTGGTCATCAAAAAGCGGGCGAAGGAATTTTTCTACCGGCGCTATCAGGGCTTCAACACACTGATCATCAAGATCTGAGGACAAAGAGGGAAAAGCGATGAAGGTCGTTTATTTCGGCAGCGACGTGTTCCTGTCGTGCTTTGAATATTTTGTGGAAAAGCATCAGGTGCTGGCGCTGTATACCTATCACAACGACGAGGACTATTTCACGGAATACGCCATCGTAAAACGGGCGGAGGAGCTCGGCATCCCCGTCCACTACGAGGCCATCTCGCCGGAGGAGATCCGGCGGTACTTCACGGAGGAGGGCTGCGAGCTGTTTTTCATCGCGGAGTATGACCGCATCCTGACGCTGCCGGAGGAGCTTCCCGCGTTCCGCGGCATCAACACCCACAGCTCGCTGCTCCCGCAGGGGCGCAGCTATTACCCCATCGAGGGAGCCATGGAGCGGGAGCTGTCATGCACCGGCGTGACGATGCACAAGGTGGCGCAGCGATTGGACGGCGGCGACGTTCTGGCGCAGCATACCATTGACATAACCGCGGACACGGACAGCATCGACGTCTATCTGCAAAGCGCGGCATGGGCGCGCGCGACGGTCGAGGAGCTCCTCGAGCACCTCGACGACCGCTGGGCCGCCGGCCGGCCGCAGGCGGAAAAGCATCCCTACTGGAAGCGTCCCGCGTCCGAGCTGCTGACGCTGCATCCCGAAATGAGCCGGGCGGAGGCCCTGGCGATCTTCCGAAAATACAATTCCATGACTCAGGTGGAGCTGAGCGGCGCGTGGTTCTATGTGACCGCGGTAGAGGCCGGCACGGCTCCGCTGCCCTGTGAGGTGCAGCGTCTGTCCCCCACGCGGGCGCTCTACCGCGTAAGAGACGGTCATTTGCGGCTTCATATCCATCCGATGGAGGTGCGGACATGAAACGAGCAAGGAGCATACGGTTACAGCCCAAGCTGCTACTGGGGCTGGTGGCGATGGCCGCCGTCCTCGCGGCGATCCTGGCCCCCTCAATTGCCCAACTGTACCGGGCGCGGATGGAGGAGCAATACGCCTCTCTCGCGTTCGGTCAGGCCTCCGTGGCGGCGGATCTCATCGACGGAGACCGCGTGGAGCAATACTACCGGACCGGCGAGAAGGACGCCTATTACGAGGAGATCCACCGCTACCTGCAGGACGTCAGGGAGAAGCTGGGACTGAAATACTTCTATGTGGTCGTGCCGGAGGATGAGGTCATGTACTACATCTGGGACGCGGGCGTTCCCGGCGAGGACGGCGTCTGCGACCTCGGCGACACCGACGCCTACTACGGCGGCGGCAACGAGCTGATGCACGGGGCCTTTGCCGTCGACGCGGAGCAGACCATCCTCATCACCAACAACGAGGAGTACGGCTATCTGGCGTCGGCCTACGTCGCCATCCTCAACAAAGCCGGCACACCGGTGGCGCTGGCCAGCGTGGACATTTCGATGGACATGATCGACCAACAGATCCGGCAGTTTCTCGGCCTGACGCTGTGCGTGGTGCTGGCCGTTCTGCTGCTTTCCATTTTCGCGTACTACTACTATGTGCGGCGCATTCTGATCCGCCCGCTGAGGATTCTGCACCACGCCGCCATCGGGCTGGTGGAGAGCAGAATGGAGGATCTTTCTCACTTCCGGGTGGAGGTCAACACCGGCGACGAGCTGGAGGAGCTTGCCCATTCGTTCCAGTACATGGTGTCGGAGCTGAATGAATATATCCAAAATCTCAGCCGCGTCACCGCGGAAAAGGAGCGCATCGGCGCGGAGCTGGATGTGGCGCGCCACATTCAGGCGTCCATGCTGCCCTGCATCTTCCCCGCCTTCCCCGAGCGCCACGAGTTCGACATTTACGCCTCCATGACACCGGCGAAGGAGGTCGGCGGCGACTTCTACGACTTCTTCCTGGTGGATGACGACCATCTGGCGCTGGTCATGGCGGACGTGTCCGGCAAGGGCGTCCCCGCGGCGCTGTTTATGATGATCTCCAAAACGCTGCTGAAATCCGCCGCGCAGAGCGGTCTGTCCCCGAAGGCCGTGCTGGAAAAGGTGAACGATCAGCTCTGCGAAAACAACGAAGCGGAGATGTTCGTCACCGTCTGGTTGGGCATCCTCGAGATCTCCACGGGAAAAATGAAGTGTGCCAATGCGGGTCACGAGTATCCGGCCATCATGCGCAAAGGCGGCTCCTTTGAGCTGTTCAAGGATAAGCACGGCTTCGTGCTGGCCGGCATGGAGGGCGCCCGATACCGCGAATACGAGCTGGAGCTGGACGCGGGAGACCGTCTGGTGGTCTACACGGACGGCGTGCCGGAGGCCACGAATGCCTCCAACACGCTTTACGGGACTGACCGGATGCTCCGTGCGCTGAACGCCGCCGATGGCGGCTCGTGCCGTCAGCTGCTGGAGGCTCTGCACCGCGATGTGGACGAGTTCGCGGGCGGCGCGGACCAGTTCGACGATATCACCATGCTCTGCATCGAGATGAAGTCGTCGGGCATGAAAAAGATCCGTCTCGCGCCGACGCTGGAGCAGCTGCCGCAGGCCACCGACTTTTTTGAGGGCATTCTCGCCGAGGCAGGAGCCTCCATGAAGGTGGTCGCTCAGGTCAACGTGGCGGTGGATGAGATCTTCTCCAACATCGCCCGCTACAGCGGCGCGACGAGCGTCGTGCTGGGCTGCTCACTGAAGGACGGCAAGGCGACGCTTCGCTTTTCCGACAACGGACGGCCCTATGACCCCACTGAAAAGCCCGACCCGGATACAACGCAGTCGGCGGAGGAGCGGGAGGTCGGCGGCCTTGGCATCTTCATGGTGAAGAAGCTCATGGATGAGGTGACCTATGAATACGCGGACGGGTCGAACATCCTGACGCTCGTGAAGAGCCTTTGACCGATCGTACCGGGTCGCCTCCCGTCCCGCAGCGGAGCATTTCCGGAAGAGTTTTGACAGAGGACACACGATGAGCGAATTCGCCGCACAGCTCAGCAGGAGCTGAACCGCCGCGAGATACAAAGAGGCCCATCTGCCTTGGCAGATGGGCCTCTTCTCTTTGTTTTGTCTGAGGGAGCGCGTTCCCGTTACTTGTTGTATGCTCTGTAAAGGAACGTGACGATCTGGCCGCGGGTGCAGTCGTTGTCGGAGCCGAACAGGCCGCCGCCGATGCCCTCGGTCACGCCGTTGGCCGCCGCCCAGGCGACCGCGTCCGCAAAGTAGCTGCCGGTCGGGACGTCGGAGAACTCCGCCGCACTCGCCGCCTTGGCCTTCAGGGCGCGGGCGAGGAACGTCACCGCCTGCGCGCGGGTGCAGGTCACGTCGGGAGAGAACGTGCTGGTCGTCGTGCCGGTGGTGATGCCGTTTTCCAGCGCCCACTGCGCGGCCTTACCATAATAGCTGTCAGCGGGTACGTCGTTGAAACTGCTGCTTCCGGTTGGCTCCGGGCAGCCCATTGCACGCCACAGGAAAGTCACAACCTGTGCGCGCGAGCAGCCGTCATCAGGTGAAAACTCGCCATTGCCCGTTCCGGTGGTTATACCGTTGGCAACTGCCCAATTAACTGCATCGGAATAATATGAATCAGCCGGAACGTCAGAGAAAGAGGGTACAATTATTATCTCTCCATCCTGACCATCTTCTCCATCCTCTCCGTCCTTACCGTCCTCGCCATCCTGACCATCTTCGCCGTCGTATATGTAGAACTCTTCCACGTCGCCGTTGGTCATGGTGATGGTTACAACGGTGCAGGGCTTTCCGTCCTTGTCAAAGCCGGGCGCAGAAGTGACGCTCTCAATGCTGTTAACTGTGTCCTCGGTGCCGTCATCGAGCAGCGTATATGGAATATCATAAGTTTCAGCATAGGCTTGTATATACGAACCGGCGTAAATTTTAAGGTTTAGTACATTGCAGTTATCAAAAACGCCGCCGCCTAGATATGTGACATTGCGAGCCACTTCAAGGCTCGGCAGCGCGATGCAACCGTTAAATGCGTTGTCGCCTATGCTATTGACGATGGCAGGTATGGAAACGTCAACAAGCGAGCTGCAACCAGAGAAAATCCCAGCAGGGAGTTGTGCTATTCGCTGGCTTAGTTTTGCTGACGTCAGGGATGAACAATCTGCAAATGCGTTTTCACCTATAACTGTAATACTGTCCGGTATCTCTACATTATTGAGCGCTTCACATTGATAAAATGCGTTTGCACCTATTTTTGTCACAGTGTTGGGAATGTCAATGCCGGCCAATGAAGAACATTCGCTGAAAGTCCCATCGCTTATCGTCTTCAGGTTCTCGGGTAGAGTTATACTTGTCAATGAAGAGCATTTTGAAAATGCGTATTCATCAATTGAAGTTACGCTGTCAGGAATAGTAAAAGATTCAAGCCCGGTGCAGCTCCCGAAAGCGTATGAGCCTATAGATTCCACGGTATTGGGGATGTTTACTGTGGTAAGGGAAGTACACTCAATAAACGTAGAGGCGTCTATCCGTTTAACGCCTTCTTCAAATGTAACGCTTGTAATGCAATCACTCATAAATACAATAGGTTGTTGCGTAAAAGAATTGACAACAGAACCATATCCGCGCAGGACATCGACATTCTTTATGGTAATTGAAATATCTCCGCAGCCACTGAAAAATGCTGTGCCATCAATGTATTCCACGCCATCCAAAGTAACATTTCTGAGACTGGAACAATAAGAAAATGCAAAAGCATCAACCATGTTCGCCATTATGTATGCAGTTTCAAGAGAAGAACAGCCATAAAACGCATATTCTCCTAAATCATTGAATGATGGGATTTTTATAGACTTCAATGATGTACAGTCGCGAAAAGCACCTTCGCCCAAGGATGCGAAGTCAGCTAAATCATTAAATTCTACAGATATAAGTGATGCGCAATTACTGAACGCTTCTTCATCTACACTATATAGTCCTTTGGGAAAAGTAACAGTAGTTAGTTGTTCCTGATAAGAAAAAGCCTTTATGCCTATGAGCGTGAGCGGCTCGCCCAATACCAGCTCTTTTATAGCTATTCTAGTAGTACGGAAAAAAGCCTCATCCTCAATTCTGTAAAAGCCGTTAACTTCCAACCTGTCCACGAGCAGGGGATTTTTTTCGCTTGCGCTGATTGCGTCAACTATATTGCGAACCATGTCACTGTTAAGCGTTATTGACGTTCCAGTTTCTACGTTGCATTCAATGGTAAGAAAATGGCTGTCTGAGTCGTATGACCAAGAGATTTGATTATTATTTATAGAACCGTATTGAACATTACTACCTTGCGCGTCGCCGTCCGCCGCAGCGCCTGTGGTCAAGGCT
>ERZ780218.1762-NODE-1762-length-12218-cov-4.549782_pt1 | contig 12218 bp, 8 predicted proteins | sample MGYA00510975_ERZ780218 | MGnify/ENA primary metagenome ERZ780218 (study PRJEB29588, sample SAMEA2152063) | human gut metagenome | biome: human gut; feature: human-associated habitat; material: faeces | place: Denmark | collected 2008/2010 ...
GGCCGCCGAAATAGCCACGAGGGTCATGGCCATAGGTGTTAGAGTCGCCAAAACAGATGACGTTCATTTGGTATTTCCTCTTCTCTGCGTGATATCGGGGGAGCTTCGATAGACTCATTGCCCTATGGAGATCGTTGCTCTCAGCTCCCGTTCAAGCCGTTCTTTCTCTCCGCTTTCATCTGTCCGGAGCCGCAGTAGCGGAATACCGCATAGTTCAAAAATCCGGTTTTTCTTTTCATCTCTGTCTGCCTGGGTGCTTCCTGCAGCGTGAAACGCGACTCCATCTACCTCTACTGCCAGCAGAGGAGACTTGTCCATCCTGCGGAACAAGAGAAAGTCCACATGGGTCAGGGGATTGCGGGCGTATGCGGTTTCCTCCTCTGTCAACATGGAGTAGTCTTTCACCAGATTGACCAACGACACATGGACTGCACAGTCCACAAAAGAAAACTCTTCCTTCTGGAGAACATCCTGGATCACAGCATAGAGAAGATTTTCCGAGTCATATTCCGAAACTCGCCCATGCTTTTTCAGAAAAGCCCGCCGTTGCTCGGCGTACCCCTGATAGAGCAAGTCAAAAACGGAGTAGACCGAACTCTCAATCACCGCACAGTTGTTGTACTCGATATAGCGGGCCAGATCACCGTAGTTAGTCCGATCATTTTGTGGATCCTGAGAGGTGATAACAGTTAGAGATTTGACAGCCCGAGATACCGCCACATTCAGCATTCTGGGGTCATCCACAAAGTCGGTAATAACATTATCCACCGAGGTGAGAATGATGGTGTCCTTTTCCCGGCCCTGGAACTTATGGACGGTAGCCACTTCCAGGTCCTTGCCCAGCTGTGTTTGAATTGCCGCCACCTGATCTCTGTATGGTGTAATGATGCCGATACTCCCATACCCTTGTCTCGCCAGACTTGGAAGCACCTCCTGCCGGATCACGTCGATCTGTCTTTGGTTCAAATGACCACGGGCGTGGTTGCCAGGCGCTGTCCGATACATGGTCAGAACATCCGGCTCTTCATGGTCCTCTGTCATGACGATGAGCTTCCCACCGTAGAATTTCTGGTTGCAGAAATTGATGATTTTGGGATGGCAACGATAGTGTTCCCGCAGGAGAACCGTGGGAGCCTCCGGCCATGTGGCAATGGCAGAGGAGAGTAGACTGTGAGCAGAGAAATGATAGGTCTCTGGGAGAGAATACCGCGACCAGACTGCCTCGCTGTCCTGGAAGTTTTTGCTGTCCAGCACATTGGGAAGCTGCTGGAGATCTCCCACAATGACGATGTTGCGAGCACAGGCAAAAGCCAGTACACCAGTGGCCAGGTCTACCTGGGATGCCTCGTCCACGATCAGGTAGTCATAAATATGCTCAAAACTTAGTGTGCCTTTAATGGAGTAGGTCGTACTTAAGATCACTGGATACTCCCGATTAAATTCCCTGGACTTTCCGCGGAAATCCCGCATCTCAAAGCATTGACGTGGCTCCTGCCAATGGAATTTTTCACTCAGCTCCGCCCGGAACAACCGCAGAGACTTTTCCGTCAGTTCCGCCATCTTTTCGTCAAATGCATATTGCACAAGTTTCCTCTCCAGTTGAGCCTGCTCTTCCGCCAATTCTTGTCGGCGTACCACATAGAATTGCCGCTGGAGGTATGGAATCACCAGTTCTGACGTCTGGAGGAACACTTTCAGCGCACTGCGATTGAAGCGAAAGAGAATGGATATCTTTTGGAGCAGGCCCAATTTACTCTCCTGCTGGGCATGCTGCTCGTACTCTAACCACAGGGATAAGATCTTTTGGGAGGAGAGGCCCTTCACCTCATCCTTTGGTGCCTGGGCATAGGTGTTGTAGTACTCACTAAAATAGTGTTGTTCCGGCGTCAGTTGGAGGAGTTCCTGTTCAATGGCAGCAATGCGGTTCTTCGCATTGAGCATCTCACCGAGTTCTTTAGAGAGGACGGTCACCTCTTGATCCAACTGCGATTTCTCCTCCGGCTCCATAACCCAAGCCGACATGTCAGGATATTGTCCAGTCTGTGTCTCCAGAAAATGCTCCTTATTGGAACGACTCCCCAGAAAAGCAGTCAGAAACGAGAGCCCCTTCTTCTCCAATTTTTCCGCCACATTCAAAGTGGCGGAGTTATTATTGGAGACAACAGCTACCGTCTGACCATTTCGAACCGCATTGGAGATGATATTCAGAATGGTCTGTGTTTTTCCGGTACCGGGAGGTCCCTGAATGATGCTGACCTGGGAGGAAAGGGCATTCTCCACTGCTGTTTTCTGGCTTTGGTTCAGGCCGAAGGGGTAGATGACTGCCTCAGGGAGCGCCCGCACTGTGGGTTTCTTGGAAGAATCTAAATAATAGGACAGCACGGTTACATCGCTGACACTTTTGATCCGCTCATACTGGGCACTCAGTATGTTGAGACCACCTTCGGCTACCAGGCTGACCGCCGCTGCTGTTTCTTTGAAGTATTCAAAAACGTCCGCTTGCTTCTGGTTCGTCAGGCAGTTTTCCTGGAGTTCTACTTGGCCTTTTGAATATGTAAGGGCCTTTTTTCCTGTTCGGAGAAAACGGTAAAAGGGGCCAAAATCCAAAATCTCATCTACTTGCTGAATGGTATCACCATCAACAATAATGATGAGATCTGAGGGATCGATCCGGCTTTGTACCTTCAGAAGCTGTACTTTTTCGGCACGGTAGTGATAGGCCTTTGGGGAATTGGTATAGATCACCTCGCACATGCCGTTTTGAAAACGGAAGCTGGCGACGGAGTCGGTCTTATCCTGGCCATTGACCAGAAGCATATATTTTCTGCTATCCATCGCAAACCTCCTTCCCCCGCTTTTACTGATTTCTTCTCATAATTGGCCGTAGTTGCTATTTTGAAGGCTGGTGAGTTGCATCTGTTAGCTGTTTTACTGCTTCGGCTATAGTAACTGGAGAATCTAAATGCAGTCTACATATCCATTTGATCCGTCCACATCTCGCATTGGCTCATCACGGTCTGCACTGCATCCTCCATACCCTCCGGCGGGTACTTGTGCTTTTTGAGTAGCCGCTTAACTAACCTCCGCATGCCGGCCCTGGCGCTTTCTTTCTTCTGCCAATCAATCGTCCGATTCTTACGGAGTAGATCGGTTAGTTCCTTGGTAATGGCAATCAACTCGTCATGCTCATAAAAATCCTTGATAGCCTGTGGCTTTGTCAGTGCATCATAGAAAGCAAGCTCTTCCGCCGTCAGGCCCAGTTTTTCGCCCTCTGCATTGGCATCGGCGATCTCCTTTGCCAATTTCAAAAGTTCTTGAATGACTTCCTCATTGGTCAGCATTCCATTCAGATAGCGATTCATCGTGGACTGGATAATCTCCGAAAACTTCTGTGACTTCACAAGATTGGTTTTTCGATAGACGGATACCTGTTCAGCAATCAGCTTCTTCAAAAGTTCAACCGCGAGGTTTTTCTCTTTCATGTTGGCAACCTCTTCGAGGAACTTCGGGTCGAACAGGGAAAACTCGGGGCCGACATTGGAAAAGAGGTTGATGACACCCTCGCTTTTGATGCTGTGCTTCAGCAGTTCGTTGATCTGCTCGTTGACCTCCGGCAAGGTGAACTTCTTCCCTGCACCGTCAGTGGTCAAGCGGACGAGCATCGTCCGCACCGCCTCAAAATAAGCCGCTTCAAAACGGGTCTGAGGGTCTACCATACTGCTGCACAGGGACATGGCCTGTTTAAGCAAGAGCGCCTCTTTAATGTAGACAGTTTGTGTCTTTTCGGCATCTGGCAGCTCATGCTCCGCAACCGACTTCCCCAGCAGGAAATTGACGCCACCGCTGATCATCCGGGCTTTCTCCAAGTCACTCCCGGTCAGGAAACTGGTGTAGTCAAAGCCGTGGAATAGATCGCGACAGACCTCCAGCTTTTCCAGAAACTTGGGGTAGGCGGCCTTTCCAACATCAGGATCGCCGTAGTTTTTCTTGTCGCGGACAGTATAGTCGTTCATAGCCTTCTTTAAGGCCGAGGCGATTCCTACATAATCGACCACCAGCCCGCCCTCTTTGTCGCGGAAGACACGGTTCACCCGTGCGATGGCCTGCATCAAATTGTGACCGGACATGGGCTTATACACGTACATGGTGGCGAGGGACGGCACATCGAAACCAGTCAGCCACATATCCACCACAATGGCAATTTTCAAAGAGGAATCGTTGTCCTTGAATTTCCGGGCCAAGTCGTCCTTGTGCGCCTTGTTGCCGATGATCTGGCGCCATTCTTCCGGGTCGTTGTTGCCCTGAGTCATGACCACCGCGACCTTTTCCGTCCAGGCCGGGCGCATTTCCAAGGTGCGACGATAAATTTTCATGGCGATGGGGCGGGAGTAGGCCACAATCATCGCCTTGCCTGTCAGCAGGTTTGCCCGGTAATTCTCGTAGTGGTCCAGAATGTCGCAGACCAGTGAGTCGATGGTCTCGTCCGCACCCAGAATGGCTTCCATCTGTCCCAGTTCCTTTTTGCTTTTCTCGATGACGTATGGGTCCGCATTCTCAGCCATCAAATCGTATTCCTGATCAATCAGGCGCAGGGTAGTCTCATCCAGTTTCAGATGGATGACGCGACTCTCGTAGTAGACTGGGCGAGTGGCCCCGTCCTCCACTGCCTGGGTCATATCGTAAATGTCAATGTAATTGCCGAACACTTCCCGTGTGCTACGGTCTTTGGAGGAGATGGGAGTGCCAGTAAACCCGATATATGTCGCGTTAGGCAGGCTGTCTCGGATGATGCGGGCGGTACCAATGGAGGTGTGGACCTCCAGCTCGCCCTTGTCGTTCTGCTTGGTGACCACTTTCTCGGTCAGGCCGTACTGTCCCCGGTGGGCCTCGTCCGCCATGACTACAATGTTGCGCCGCTCAGACAGCGGCTCGCTGGTCTCCTCAAACTTCTGCATAGTGGTAAAGATGATGCCGTTAGCTTGCCGGTTGGCCAGCAGGTCCTTCAAATTCTGTCGGTTCTCGGCCTGTTGGGGCGTCTGACGCAGGAAGTCCTTGCAGCGGGAGAACTGCCCGTAGAGCTGGTTGTCCAGGTCGTTGCGGTCAGTGATGACCACAATAGTGGGACTCTCCAGCGCCTCCTGCAAGTAATGGGCATAAAAGACCATGGACAGGGATTTCCCACTGCCCTGGGTGTGCCAGAACACGCCGCCCTTGCCGTCGGTTACAGTGGCGTGTTTAGTAGATTCGATGGCCTTTTTGACCGCGAAATACTGATGGTACGCCGCCAGCACCTTGAAGGTGTTTTGCCCATCTACATTGAAGCAGATGAAGTTTTTCAGAATATCCAGAAAGCGGCTCTTTTCAAACAATCCCTCGAAGAAGGTGTCGAACTGGGCATACTGGGTGTTCTCGTAGCTGCCGTCCTTGGTTTTCCACTCCATGAAGCGGTCCTCGCCAGAGGTGATGGTGCCCGCCTTGGAGGTGGTCAGGTCGCTCATGACGCAGACCGCGTTGTAGATGAACAGGGATGGGATCTCATACATATAGTTGCGCAGCTGCCGGTAGGCGGCTGAGGCATCGGTCTCCTCCCGGGATGGGGACTTCAGCTCCACAACCACCAGCGGCAGACCGTTGACAAACAAGATCACATCCGGGCGTTTTTCAGAGTTCTCCACGATGGTCCACTGGTTGACAACGGTAAAGTCGTTGTTGGCCGGGTTGCGGAAGTCAATGAGGTAGACCAGGGCAGATTGCTCATCGCCGTCCATGAAATATTTGACGGGCACACCGGACTGCATATAGTCTGTGAAGGTCATGTTCTTCTGGAGCAGGGTGCCGGTCTCAAAGTTTTTGATCTTGTAGACGGCCTCGTTCAACGCCTCCATGGGGAGTCCCGGGTTGATGCGCTGTAAGGCGGGGAGCAGCAGATCCTCATAGAGCGGGGCGTGGTAGTCCCGGTCGATATCCGGGCCGTAGGCGTAGGAGTAGCCCAGAGTTTCAGTGAGTAACTGAATTACTGCATTTTCATAATTCGCTTCTGTGTAGTAGCCTGCCATTATAGGAGCTCCTTTTTACCCATTAGCTTAGCTCATTATAGTTACTGCGGACATAGCAACTTATGGGCGCATACTGTAATTAAGGTTCAACATTAATGCCTTTACGGAAACACCACAAAAGGGTATCTTCTGTGAAACGCAAAAGCAATAAAGCATCCTCTTGGGAACATACATCTTCTTGGTGTGTCCCCAAACCAGACATGACACTATACATTGTCATAAAAAGTCTGTACCGATTTGCGCCCTTGTTGTTATCAAGCCAATATGTGAAAATCTTCTTCTTTGATGTCAATGGACTACCATTGTCAATTATTTGTTCACCAGTCGCAGCAAGAATGCCTTTTGCGTAGTCTGTATTCGTAGTATCAAGCTTTTTGAAAAAAGCTTCAAATAGACTGCGGCAATTTTCAATGCAACTAATGTATTGCCCTGTGCCAAAATTTTTAAGGGCTTCATTATAACATACAATCAGGTCAGGATGATGCTGCTCGAGCATTTTATGGAGATAGTCAACATCTTTCTTTCGATCTTGAGTTCCTTGCGTTGAGGGAGAAAGAGAAAATTTGTATGATGTGTTATAGTCTTCGTCAATTTCATCAATATTAATTTCGTATCCAATTTCATGCAAATAGCTTTCAAGTTCACCTAAAAATATCTCGTCCATACTCGTGATACCAGAAAGGATTGTATTGAACAGCGCAATAAGCGCTTCTTGGTTATCTTCAATCTCTTCACAAAGAATAAGGCAAGCATATTGTGGATTGTAGTGTTCATTTTGGTTTCTGTATCCCCTGTTATACCAGTAGGGAGTTAGGTACTTTGAATATTCATCTTCGTATTCCCTTAGACCGGCTTTTGCAAAAATAACATGATATGCCTCGTTATCAGGAAGTTGTTTCGCTAATAATTTTCCAAACATAGTATACACATTTGACCGTGCAATACGATTTTTATTATCCATTCTGTACTCCTTCATTAAACGATAATTTAGAGCAGCAGGCACGAACGCTTCTTGCTCAATGGCAAATTGAACATGAAGGTGAATACAAATTTGCTCTGCTATCCGATGTTGCGGTGATAAACCCTGACACATATTCACCTAAGGATGCTTGGGAGTATGTAAATTACCTCGATACCAGTAGCATCACGGATGGCATTATCTCAGAAGTCCAGCACATCGATCCTTCAACCGAGAAACTGCCCAGTAGAGCAAGGAGAATCATTGCTGCAAATGATGTGGTTTTTTCCACCGTCCGACCAAATCAACATCATTTTGGAATTATTGTTAATCCGTTGGAAAATATGCTGGCTTCCACTGGATTTGCTGTAGTAAGGAGCCATCGCCCATCAGTAAGTAATGAGTTGTTATATCTTTGCCTTACTGAAAACAACTTTATTGAGAAAATGCAACAGTTAGCAGAGCAAAGTACATCAACTTTTCCGTCAATCAAACCATCTGATTTAGGGAGCTGTGAGATTCCTTGTCCGATTGATCAGGACTTGTCTGACGCATTAACTACGCTGTTTACCAGCATGGCTTCTAATCAGACAGAGAACTCTTCGCTTTCTGCGCTTAGAGACACATTGCTCCCTAAGTTGATGTCCGGTGAGATTGATGTTTCCAGCATCCAACTCTAAGCCGCTAAATTATCGTTTATTTGCCAAATTTGCAGAAGGAGATTTAGAAATCATGAAATACGATATTGGATCAATTGTTGTATTGACATCTGGTAGAACAGTCTATATCACTAATTATAATGAAAACTCTAAAAAATACAGTGGGTTCGATGTAAATGATACAGATGGCAAGGCAGAAGTTCGCTTTTCGGAAATAAGCGTTTTAATGAAAATTTGACACTGATTACATGTCTCTCACCAGTGGCGAGAGTTAATTTTCGAAGAACTGCCACTGTTGTCGTTCTCCATATTGACAGGAGGTACGACTGTGAAAGAGAGACTGATACGCGAAATCCAGCAACAGATGCTACCCTATCTCAATAATGAGCAAATGCTTCAGCTCCGGGAAACTTTGGAGCATTCCTTATACGGATTCACGATCTGTGAAAATACGGAAGTCAAGCCGGACAAGCCATACGATGCTGTGGCATCGTTTATCACGGCCAAGCGGACGGAGGGCTGCTCTGAAAAGACCTTATCCTATTACAGAAAAACCATCATGGCCATGCTGACGACCATTGATAGGCCCCCACAGCAAATCGTGACAGATGATCTACGCCGGTATTTGACGGATTATCAAAAGGATCGCGGTTCCAGCAAAGTGACCATTGACAACATTCGGCGCATCCTGTCCAGCTTCTTTTCCTGGCTTGAGGATGAAGACTATATCGTCAAAAGCCCTATCCGTCGCATCCATAAGGTCAAAACGGCCAAAGTGATCAAAGATACTTATACCGATGAGGTACTGGAACTCATGCGGGATCACTGCACCACAGCAAGAGACTTGGCAATCATTGATCTCTTGTCATCATCAGGAATGCGTGTTGGGGAACTGGTCACATTGAACCGTGAGGACATCAACTTTACCGAACGGGAATGCGTGGTTTTGGGCAAGGGCAACAAGGAACGTCTGGTCTACTTTGATGCCAGGACGAAGATCCATTTGCAAAATTATGTGGAGGCGCGGCGAGATGATAACCCAGCGTTGTTCGTCTCCCTGCGGGCTCCCTATGCGCGATTGCAAATTGGCGGTGTGGAAATGCGGCTACGGGAGCTTGGTAGGAAACTGCATATTCCAAAAGTCCACCCACACAAATTTAGACGGACAATGGCAACAACGGCCATAGATAAGGGAATGCCCATCGAGCAGGTTCAGCAACTCTTAGGGCACCAGAAGATTGATACCACCATGCACTATGCGATGGTGAAACAACAAAATGTGAAGATGGCACATAGAAAATACATCGGATAGGATGGTGAAGCAAGTGGAGCGGTGGATAGAGATGCGGGCGGCAGACTTTATTGAATTTAACCCGCGAATGAGTATAAAGAAAGGAACAATCGCCACGAAGGTTTCGATGGACAAACTGCAACCCTTCACGAAGAGAATACCAGAGACCGAGAAGGCGGCATTTTCTGGTGGATCTAAGTTCCGCAATGGTGATACAATTATGGCACGAATTACGCCCTGCCTTGAAAATGGTAAAACTGCTTTTGTTGATATTCTTGGAAAAGGCGAAGTTGCATTTGGATCAACCGAGTTCATTGTGATGAGGGCTAAAGAAGGCATAAGCGACCCACAGTTTATCTACTACCTTGCCACAAGCCCCTCGTTTCGCAATATTGCTATTAAGTCAATGGTAGGATCTTCAGGAAGGCAACGCGTCCAGCAAAGTGTACTCGACGATCTTATTATGAAAGTCCCATCGTTGGAAGAGCAAAAGAAAATCAGCTCCGTTCTTTGCGTTTTCGACCAGAAGATCGCACTCAATAATAAGATAAACGATAATTTAGCGGCTTAGAGCTGGATGTCAGAGACATCGATCTCGCCGGACATAAGTTTGGGAAGTAGGCTGTCCCTTAAAGTCGCTAATGATTGATTCTGCTCTTCCAATATTCTCTGCTGAGCGAAGATAGGAGCGCAGAAATTATTAAAACAAGCAAGTGTTTCGGTGTCTGGAATTACCGCGGGAACATTTTTCATGGTGCTCCCTGAGACCTCTTTGAAAGTAGAGCCTGATGCCATGCCTTCAATGACCGGAAGGTTATGCTTTAGAAAATAATAGACATAAGCTATTCCTATCTCTGGTTTTGGAACAACAGACTTGAAACCTTGATTAGTTGTCACCTCACCAGAAGCAATAGCAATATAGCCTATGGGCGCACGAGATGAAAACAAAACTGTTCCTTCTGGCATAATAGAGGCGCTGCTATTCTTTAAGCCGAGTTCTGTGATGTCATTTTCTCCATGAGAAATAAACTTGGCTTTATTGATGGACAGATCCTTCGGAGTTATCCATGCAATACCGTCCTCCGTGTAGTATTCAGGTTTGGATTTTGAAGGTGTACTGCCGCCTACAACAGCACCGAGATCGCTAACAGTTCCCAAAGTCCATGCGGAATCAGAGTTATCAACGAATAATTCTTGAAAATAAGCCTGAGCTTGCTGCTCTAAATTATCGTTTATCTTGTTGTTCAGTTCGATTTTGTCATCGAGAGTCCAAAGTATGTCGGCTATTTCCTTTTGGACATCCATTTTCGGCAAAAGGACTTCAAAGCGCTTTATTAACTGTGCATTTAGGTTTTGCTGCGCTCCACCGTTTGCCAACGCTGATAGTTTTCTGTATTGTAGTTTCAGATAGTAATAAATGTACCTATAATCAGCTTTGACTTCATTAATTTCCAGATTGCAACAAGCCTGATTTGTGGTTAATGAAACTTGATTTACTGCAGTATTCCCCGCTGTTGCACCATACATTGCCACGATTACCGAGTGTGGAGCAATCCACTTCGCAGCACTGTTATTTAAGCCGAGTTCTGATATTGTACGCTCCGTCTGATATATCCGATTAAAATGCACTTCCTTCGTGTTGAGCCACGGAATACCACCGTCGTAATAATCAGATATGGTGCTTTTAGGCGTACCCCCGCTTACTACTCTGTTACATATTGTCCCCAATGGAACCGTATCATATCTCATACCCAATCGCCCCCAGCTTCTCCCTGATCTCGTTTTCAAGCTCGTGCGACTTTGCAAACATCTCCGAAAGATCCGTGGTCAGACGTTTCATTTTTTCTTCAAATGGTTCTCCGTCATTTTCCAGCTCCTCAATACCCACATATCGTCCCGGAGTGAGTATATAATCCTGCTTTGCAATATCCTCTGTTGTCGCTATCGCACAGAATCCCTTGACTTCTTCAAGCTCGCCGTTCTGAAATGCCTTGAAAGTATCCGCAAGCTTCTGAATATCTTCGTCCGTAAAGTCACGGTGCTTGCGGTCGACCATATAGCCCATTTTACGGGCATCAATGAACAACGTTTTGCCCTTCTGTTTCTTATTCTTACTAATGAACCATAGCGTCACAGGGATAGTTACGCTGTAAAAAAGCTGCGTCGGCATAGCAACGATACCCTCAACCAAGTCTGCTTCAATGATATTCTTACGTATCTCGCCCTCACCGCTTGACTGAGTTGACAGCGCACCGTTCGCAAGCACAAGACCGATCTTGCCGTTAGGTGCAAGGTGGTGAATCATATGCTGGATCCACGCATAGTTGGCATTGCCCGCAGGTGGAATGCCGTATTTCCAACGAATATCATCTTTGAGTTTATCTTGTCCCCAATTAGAGAGGTTGAACGGCGGATTTGCCATGATAAAGTCCGCTTTCAAGGTCTTATGCAGGTCGTTGAAGAAAGTATCAGCGTGATACGGTCCGAAGTCAGCATCAATACCACGGATAGCCATATTCATTTTAGCCATTTTCCAAGTATCAGCATTGGACTCCTGTCCGTAAACCGAAATATTGCCTCTGTTACCGCTATGTGCTTGAATGAATTTTGCACTCTGTACGAACATACCGCCCGAACCACAGCATGGATCGTAAACACGACAGTTTTCAAACGGATTGAGAATGGCGACTATCGTCTTAACGATACTTGACGGAGTATAGAACTCACCGCCCTTTACACCCTCGTAAGCCGCAAATTGAGCTATGCAGTATTCGTAGGTGCGACCAAGCAAATCCTTGCTATCTTCGGTATCAGTCATATCCATATTCGTAAACAAATCGACTACATCACCGAGAACACGCTTGTCAAGGTCTGGACTTGCGTAATTCTTAGGCAGAACATTTTTTAAGGTTTTGTTCTCGTCCTCAATAGCCCTCATAGCATCGTCAATTACAGAGCCAATTTCAGGAGTATGTGCAGCAGCGGACACCACTGACCAACGAGCCTTTTCAGGAACAAAGAAAATGTTGTCCATTAGGTAAGCATCAGGTTCATTCTCAAAACCGTCACCGTCAGCCACAAGTTCGTTATAACGTTTTTCAAATGCACTTGATATGTAACGCAGGAAAATAAGTCCCACGATAACTTTTCTATATTCAGCAGCAGGAATATGTCCCCACAAAACGCAGGCAGCGTCCCAAATCTGCTTTTCAAAGCCGATATTAGCGTTGTTTCCAGTAGCCATTTTAAACCTC
>ERZ780218.1763-NODE-1763-length-12217-cov-5.831113_pt1 | contig 12217 bp, 13 predicted proteins | sample MGYA00510975_ERZ780218 | MGnify/ENA primary metagenome ERZ780218 (study PRJEB29588, sample SAMEA2152063) | human gut metagenome | biome: human gut; feature: human-associated habitat; material: faeces | place: Denmark | collected 2008/2010 ...
GTCTTTTATTGTACTCCTTTTTCTTTTACTTGTCTACTTTTTTTATATACATCCAACGCCGAAGCACAGCGCATCAAGCGTGAAGATCAGCTATCCCGTGATCTACAGAAAGCAAGGGCGTTCATATCCGCTTGTGGACTTGCGGAGGATTTTGCCCGGTATAAGTTTAACAAAACAAGAAATGCAGAGTTAGAATAAAAGAAAAAAAGCTACGGCATATCTCCAAAAGCACTTGACAAAGATAGAATAGTGCGCTACAATGCTAAATACAGAGATATGCCGTAGTGTAAATTTAGGAGGATTTACATTGGCGAATATAACAAAACGCGGAAACACATTCCGCATCAGGGTGTTTGTCGGCTGCGATATGAACGGCAAACAGCTTGTAAAATCAACAACCTACACTCCGCCCGACGGAGTGACACCAAAGAAAGCCGAAAAGCTCGCCCAGGAGTACGCTTTCGAGTTCGAGAGACACTGCAAAGGTTACTCTCAGCTGAACGAAAATATGCGTTTTTCCGAGCTTGCAGATTGGTATTTCACAAACTACGCTCCGCAGGAGCTGAAAGAAAGCACGATCTACACCTACAAGGGGCAGTACAAGAACCACATCGAGCCTGTTCTTGGCAACATCAAGGTAAAGGACATCAATGCTCCCAGGCTGACGCAGATAATGCAGTCCTATGACCTGAACCCTGCAACAGTTAAGAAACTGTACGTCATAGTGCAGAGCATCTTCCGCAGAGGAGCAGAGCAGGGCTTCATTCGTGACACTCCCTGCCGTAACGTGATACTGCCGAAACGTAAGAAAAGTCGTAAAAACAAGGCTTTAGAGGAAGACAAGCTCAAAAGGTTCATGGAATACCTCGAAAGTAAGCCGTGGGACGAGGACTTCAAGCGTATCATCAAGGTTCTGCTTTACACGGGTATGCGTTCGGGAGAGTGCCTTGGACTTGCTTGGGAGGATATCGACTTCGAGAACAACACTATCTCGATAAACCACACGTTGACCGACATAGGCGGAAAGCATGAACTGACTGATCCTAAGACCGAGAGCAGTATCCGCATCATCGGTATGGGGCAGGAGCTGAAAAAGGTTCTTCTTGCACAGAAAGAGTATATCGAAAAGCTGAAATATGCCCTCGGTGATGACTTCGCTCATCCTGAAATGGTGTTCGTATCAGCAAGAGGAAACTACCGTGACCGTAATTCGGTGTATCAGTCCCTTAAACGCTTCACCAAAGGAACGGAATTTGAAGATATGACTCTTCATCAGCTCCGTCACTGTAACGCTACGCTTTTGCTTAACAGCGGTGTTGACCTGAAAGTTGTATCCGAGCATCTTGGACACCGTGATGTGAACATCACCGCAGAGATTTACGCTGATGTTTTGCGTAAAACAAAAGCCCGAACTGCCGAACAGATCGAGCTGTGCCTTGCATAAAGGCAAACAAAAAACCTCCCTGCGCGAACAGAGAGGTTTTGAATTGACCAAATGTTGACCAAAGAGTTTTTGACCACTCACAAAGTGCGTAAATACGCAAGTTTTGAGGTATCTGATTATCTCTTTGAGAACTGAGGCGCTCTTCTTGCTGCCTTGAGTCCGTACTTCTTTCTTTCCTTCATTCTTGGGTCACGAGTGAGGAAGCCTTCCTTCTTCAGCGCCGGACGAAGTTCTTCGTTGTACTGAAGTAAAGCTCTGGACAGACCATGTCTGATCGCTCCGGCCTGACCTGTTACACCGCCGCCTTTAACAGTGCAGACAATATCGAACTTGTCTGTTGTATCAGTTACGCCGAAAGGCTGACGAACGATAAGTTTCAGCGTTTCAAGACCGAAGTAATCGTCAATATCTCTTCCGTTGATCGTAATTTTACCTGTTCCCTCGTAAATACGAACGCGGGCAACAGAATGCTTTCTTCTACCTGTGCCATAGTAAAACGGCTTTTTTGATTCGTACATCTTAATTGCTCCTCTCATTAAAGTTCGTATTTCTCAGGCTTCTGAGCAGCATTGTTATGCTCTGCACCCTTATAAACTCTCAATCTCTTTGCAGCGGCTCTGCCAAGCGTATTGTTGGGAAGCATTCCCTCAACTGCAATCGTCATAGCTCTGTCAGACTGCTCAGCCATAAGCTTTGAATACTTGATCTCCTTAAGTCCGCCGATCCAGCCTGTGTGCCACTTGTAGGACTTCTGATCCAGCTTCTTTCCTGTGAGAACAGCCTTATCGCTGTTAATGATGATTACATGGTCGCCGCAGTCTGCATGAGGCGCATAGGTCGGCTTATGCTTGCCGCGAAGAATGTGAGCAGCCTTTGCGGCAACTCTTCCGAGGGATTGACCCTCAGCGTCTAAAATATACCACTTGCGAGTAATATCGCCGGTTTTAGGCATATAAGTTGACATAGTTTTTCCTCCGTTCATATTTCAATTCTGTTATTCCACAGACATAAAACCGCCTGCGGACTCACAACATTAGCTATTATACAATATGAAAAATCAAAAGTCAACGGTCAAAATGCCGAATTTTTAATTTATATCCCTTTCACGCTTAAAATCTCTCTGTTTTTCTCGTTTTCTCTCGATTTCTTGAATTTCATTTCAGAAAGCTATATCAAACCAAAGTTTCTCACAATGAACTTATTCATCTTTAAAACGCTTTAAAGCTGCGTTTATTTCGTCAGAATATTTCTTGTCAGAAACATAGGTAGTTATAGCCGTAAAAATATACACTGCAAGCACGCTAATCGCCATCATTATGCACGACGGAAGATTGGGTTCAAACCATCTAAATTTGTAGCCCATAAGCAGTATGCATATATTTATAAGCACATAATGTATAGAAAGGCGTATAAGATACTCCTTTTTAGACGCTTCTCTTTCCGCCATAGTACAAGGCAGGCATACGGAAGTTATCAGAGCAGTTACTGCTCCCGCAGCAAGTACCTGCCATAAAACTGAAGAATACATATTAAATTCTTTAATATCGCTGAGAGTCATGCATACAGCGCAGACTAAGGTTATACCGGTAGTTATCCGAGTAAAACAGTCTATAAAATCCTTTATAAATTTACTGACGTTCACAATGCCTATCCTCCTATTCCCAGCTTTTTCTTCATATCCGGCACATACTGACGTGAGATTATGATCTTCTCTCCGTTTTTCAAAAGAGCCTCAAAGCGGCTGTTGAATGCCGGGGTAAGCCTTTGTATTTTTGTAAGATTAACTATCACTGACTTGGAAACCCTGATAAAATCGGTGTTTTCAAACTGCCTTTCCAACTCGTACAGCTTTTTCTTTATTTCAAATACCCGCTTCTCGCAATAGGCGAACACTCTGTTGTCCACAGCTTCAAAATAATAAACCTGCTTAGGTTCTATCATCCGTATTCCGCCGTCTTCATAACAGGTAAGCTTATCTCTTTCCGCCTTAATGGAATAGATAAGCTTTAAAATACGCTCGTCTATATTATTTGAACGTATTATGATTTCCTCCTCACAGTTTTCTGCAAGATCCTCTATTATGATTTTTATATTATCACACCCTATTTCCCGCCATTTGACTTTCTTTTCATAACAATTCCGCTGAGCGCTAAAAATATTATACCACAGCACAGAAGAATTGCAAGCTGAATATATTCTCCGCAGACTCTATCTCCTATCGTGACCGTAATGCCCAGATCCTCTTTGACTCCGGAGATTATGTCGGACGACACGCCCTTGAAAGCATCGTTAACGTAAGCCTCGCATATAACCGATCGGAACATTGCAGTTCCGTGCAGTACCGGAAGGCATTTAAGAAAGCTCTGAACGCCTTCCGGCAAGCCGGACATAGGGATATAGATTGCGCCCAAAAAGCCCACCAGCACTCCGATGATGGTTCCCAGGCTTGACCACGCAGCCTCGCTTTTTATCACAAGTGCCAGAGCGTACATCAATGCAGAATATGTAAATGAATTTATAGCTATCATGCCAGCAACCTGTAAATGCACCGAAACTGAAAGCATTTCGCTTCCCTGCATAACGGCGTAAATCTCGGCAATCACAAAGGTAAGAACGCAGATTATGACCGACGAGAGCCAAGCGGAGATCAGATAGCCCATGGCTATTTTCAATCTGCTGACCGGAGTCGTATAAAAGCTTTGGAGACGCTGCCCGGCCGCGTCGTTTATCATAGTTGTGATCGATGAAAGCGTGATCGTTACGGCGTTAATTGAAATAATTCCTGCAATCGTCCACCACAGCAGAAGAAGCTCCGCATTTTCCTTATTGCTTCGGGAGCCCTGTGCTCCAAATTCATCAAGTACTCCCGCTATGGAATTTACGTTCATGTCGCCCAGAAATACCAGCATAAGCACAATAACTATAAGCATAGTCAGTAACGAGAAAAACACCGCTGTTTTATCACGCAGATATATTTTCAGATTTCTTAAGGTAAGCTGCATAAGTTCGTTCATTTTTATTATCATTTTCCCGTCAGGAAAAATGTCCCTCCTTTCAATTTTTTGTGGTTTGCAAAGCAAACTCCCGAATTAATCCGGTAAAACAAAACTCTTGTCTGAAAATTTATCTTCAAACACCTCCCCCTGATTTGCAAGACTTTTACCTGCGGCATTGAGAAAAACGTCGTCCATACTGCCGTTTACACACTCAAAACCGCCTATCATATCCTTGACTCTTTCAAGCAGACCTATAGCCTGCATGGTATCGTCCAGCCTTACAGCAAAGCCGTACTCGGTCTTAAAAAAGTCGCTGCCGTAAAGCTTATCTGTCAGATCTTCAGATGTATAAAGCTTTAGCATATCCTTGGCATATTTCTCCTTGAGCTCAAACGGCGTACCCTGAGCGCAAACTTTTCCGCAGTCTATTATAACTATCTTATTGGCGTCAGCCGCTTCCTCCATATAGTGAGTAGTCAGAAAAACCGTCATACCCGTTTTGCTTCTGAGCTCCTCAACCGTTTTCCATACTATTTTTCTTGTGGCCGGGTCAAGCCCTGTAGTAGGCTCATCAAGGAAAAGTATTTCAGGTGTGTGCATAAGCGCTGCCGCAATTTCACAGCGTCGTTTCTGACCCCCTGAAAGAGTTGCGTATTTCTTTTTTCTGATATCTCCCAAAGAAAGAATACCGCTTATATTTTCAAGCCTTTTTCTTACTTCGGTTCTGTTGACCCCGTAAAGAGAACCTCTGAAAATCAGGTTTTCCTCAACCGATAAAATACCGTCCAGACAATTATGCTGATATACTATACCGATCCTGCGACGGATCTCCCCATCGTCTTTTCCCAAAGAAAAGCCGCAAATCTCCGCTTTTCCTTCCGTCGGTTCAAGCAGTGTGGAAAGCATATTGATAGTGGTTGATTTTCCCGCTCCGTTAACTCCCAGAAAGCCGAACAGCTCTCCTTTTTCAACACTGAAGCTCAGTTTGTCTACCGCCTTTATGCCGCCGTAATCCTTGCAAAGCTCCTCCGCTTTTATTATTGCCATACCTCTCACCCTTTCTTTTACAATCAAAGTATAGCAGCAATAGGAAAATCCCGCAAGGCAAAGTCGGCTAAGCTGCAAATCAAAAGCCATGAGATGCAAAACAGGATACTCCAAGTTGCGTTGTCAAGAATCGAACGCTATATAGCTCTGAACACAATCAAACGGATTCAAAGCTCCGTAAAATTACAAGAGCGTGCTCACATAAAGCCAACTACTCAGCTTTATATGAACACGCTCCGAATTATGAACGCTTTGTTCCTATGCGGTTTTATATTGGGATGAATCGCTCTTCGGCTGTATCGGATCAATCGAAGAATCGTCAGCCTGAGTATTTAAAAATATCTCATCAAGCAGTTCCTGCCGCTTTTCCCCTTCAAGAATCTGTCCCGAAACCGAAACCAAGTCAAGCTTCAGGCTCTTAAACGCATATCCGTCATAATCGATTATAAAAACTATTTCAAGCTCCGTTCCGGATACTCCGTTATAATCACAGCTTCCCGAAACAGTTATATATCGCAGGTCTCCGTCCGCAGAAACATTATACTTCGCTTCACCTTCATTTATAAAAGCGTCGATCTGTTCGCCTATTATGTTTGCACTGCTGTTTCCGGTGATATCGGAAAACTCATCCAGATTAACTACGTAATTATACTTGACCTGATTTATAAACGTCTGATCGTCAACTCTGAGAGATACTGCAAATCCGTTCTGAATAATGGCGTATACCGTGAATATAGTAAAAAACACCGCAATAATACTGCTCTGCTTCAGAAGTCTGCATCTTTTATACATATACAGCAGCGGACAAACAATAGAAACCGTTTTCAGACCTTCCGTATTCAATCCCATTTTTTCAAGAGTTCTCATATCTCTATAACATATAACCGGACAGCTTATAAGCACAAAAGCCCATATCATTATGCCAAGCCATTTATTTATAGCATAGCTCTCCAAATAAAGAGCCAGCGCCGGAAGGATAGCTACATACCACATTGCTCCGTTACGTATCTTCGGAAGCTCGTTTAAATTGATAGTATTCTGCTGATAAAACTGATTTTCCATTTTTATATAAACGCTCACTTCAGTGAGCATTTCCTCCCTCTTTTTTGTTCAAAGCAATCCTACTGAACGTGCAGTACAAGCTTTATGTCTTAAATTTAATTGATACTTTTATTATATATCATATAACGAAAATAATCAAGCTTGTATTTCAACAATTTAATGCTCACATTATACAAACGGACTCAGTTTCTCAAAGCGGATACAAACGTAAGATCGTATTTCGATCCGGATCAGTATGCAGATCTAGCCTTGTACATCTATTGCCCAGTTCTGGCTTTGCGTTTGAAGCTTCACCATGCGGGCATATAAGATTCAAGGAAATTTAATTCTAAATCAGCATAAACAATGAAAGAAAATAAATGCTATTCATAGGGCGCTTTGTTTTCCTAAACTAATTCGGGAATTTACCGTACAAACCGTAAAACATCGAAAGGAGTTTCATTTCCCTTAACTGGAAAATGGTCATAAAAAATGAGATATAGCAGCTTAAATGAGCTTATAAAAAACAGCAGCAGTACAAGAAGATATTTTCTTTCGCTTCCTGTTGAAATGCAGATAGCTTTACACGAACACAATGCATATATCCATACCGCGCAGGAACTGCGTCATCATGCAAGCGCAATAGAAGATTATATTCATCACGTAAAATTAAGCAGTTATGACTAGGTTTCTGCGAATAAAAAGCCGTTCATAATACATGGACCATATATTCAAATCAGAGCGTGCTCACATTAAAATAAAACGCCCGTTTTATGTGAACACGCTCTAATACGCATACGGCTGCTTTAAGAAAATCATTCCTGCATAAACTATAGCTTATTTCTCCGATCTTTCGTTCTTTTCATCCTCTTCCTGAGCAGCGCGCAGGATCTCGTTCATACTGAAAGATTTTATTATCCGGTCATAAAGCTTATAATGATGCTTTCTGTCCGAATTTTTCTTAATAAAAGCCAATGCGGACATAAGCTTGTCGGTGCGCAATGCAACAGTGTTTTTTCCCTCACATGAATACACAATATACCTGCTTGTATTCCACGAATCGGGTCTGTCAAACCCCTGGATTTCTATTCTGACCTCGTCATCCAAACGCTTATTCATTATGTCCTGCCCTTCCCGACAAAATAATATCAATTTAACATTATTATACCACAGTTGTACCGTACTGTCAAGTTTAAGTCACTTACGTTTTTGCCGAAATCGACACCTACGTTTATTATCTGTTTCAGCTGTGTCCGGCTACATAAAAAAGTCCCGTCACCACAAAGTGATAACGAGAACTGTGCAATTACACCGTCTTCACAACAGATATCCCGGCTTCAAGCACAAAATACCTGCTGATGTGTGAAAACGGACACTGTACCATTGCGTCAGTACTGTGCCATCTTCATAAAATATATATTTTTGAAGCAGCAGGCACAAAAATATCCGCTACCACTATGTGATAACGGATATTACGCAATACGTGCCATTATTGGAGCGGATTACGAGGCTCGAACTCGCTACCTCCACCTTGGCAAGGTGGCGCTCTACCAGATGAGCTAAATCCGCATATTTTTATAATTACGATGGTGCCTCCGGACGGAATCGAACCATCGACACGGGGATTTTCAGTCCCCTGCTCTACCTACTGAGCTACAGAGGCATACTTAAATCCAAATACATTGGATTTAAGCTGGCGACCTGAATGGGGCTCGAACCCACGACCTCTAGCGTGACAGGCTAGCGTTCTAACCAACTGAACTACCAGGCCATTATAAGCGAATGAAAATCATTCGCTTTGGTGGGAACAACAGGGCTCGAACCTGTGACCCTCTGCTTGTAAGGCAGATGCTCTCCCAGCTGAGCTATGCTCCCAAAATTAATAGCGGAAACTTGCGTTTCACAACATAAATAATTATACGCCATTTTAATCCGTTTGTCAAGCCTTTTTTTATATTTTTTTCGCAGAACTTCACTTTCGTCAAATAACGCTATTTTTATTAAATCTGTCCGCACATCTTTGGCGAATTTACACAATCATTTGCAGAAACCTTAATCTTGGCTAAACAAATATGATGTTAATTTCAACCCCTTACAAATAATATCACGCATCAAAAGCTGTTTAAATATGAGCAATAGCGTAAATATAAAAGCCTCCTACTTTCTTATGCAGGAGGCTTAATATACAATTATTAGTTGTTGATAAGCTTATCTTCGTCGCTCCAGCTGTAAAGCTTTCTGATCTCTGCGCCTACCTTCTCGGAAGGATGCTCGGAAGCCAGCTTTCTCATAGCCTTGAAGTGAACCTGAGAACCTGCGCTTGACATATCAAGGAGGAAGTCCTTAGCAAATGTACCGTCCTGAATGTCGGCAAGCACTTTCTTCATAGCCTTCTTTGTATCCTCGGTAATGATCTTAGGACCTGTGATATAGTCGCCGTATTCAGCAGTATTTGAAATTGAATATCTCATGCCTGCAAAACCGGACTGATAAATAAGGTCAACGATAAGCTTCATCTCGTGGATGCACTCGAAATAAGCATTTCTCGGGTCATATCCTGCCTCAACAAGCGTTTCAAATCCGGCCTGCATAAGAGCGCATACACCGCCGCAGAGAACCGCCTGCTCGCCGAAGAGGTCGGTTTCTGTTTCTGTTCTGAAGGTTGTTTCAAGAACGCCCGCTCTTGCTCCGCCGATACCGGCAGCATACGCAAGACCAAGATCCTGAGCGTTGCCTGTAGCGTCCTGCTCAACTGCGATAAGACAAGGAGTACCCTTTCCTGCCTGATACTCAGAACGAACAGTATGTCCGGGAGCCTTAGGAGCAACCATAATTACGTTTACGTTCTTAGGCGGAACGATGCAGCCAAAGTGAATATTGAAACCGTGCGCAAAAGCAAGCGTTTTGCCTTCCGTAAGGTTAGGCTCGATCTCGCTCTTGTAAAGAGCCGCCTGCTTCTCGTCAGGAATAAGAATCATAATAATGTCAGCCATCTTAACAGCCTCAGCAGTTTCAACGACCTTCAGGCCCTGGTTTTCAGCTTTTTCCCAGCTCTTTGAACCTTTATAAAGACCTACTACAACGTCAACGCCGCTTTCCTTGAGGTTAAGCGCATGAGCGTGTCCCTGTGAACCATAGCCGATAATTGCTACTGTTTTACCCTTTAAAAGGTTGAGGTCGCAATCCTGCTGATAAAAAATCTTTGCCATTGTAAATTCCTCCAGTATTTTAAATATAATACCTAATATTTTATGTAGCCGCTGCGGGCTATATAAGCTTAAATTACTTCTTGGCGGCAATAACGTCCGCGCCTTTCTGAATCGCTATAGTTCCCGTTCTTACCATTTCAAGAATATTATACGGAGCAACGATCTCCTCAAATCTTTTCAGATGAGCATATGTATCGCATAACTCCAAAGTCATGGTAGTCAGGGTAATGTCCATTACCTTTGCGCCGGTTATATCCGCAATTGTCATAATCTCGCTTCTCTTGTCGGCGGTACAGGCGATTTTCACAATCATAAGCTCTCTTGCAAGGCATTCGTCCTTTGAAAGAGTTTTTACCTTGATTACCTCGATAAGCTTATTGAGCTGTTTTTCAATCTGCTCAACGGTATGCTCGTTGCCGTCCGCGATTATGGTTATACGGGAAATCGTCGGATCCTGCGTAGGACCTACCGCAAGGCTTTCAATATTAAAGCCCCTTCTGGAAAAAAGTCCTGAAATTCTTGAAAGCACTCCGCTGTGATTTTCCACTAAAACAGATATTGTATGCTTCATATCTTTATACCCTCCACTTATCTTCCGCAATTTATAATTATAGCACCGGTTTATTAATTTGTTTTTAATTTTTCACGTATCTAAAATTAAAGATACGGCAAAATGCAGAACTGTCAAAGCGTGGCTGCATTTTCGTCTATTCTTACCTCTACAAGGCAAAGCTTGTCGGTTTCGCTAAGAAGCCTTATCGCCTCTTTCATCGAAGCCTCATCGGTAACTCTGACTGCCGGAATACCATAAGCTCCGGCAAGTTTGATAAAGTCCGGAGAACCATCAAGAAAGACTGCAGTTTCCCTGCCGTTATATCCGTTCGTCTGAAGCTCTCTTACCATGCCCAGACGGTTATTTGACATAACGACTATCTTAACGTTTACTCCGTGCTGAACTGCTGTTCCAAGCTCCATAAACTCCATCTGAAAAGCTCCGTCTCCGCATATTGCCATAACCGGTCTTGACGGGTCCGCCATCTTGGCTCCGATAGCTGCCGGAACGGAATAGCCCATAGTTCCCATTCCGCCCGAGGTCAGAAATCTTCCTCCCTCTTTGATATGATAGCCTGTCGCCGTCCAGATCTGATTCTGTCCGACATCTGCAACTACCACCGTATTGTCAGGCATAGCCTTTGACAGCGCCGCAATAAACTCTCTGGGATTTACGGTTCCGTTACTGGCCGCTTCAAAGCTTTTCGGCTGTTTAAACGAATCAAGATGCTTTATCCATTCTCCGTGCTCCATAGGCACTGCCATTTCAAGCATCTGAGAAAGAACCGACTTGGCGTCGCCTACCAGCGGATAATCAGCTCCGATATTTTTCCCGATCTCCGCAGGATCTATGTCAATATGTAATATCTTAGTGGTTTTTTCAAGTGCAAGCGGTGTTCTTACAGCCCGATCTCCCACTCTCGCGCCTACAAGGAACAACACGTCGCACTCCTTGACCGCCATATTTGCGCTCTTTACTCCGTGCATACCCAGCATTCCGTAAAAGAGCGGATTGTCGTCTGAGAAAACCGAAATTCCCATCATTGTAGTGATAACAGGGATCTGCATGATACGGGCAAGCTCGTTTATCTCATTCTGAGCATGCGAAGCAAAAACTCCTCCCCCTATGCATATCAGCGGCTTTTCAGCTTCCTCAAGCGCCGTAAGAACTCTCTTTATCTGAAGATAATTTCCCTTTGTCGTAGGCTTATAACCTCTGATATCAACCGTATCGGGATATTCAAAATCAAGCTCCATTTTCTGAACGTCCATAGGAACATCGATAAGCACCGGTCCCGGTCTTCCGGTTCCGGCAATATAAAACGCTTCCTTGAAAATTCTTGGAAGATCCTCGGGATCTTTCAGAAGATAGCTATGCTTTACAAAAGGTTCAGCGGCGCCGGTTATATCCGCCTCCTGAAAAACGTCACTTCCGATCTGATCGGTATTGACCTGACCGGTAATGCAGACTATAGGTATAGAATCGGCATATGCCGTTGCAATCGCGGTAATAAGATTAGTAGCTCCCGGGCCGGAAGTAGCAATACAAACAGCAGGCCTGCCCGAAATTCTTGCAAAGCCGTTAGCAGCGTGACCTCCGTTAGCCTCGTGACGGACAAGAACGTGAGTAATGTCGTTCTCGGCGTCCATCAATGCGTCATAAAAAGGACATATCGCCGCACCGGGATAGCCATAGACGACCTTTATATTCTCCGCCTTTAAACATTCAACCATGGCTTGAGCAGCTTTCATTTTCATAAAGAATCGCCTCCGTAAAAAAATTTTTTCAGACACTTAATACGTCTGAAATTAATTAATTATACCATAATACACCTTTAAAGTCAATAGAAAAATAATCAAAAATCCATATCAGATGTAATGTTACAATAGATGTGAGACCCAAAAAGAAAAACAAGTAGAAAAAATGA
>ERZ780218.1765-NODE-1765-length-12186-cov-6.409200_pt1 | contig 12186 bp, 6 predicted proteins | sample MGYA00510975_ERZ780218 | MGnify/ENA primary metagenome ERZ780218 (study PRJEB29588, sample SAMEA2152063) | human gut metagenome | biome: human gut; feature: human-associated habitat; material: faeces | place: Denmark | collected 2008/2010 ...
TCTTCTGGGCCATCGGCATGAACCACTTCATGGAGATCGCCAAGATGCGCGCCGCGCGTATGCTGTGGGCCAAGATCGTGAAGCAGTTCGATCCCAAGAACCCCAAATCGCTGGCCCTGCGCACCCACTCGCAGACTTCGGGCTGGTCGCTCACCGAGCAGGACCCGTTCAACAACGTGGCCCGTACGGCCATCGAAGCCATGGGCGCCGCGCTGGGACACACCCAGTCGCTGCACACCAACGCCCTCGACGAGGCGATCGCCCTGCCGACCGACTTCTCGGCGCGTATTGCGCGTAACACGCAGATTTACATTCAGGAGGAGACCAACGTCTGCCGCGAGGTTGACCCGTGGGCAGGTTCGTACTACGTCGAATCGCTGACGCAGGAGATCGCCGACAAGGCTTGGGAGCGTATTCAGGAGGTCGAGAAGCTGGGCGGCATGGCCAAGGCTATCGAGACCGGCATTCCGAAGATGCGTATCGAGGAGGCAGCGGCCCGCAAGCAGGCCCGCATCGACTCCGGCACCGAGAAGATCATCGGCGTGAACGAGTACCGTCTGGAAAAAGAGGCCCCGATCGACATCCTCGCAGTGGACAACACCGCCGTACGCGAGAGCCAGATCAAGCGTCTGAAGGAGCTGCGCGCCAACCGCGACGAAGCCGCCGTGAAGAAGGCGCTGGCCGCGATCACCGAGTGCGTGAAGACCAAGCAGGGCAACCTGCTGGAGCTGGCCGTCGAGGCCGCCAAGGTCCGCGCTTCGCTGGGCGAGATCTCCGATGCCTGCGAAGTCGTCGTAGGCCGCTACAAAGCAGTTATCCGTTCCATCTCAGGTGTATACAGTTCAGAAGTGAAAAACGACAAACAGTTCGAGCGCGCCAAGGAGTTGTGCGCCGAGTTCGCCAAGAAAGAGGGCCGTCAGCCGCGCGTTATGATCGCCAAGCTCGGTCAGGACGGCCACGACCGCGGCGCCAAGGTGGTTGCCACGGGTTACGCCGACATCGGCTTCGACGTCGATATGGGTCCGCTGTTCCAGACTCCCGAAGAGGCCGCCAAGCAGGCCGTCGAGAACGACGTGCATGTAGTGGGCGTCTCGTCGCTGGCCGCTGGCCACCTGACCCTCGTGCCGCAGATCATCGCAGAGCTGAAGAAGCTCGGCCGCGAAGACATCATCGTCATCGTCGGCGGCGTGATCCCCGCGCAGGACTACGACCAGCTGTATAAGGACGGCGCCGCCGCCATCTTCGGCCCCGGTACGCCGATCGCCACCGCAGCTATCAAGATGCTCGAAATTCTGCTCGCCGACTAAAGCGACTGAAAGCAATAGCGATACCCTCCGGTTTCCCGGAGGGTATTTTTTATCCGTTCGGGGAAAAGAGCGGGAAGGCGGGCGATGACGAAATTCCCCGCTTTCGCAAAAACCGACCGATTTACACGAAGCGCACCTCCGAAAACAAAAGGAGCTGTCTAACAAGTCCGATTTTTAGAATTTCACCCCGTCAGACAAAGCTCTGGCAGGGGTGATTTCCAATTTCGGGAACTTGTCAGACAGCCCCTCTGCTTAAATTCGGTGCGAACGGCCTACATGCACGCTTCGAGTATCCGGCGCGCCACGGCGCCGTCCACGTTCTGCGCTTCGCCGTACTTGACGCCGGAGGCATTGAAGCGGCGTTCGATCTCCGCGATCGTCGTTTCGCCGATCCCCTCCTCCGAAAGCCGGGTCGAAAGTCCCAGCGAACGGAAGAATTTTTCGGTGGCTTCGAGCGTACGGTCGATGCGCTCCTCTTCCGAACCGTCGGCAATGCCCCAGATCCGTTCGCCGTATTGGAGCAGTTTTCCGCGCTTCTGCTCCCGGAGCACGCGCAGGGTGCCGTTGATGACGATCGCCAGCGTCGCACCGTGCGTCAGTCCGTGCAGGGCCGTCAGCTCGTGACCGATCATATGCGTCGCCCAGTCCTGCGACACGCCCATGCGGATCATGTCGTTCAGCGCCAGCGTCGCACCCAGCATATACTCCGACATCACGGCATAATCATGCTGGTTCTCCCGGATTTTCGGAGCGATTTCAATCACCGTATGCAGGATCCCCTCGGCCCAGCGGTCCATCAGACGCGACTGGCCGGGCGTGGTCATGTACTGTTCCAGCACATGCACGAAGGTATCGGACAGCCCGCAGGCGATCTGCCGCTGCGGCAGCGAGTAGAGGGTTTCCGGATCGAGAATCGAGAAGACCGGATAATCGCCGTAGAAGGCGTACTTCTCCTTGGTTTCCTGACGCGAAATGACCGAACCCGAATTCATCTCCGAACCCGTAGCCGACATCGTGAGGACGGTGCCCAGCGGAACGGTTTTATCCGCCTGTCCCTTGAGCACGATATCCCACGGATCGCCGTCGTAGAGCAGACCCGCAGCGATGAGTTTCGTACCGTCGATGACCGATCCGCCGCCCACGGCCAGCAGGAAGTCGGAACCGTTCTCACGGCCCAAAGCCACGGCCTCGCGGACCGTCTCGACGGAGGGATTGGGTTCGATGCCCCAGAATTCGACCCAGTCGCGCCCTTCGAGCGCCTTCACGACCTGATCGTAAACCCCGTTGCGGCGCACGCTGCCGCCGCCGAAGGTAATCATGATCTTCTTGTCGGCAGGGATCAGTTTGCCGAGTCTGGCGATCTGTCCTTTGCCGAAAACCAGTTTCGTAGGATTGTGATAAATGAAATTATTCATAACGGTATGCGATAAGTTTTAATACGACTCCTAAATATACGCAAAAATAACAAAAAGAACGCCGGAATACTCCGGCGTTCTTTTATGTCTCGAAAATCGGGTTTAGAAATATTTTCCGCGCAGGTCCTGAATCTTGGCCATCTGCTGGATAGCTTGCACCGAGAACTGCTGCGCCATGCTCTCGGCCATAGCCTGCGCACGCACCTTCTCGCCTTCGGCAGTCTGCTTGTCCGAGGTCTGGATGTCGTCCACCTCGAAGACATATACGCCGCTCAGACCTTTGACCGGAGCCGAGAGAACGCCTTTCTCGGTCGTAGACGAGATAGCGCCGATCAGACGAGGCTCGAAACCGGGACCGTTCACATAGAAAGCCCCGAAGGTCACGTTGTCGAAGTCTGCGACTTCGGTTCCGAGACTCTTGGCCTGCTCGTCGAGCGTGGAGCCGGAAAGCTCCTTCACGATATAGTCGTACTTCTTGTCGCGGAGTACCTGAGCACGGATCTGTGCCGAAACCTTTTCGAGGGGAGCGAATTCGTTGTCGTCGATCTCGGTCAGCATGGCGATCACATAATCCTTGCCTACCGGGAAGATTTCGGAAACATCGTCCACCTCGGCGCCGTAAGCCCAGCGGGCGACGTCGCGCGAATCCTCAAGACCGCGGATCGTACGCTCGCCCTGCGCCAGCGACGCGATGCGCGGCGTAACGGCAGCCGAAGCGGCGTCGTTGAACGCTTCGACCGAACCTTTGGCGTTCACCGAGAAGGTGCCGGCCTGATTGTGGATGTCGCGGCGGGTAGCGGCCGAAGCCTCGACCGGATAGGTGATCGAAGCGACCTGAACGTGCTTCGACGGTTTGTCGGCACGGTAAACCTGCATCAGCTGAATGGCGTCGCCGGAAGCGATCTTCACGATATCGCCGGTTTTCGCATTGGCAAGCGCTGCAGCGAATTCGCCCGAAAAGGCCGAGAACGGCATGACGCCCACCTCGCCGCCGTTGGCGGCGGGAGCGTCATAAACCGAATACTGCGCAGCGACCTGAGCGAAGTCGGCACCGCCCTTGAGCACGGTCAGCAGACTGTCGGCCAGCGCCTCCTGCGTATAGGGAAGTACGATGTGGCGGATGCCCATCGAGTCGGGAACGATCTTGGTATCCAGCGCACGGGCCATCGTCCACTCGTTGTTCTTCAGTACGGGACCGTAGGTGGCGCCGTCGAGCAGGGCCTTGGCCTCCTCTTCCGAAAGCTGCTTCGCCGAGACGTAGTTGTCGGCGATTTTGCCGTTGCGGTTGGCGCGGACAAACGACTTCAGCTCTTCGGTGGCGGCGAACTGCGCGCCGACCTCGGCGACGCTCTTTTCGAGCGCCAGCATGTCGTCGTCGGTCGGAGAAACCTCGAACACGACATACGAAAGCGCACGCGACGGCGTCTGCTTGAACATGTTCTTGTGGCTGTTGTAATACGCCTTGATGTCGCTCGACTTGAGCTGAATCAGCGAATCGGGAACGGCCGAGTATTTCTTACCGGCCCACTTGCCGGCATAGGTGTTGTTGGCGGAGTTCACACCGTTGGCCACTTCGAGCGAATTGACATACACACCGCCCTTGATCAGGCCGAGGAACTTGGCGACCTCGCGCTCCATGCGGGCCTGCTCGTTGAGCTGCGCCCAAGCCTGCTGCGCCTGCGCGTTGGCTTCGGCCTCGGAGAGGAACTGGTGAACGGCGGCGACGTTGTACTCACCCGTGCGGGGATCCGCGAAGGCATTGTAGAAAGCCTGCGAAGGATGCTGGCCGCTGACCATCGACATACGTTCAGGCTCGGTAACGCGAAGGCCCATCTTGTCGAATCCGGGAGTCAGCACGTATTTGCCGATCAGGGCCTGCCATGCAGCGTTGGCAAGCATCGCCGACTGCTGTTCGTTGCTCTCCTGAGCACCGCTCTGCGCCTTGACCTGCTCGTACTGGTTGTAATACTCCGAATAGTTGATCTTTTCACCGTCGATAACACCGACCCGGGGGTCGTTGCCTGAGAAGCCCATTTCGGTCTTCAGGGAGAGAATGAAAGCCAAGAGGGCGCCTGCGATGACAATCGACAGCACGATGCCGAACTTGGTGCGTAAAGTGTTTAAACTTGCCATATAAATTGTAAATTATTCGTATTGTTTCGAATTAGCAGTCAAAGGTAGTAAATTTATTCGGAAAAGGCCCTTATTATGCCATAAAAATTCTCACAACTTCCGGACCCGCGCCAAGTCGATCCGCGAACGCGTCGTACGCAGGATTCGCACCTGCAGACCGCCGACGAAAACGGTCTCGCCGGCCGTGGGAATCCCCTCGTAATTGAAGATGATGAAACCCGCCAGCGTATCGTATTCGCGGCTCTCCTCGATACCCAGACCGTATTTCTCATTGAGGTATTTCACTTCGAGACGGCACGAGAGGACATACTCGTCGGGACCGACCTGCTTTTCGGTCAGGTCGGGCACGTCGTGCTCGTCCTCGATCTCGCCGAAAATCTGTTCCAGCACGTCTTCGAGCGAAATGACGCCCGCCGTGCCGCCGAACTCGTCGATCACCACGGCGATGTTGGTGCGGTGCTTGATAAAGTTCTGCAGCACCAGTTGCAGCGGCATGGTCTCAGGGACGAAATTAACCTGCATCATCACGTCGGAAATACCGGCCGGACGGGTGAACAGACTCTTCGAGTTGATATAGCCGATGATGTTGTCGATGCTCTTGCGCCAGACGAAGATACGCGAATACTTGGAATCGACGAAACGCGCCGTGAGCTGTTCGATGGTCGTATCGTCGATGTCCACGGCCTCGACGTCCACGCGCGGCACCATGCAGTCGCGCACCCGCAGGTCGGCGAAATCCAGCGCGTTCTGGAACAGCTTCAGCTCGTTGTCGGGTTCGGGACGCGGCTCGGAACTGTTGGTGTCGAGCAGCGACGCGAGGTCCTCGCGGTCGAAACTGTGCGTCGTCGTCCGCTCTTCGACGCGGCGGCCCGTCAGACGCAGGATACCGTGCGAAATGAGCGTCGTCAGCCGCGCGATCGGATAGAGCAGCAAATAGAAGAAATAGATTACCGGCGCCAGCGCGCGGTAATAGAAGTTCGGATTGTTGCGGAAGACCGACTTGGGCAGGAATTCCGCGAAAAAGATGATGATGACGGTCGAAACGGCGGTTTCGATCGCCACGGAACCGTTCCGGGCGATGCTCTCCCACCCCAGCGCGTAGAAAATACCGCGCAGCAGCAGCGACATGTAGAGCGAGTAGATGACCAGCGCGATATTGTTGCCCACCAGAATCGTGGTGATATACTGTCCGGGGTGGCGGGAGAATATATCCGCTATGCGGTCGAACATGCGGCTCTGCTTGCGGTCGATCTCCAGTTTCAGGCGGTTCTTGCTCGTAAAAGCGATCTCCATACCCGAAAAGAATGCCGACAGCAACAGCATCAGGACAATCAGTATGACCGAAGTAAGCATCTCTTATTGGGTTGATTGTATCTCGTCATCGTCCAGTTTCAGATCCACCGGCTTCATCTGCTGCTGTTCCGTTCTGGGCCGGGCTTCGGCAGGCTCCCCTGCGGACGCCGGTCTGCCGGGCGCATCCCTGCGAACGGGCCGCCGGGCCGGAACCGGAGCGACGGCGGGCTTGACAGCGGGTTCGGGCATAGGCTCGCCGGCGGATGCAGCGGCGGTTTTGCCGGACTGCTGCGCAGGGACAGGTCCCGACGCCCCCGTCCGGCCTCCGGCAGTCGAATCGGGAACGACCTCGACCTCCTGTTCGGTGGGTTTGACCTCGACCTCCATGCGGCCTTTCATACGGCGGAAACGCCAGTCCTTGAACTCCTCGTCGGATTCGAAACCTTCGCCGATAAATACGTCGCGTCCGTCGTTCTGCACGATTTTCGAATCGACGTTCGAATAGATCTTCTTGGTCTGCTGATTCCAGAACAACTGCTGCGTGTAGAGGTTCTTGCCGTCCGATTTGACGACCACGACATTGCCTTTGGCCTCCCACAATTTGCGGTTCTCGTAGTAGATGGCGTAATTGGCCGTCAGCACGGCATCGACCGTAGAGAGCGAATCGTCCTTATAAGTGGTGATCTTGACCCCCTTGCGGAACTCGCGGTAGGGTTCGCGGGCCAGCGAATAGCCCTCGACCAGCGGAGTTACGAAATGGTAGGAGCGGCGGCCGTTCTTCGATTCGACGATCGACAGGTTTTCGCTGTATTCGGTTCTCATCGTCTCTTCGGAAGCCGCGGCATCCTCCGCCTCTTCGCGTTCGCAGGAGAATAGCAAGATAGCACTCCCCATAACGGAGAGTGCTACCATGGCGTATCTTGCGATGAGCCTGTTCATTAATTAGCGGGGACGTACGGAAGTCACGACACCGGCGGCCGTACCGCAGGTCACGGTATAGCGGGAGCCGGCCTGCAGCTCGTTGAAGAAGCACTCCTCCGAAGTCGGGAAACGGCTGCGGAACGCATTCAGCGACGTTTTGGCGGATTCGAGGTACTCCGAATCCGAGGGCAGCAGTTCGATGGCCTTCGACATCGTGTCGTAAGCGGCCCAGAAAGTGGCCTGACCGGCAAAACCGCCGCAGTTGGCTGCCGAAATGGCATAGCACTGGGCCAGCACGTAATAGGGCACGCCGTCCTCAGGATTCAGGTCGCGGGCCTGACGCGCAGCGGAAGCGGCTCCGGGGATATCGTTTGCAACCAAGTCGATCAGCGCGATGCGCACCAGCAGCAGCTGACGCTCCGCAGGATCCTGCTCGACGGCAAGCGCCTCGTTGAGGTATTTGATCGCCTTGGCGTAATCGCCCTTGCTCTGGAAAGCCTGCGCAAGGAACATGGCGGTCTCCGAAGAGGGTTTCACGGCATAGTATTTCTCTGCGAGCGTGAAATAGAAGTCGCCGTCGCACTTGGCGCGCGACATCAGCGCCACGGCCTGCGCCAGCAGCGCCTCGTCGTCGGGAGCCGCTTCGAGCTTGCCGCGGAAGAGCTTTTCGAGGTTCTCGCAGCTTGCGGCACCGCTCAGACCGAACGCGGCGTCGAACTGTGCCTTGTACTCGTTGGCATTGGGATTCTTCTCGAAGAACGGCGTCAGACGGTCGTACTCGGCGATGATCTCGTCGGGCAGCACCTCGTCAGTGTTCTTGTAGTCGTCGCAGAGGTTGCTGAAATAAGCCACGACGGTTTCGGGATCGGTGTTGTCGCCGCCGGCCTCGATCGCGGCACGGAACGCCTCACGGATACCCTTGCGGTCGCTGGGCTTGTAGCGCAGGTACTCGCGCGCCTTCTGGTCGAGAATGAAAGCGGTGCCCTGCTTGGGATGGTCACCGAAATATTTGGCGCGCAGATCGTACATGAGCATCAGCGAGTCGATATACGTATTCTTCTCGGCAACGCTCTTGGCGCGGTTGATCTTGTTCTTATAAATCACGGCGCCGCGCTGGTAGAACGAGACCGAAGCGGTCGGAACGCTGTTGATGAGTTCATTCAGATAATGAGCAGCGGCATTGTAGTCGCGGTTGTCGCACGACTCCTTGAGGAAATTGCTGTTCAGAATGTTCTTTTCGCGTTGTTCGGGCGTGTCTCCCCACTTCTCGTACTGCGGAGCGCTGAAGTCCTGAGCCAGAGCCGTCGCCCCTACGAATACAAGAGCAGCGGAAAGCAGAATTTTAACGTTTTTCATCGGTCAGAGATTAATTTTTGTATTTAATTTTGTATGTTTTAGTGTCCGTCGGATCTACCGAAATCCAATGCAATTTACTGCCGGTTCTCCAAAAGTGCAAATTTTCGGGTCAAAAACTAATCGTATTTAGGCCGCAGGAACCAGTACTCGCCGTTCTCGCTGCCGGCAAAGAGCGTGAAGCCGATCGAGAATTTGAAATACTGCTGCCGCACCAGTCCGAGGCGTTCGGCCAAGTTGTAACCGCGGCGGCCGTATTCGACGCCGACGTCTATGGACGAGATGGCGAGGAACTTCACGGGCACCCCGACGCCCAGCGTCACGGCATACTGTCCCAGTTTGTCGCCGTTGTAGGTCTGGTTGTGGGTTCCGTAGCGGAATCCGGCCCGGTAGGACCAGCGTTTCAGGAAATTACGCACATCGTAGCGGTTGGGGGTGTACTCCACGCCGGCCTTGATCGTATGCGTATCGGTATACGCCACCGCAAAGGCGCTCCGGTCCGGTCCGCTGACGCCGGTGGATTCGATCTGCCTGTTACGGCCGCCCCAATCCTGATAGACGTAATCCACACCCATCGTCCACTTGGAGGTCTGGTAGAAGACACCTGCCGAAAGCTGACGGGGCAATACGAGTGCCAAATGCGTCGTATCGCCCTTTACGGTGGAGTTGTAGAGGTCACCCACATAGATATTTTTCGTCACCGTGGGATTGAGGTCGCCGCCGAAATCATAGGCGGCGCCCAGCGTCAGGGCGCGTTTCTGATTCAGGATGGCGTTCCACTGCACGCCGATCTGCCCCTTGATGCTCGAAATGCTGTAGTTGTCGGTACCTACCGTCGAAGAGTAGGAGCCGTCGCCCGTGATCGGGGTCGGGGTCATCACGAACGAGCGGTCGATATCGCCCCAGTAATACTGCGCGGCGATACCCAGCGAGAAGTTCTTGAAAAGCTCCCAGCCGACGCCGAGTTTGACCTCCGTCACGTCGCCTTCGCCCTGATAGATGTACTGCGCGCGGCCGACGTTGCCCCATACGGGATCGGACGGATCGTAGTCATGGGTGTATTTTGTGCGGTAGCCTACCGAACTGTAAGGCGTGAGGCTGAAGCCCAGACCGAGCTTCTTGGCCAGCGGCAGCTGAAATGCGATGTCGTGGAAGTTGAAGGTGTTGTAGGCCGTGCTTTTCGACATGCCGTCGACCTTCTGGGAGTTGTAGTAATTCTGGCCCTCCAGCCCGAAGTTGAAGAGGAAACTCTTCTGCGGCGCGGCGCTGAAAGCCGCCGGATTGAGCAGATTGACCACGCCCGAACTGCGCATGGCCACACCTACACCGCCCATCGAACGCATCGGCAGGGTACCGGGCGTGTTCTGTTCGCCGATGCCGTACATCGTGTAGGGAGAGAATGCGTTAATACTGCTTGTCTGAGCCGCTGCGGCGCAGGGAATCATCACGGCTGCAATGACAACCAGTTTAATTAAGGTGTTCTTCACTTGCATTGTACTCTAAAATTCTATTCAATCCGCAAAAAACCAGATTACAATTTGCAAATATCGTATTTTTAATTCGTTTAACAAAGAAATTCGCGTCTCCTCCGGTAAAAATTACGCATAAATCGTCTATTTGACTGCGCATGCGGGCCGCATAGCCTTCGATTTCGAACGCGATTCCGTTCATCACGCCCAGCTCGATGGCCTGCCGGGTGGTAAGCCCCGCAAGCTCTTCGCTTTCGGTCGCGGCGCAGAGCGGCAGTTTGGCCGTATAGTCGTGCAACGCCCTGAAACGAGTCTTCATGCCCGGCGATATGCACCCGCCGCGAAACGTTGCGTCGGCCGTCACCAGATCGATGGTCACCGCCGTACCGAAATCGACGATCAGCACGTTGCGGCCCGGATAAAGCACCGTGGCGCCGACCGCCGCGGCCAGCCGGTCGCGGCCCAGCGTTTCGGGCGTCAGGTAGGCGTTGCCGATGGGTACGGGCGTCTGCGAAGAGAACTCCAGCAGATACTCCACGCGTGGCCGGAGCAGATCGGCCACTTCGTCCACTTCGCCGCGCGTCGAAGCCACGACGGCCCGGCACACGGGCCATGCCGCGAACAGCTCTTCGAGCATCGACGGATGCAGCCGCTCCACGCAGCGCTGAAAAACAATCTCCCCCCGGTCGAAAACAGCGAGTTTCACGAGGGTGTTTCCGATATCTACTACTAAATTCAAAGCTGCTGCAACGTTTTATATGCGTCTTCAATGTCTTTGACATTCCTAACGGTCATCGCCAGACGATTATTGTGCTGTTTCAACACAAATCTGCCGGGATTCTGCGTGACTTTGCGAAGCAGGTCCATGAAAGTGTCGCTCTTGTAGTAGGGCGAGTCCTGCTCGCCGACGAAATGCACGATCATCAGCCCGTTCTTGACCTTCACGCGCTCCATGCCCAGCCGGATCGCCTCCCAGCGCAGGCGCACCACGTTGAGCAGCTCTTCGGTTTCACGCGGCAGAGGGCCGAAACGGTCCACCAGACGCTCTCCGAAGGCCAGCAGCGCCTCCTCGTCCTTGGTCGAATCCAGCTCCCGGTAGAGCTTCAGGCGCTCGGCCTGCTGCGCCACATAGGAGTCGGGAAGACCGGCTTCGACCTCGATTTCGATATGCGCGTCGTCGATATAGCGCAGCTGCTCGACCACCTCCTGTTCCGAATCGTTCAGGCCCGCGACGTGCAGTCCCTCGGCGCGCAGTTCGGCGATCGCTTCGTTCATGATCTTCTGATAGGTCTCGAAACCGATATCGGCGATGAATCCGCTCTGCTCTGCTCCCAGCAGATTGCCCGCGCCGCGGATGTCGAGGTCCTGCATGGCGATATTGAAGCCCGATCCCAGATCGGAGAACTCCTCGATGGCCCGCAGGCGGCGGCGCGCATCGGACGACAGCAGTTCGTCGGGCGGCGAAAGCAGGTAGCAGTAGGCTTTCTGATTGCTGCGGCCCACACGTCCGCGCAGCTGGTGCAGGTCGCTCAGGCCGAAGTTCTGGGCATTGTTCACGATGATCGTATTGGCATTGGGAATGTCGATGCCGTTCTCGACGATGGTCGTGGCGACCAGCACGTCGAATTCCCCGTAGATGAAGTCCATGATCAGCCGCTCCAGCTTCTCGGCGGGCATCTTGCCGTGTCCCACGCCCACGCGGGCCTTGGGGCAGATGCGGGTGATAAGCCCCTGCATGGTCATCAGGTCCTCGACGCGGTTGTGGACGAAGTAGACCTGTCCGCCGCGCGCGAGTTCCGTTTCGACGGCGTCGCGGATGATCTCCTCCGAGAAGACGTGCGATTCGGTGACGATCGGCTGCCGGTTGGGCGGCGGCGTCGAGATGACAGAAAGGTCGCGCGAACCCATGAGCGAGAATTGCAGCGTTCGCGGAATCGGCGTCGCCGTGAGAGTCAGCGTATCGACGTTGACCGCCAGCTGCGTCAGCTTCTCCTTGGCCGCCACGCCGAATTTCTGCTCCTCGTCGATAATCAGCAGCCCCAGATCGCGGAATACGATCTGTTTGCCCAGAATCTTGTGCGTGCCGATCAGGATGTCGATACGGCCCGCTTCGAGGTCGGCGCGGATCTGCGACACCTCTTTGGCCGTTTTCGTGCGGTTGAGATACTCGACCCGCACGGGGAAGTTGCGCAGACGCTCCGAAAACGAACGGTAGTGCTGCAGGGCGAGAATCGTCGTCGGCACCAGCACGGCGACCTGCTTGCCGTCCACGGCCGCCTTGAACGCCGCGCGGAT
>ERZ780218.1769-NODE-1769-length-12159-cov-84.537673_pt1 | contig 12159 bp, 12 predicted proteins | sample MGYA00510975_ERZ780218 | MGnify/ENA primary metagenome ERZ780218 (study PRJEB29588, sample SAMEA2152063) | human gut metagenome | biome: human gut; feature: human-associated habitat; material: faeces | place: Denmark | collected 2008/2010 ...
ACGGTGGTGTGAGAGGTCGGTAAACATGAAAATAGGAGATAAACACCTATGATTAATGTTTACCTCCTACTCGATTGTCCGATATGATATGAGAGCCGAAGTTTTTTCTTTCCGGACCGTGATTCGTTTTTATATATGTGGAAAGATAAAAAAAGAGATCGGAATTTTCCGACCTCTTTTGCATTAAAATAGAACTCAGATTATTTCTTGAAATATCTGTTGTACAAACCTTCGAAACCTTTTCCGTGACGAGCCTCGTCTTTTGCCATTTCATGAACAGTATCGTGGATAGCGTCCAGATTCAACTGTTTAGCACGAGTCGCAATACGTTTTTTATCTTCGCAAGCACCAGCTTCTGCGTTCATACGTTTTTCCAAATTAGTCTTGGTATCCCATACACAGTCGCCTAGCAATTCAGCGAATTTAGAAGCATGTTCAGCTTCTTCCCAAGCATAACGTTTGAAAGCTTCAGCTACTTCGGGGTAACCTTCGCGGTCAGCTTGACGGCTCATTGCCAAGTACATGCCGACTTCAGTACATTCACCCATAAAGTGATTGTTCAAGTCTTTAATCATTTCTTCATCGCAACCTTTGGCTACGCCGATTACATGCTCGTCAACGAATGTCAGACCGTTGTTGTCTTCTTCCATTTCTTTGAATTTGGAAGCGGGAGCTTTACACAAAGGACATTTTTCAGGAGCTGTTTCACCTTCGTAGATGTAACCACATACAGTACAGATAAATTTCTTCATAATTCAATGTTTTTTAGTTGTTAGTTATTTAGTTGTTTTTTGCCTATGGCCAAAGGCCTAGGTCAGTTCTTGTTCATTTTCAAACATTCAGGGCATATACCCTTATAGTATCGGTGTGTTTCCTCTATTTGAAAACCTTCTTTTTTCATATGTTTAATCTCATCCGGTTCTTCTGCCGATAGAGGGATGTCCGTGATTCTACCGCATACTTTACATTGGAAATGTGCATGTACAGATATGTCTCCGTCAAAGCAAGCATTCCGTTCGTCAATGGTCAACATGCGGGCTGCACCGTGTTCTACAAACAGTTTCAGGGTGTTGTAGACAGTTGTTTTCGACAATGTAGGAATATCTTGGCATAAAGCCATATAAATCTCATCGATGGACGGATGAGTATGATGCTTCAGCAAGTAATCCATAATGGCAATGCGTTGTACGGACGGCTTGATTTGGTAACTGAGCAGATATTCGTAAACGTTCATCTTATTATTCCTTATTTGTAATTGTTACAACTTTAAATCATTGGCAAAGGTATAAATATTTTCTTTATGTACAAAATAACAGATGCTTTTTTTACTTTTTTTCAATATGGATAAGGGATACACCTTATTTTATATTATCTTTGTCCGATGTAAGCCAAGATATTAAATGACATACTTATGAAATATGGTTTTGTGAAAGTGGCAGCCGCTATTCCTTTGGTGAAGGTAGCCGATTGCCCATACAATGCAGAGCAGGCAGAAAGCCTGATAGCGAAGGCAGAGGGGAACGGGGTGCAGATATTGGTTTTTCCCGAATTAAACCTCACTGGATACTCGTGTGGTGACTTATTTGGGCAAGCATTGTTACTTGAGCAGGCAGAGATGGCACTGATGCGCGTGCTCAACAATACTCGTCAGTTGGATATCATTTCCATTTTGGGTATGCCGCTTCGGGTAGACTCGATGTTGCTGAACTGTGCCGTAGTTATTCAGAAAGGAAAGATTCTGGGAGCTGTGCCCAAGACTTATTTACCCAATTATAAGGAATTTTATGAGCATCGCTGGTTTGCTCCTGCCACTTCGCTTGATGGTGAGTCTACCGTTCGTCTTTACGGGCAAAACGTTCCGGTCAGTCCTCATTTGTTATTTGAGACTGCCGAGACAAGGTTCGGCATAGAGTTGTGCGAAGACGTGTGGGCGCCTGTCCCGCCTAGTTCGGCATTGGCTCTTAAAGGAGCCGATATCATTTTCAATCTTTCTGCCGATACCGAAAATATCAGCAAACATCAGTATCTTCGTTCGTTGCTTGCTCAGCAATCTGCACGTTGTTTGGCTGGATATGTGTTCGCTTCGTGTGGTTTTGGCGAGTCTACTACCGATGTTGTGTTTGCGGGTAATGCGCTGATATACGAAAACGGTACGTTGTTGGCAGCTTCCGACCGTTTTTCTTTTGACAGGCAACTGGTGGTAAGTGAAATCGATGTAGAACGTTTGCAGGGCGAACGTTTGGTGAATACAACTTTTGCCGCCAACATAAGTCAGTATCAAGGAGAGCCGATAAAGATTATACAGACCGAAAGGGTATTGGAGAAAGATTTTACACTTACTCGGCGGATAGACCCACATCCGTTTGTCCCGGCAGGGGGGCAGATGCTTGCCAGCAGATGTGAGGAGATTTTTTCCATTCAGGTAGCAGCGCTGGCAAAGCGGTTGGTACACACAGGATGCAAGACGGTAGTGGTAGGTATTTCGGGAGGACTTGATTCTACGTTGGCGTTGTTGGTATGTGTCAAGACATTCGACAAGTTGGAGATGTCGCGCAAGGGCATTGTCGGCATTACGATGCCAGGATTCGGCACCACAGGACGTACTCATCGCAATGCTGTTGCGCTGATGGAGTCGTTGGGGGTTACCTCACGTGAAATCAGCATTCGTGATGCCTGCCTTCAGCATTTTAAAGATATCGGACATAATCCTGATGTGCATGACGTGACCTATGAAAACGTGCAGGCACGTGAGCGGACACAGATTCTGATGGACTATGCCAACAAGGTAGGGGGATTGGTAATTGGTACGGGCGACCTTTCCGAACTTGCTTTGGGCTGGTGTACTTACAATGCCGACCATATGTCGATGTATGGAATCAATGCCGGTATTCCAAAGACTTTGGTACGTTATCTGGTCACGTGGGTAGCAGAAACGGTAGATGCCGGTTCACGTGCTACGCTGCTCGATATCATTGATACCCCTATCAGTCCTGAACTGATACCAGCTGATGAGGATGGCAATATCCGGCAGAAGACCGAGGACTTGGTAGGTCCTTATGAACTTCATGACTTTTTCCTTTATCATTTTTTGCGTTTCGGTTTCCGTCCCGCCAAAATTTATTATCTGGCAAAAGTAGCTTTCCGTGGTACTTACGATGATGATACTCTTAAGAAATGGTTGTCGAACTTCTTCCGTCGCTTCTTCAGTCAGCAGTTTAAGCGTTCTTGTCTGCCCGATGGTCCGAAGGTGGGTTCCGTATCGCTAAGTCCGCGTGGTGACTGGCGTATGCCGAGCGATGCCAGTGCAACGCTGTGGCTTCGCGAATGTGAAGAGGTGAGTTGAGATGCGTGGAAAGTGTTTGGATAGAAATGGCAGATAATTTTTTGCGGCTATCCGTGATGGCATTCCGAAAGCACATTATTCAAGTTAGACTCCGGGTGGGTGAATAGCGTTTCTGCTGTTATCCCACCCGGATTTTTTATATCGTTTTCTGTTTGAATAGCTTGAACTGGCGGTAGAGCATAATGGCGGCGATGATGCTGGCTGCAAGGTCGGAGATGGGCATGCTGAACCAGATGCCGTCTGCACCCCAGAAGAGCGGGAGAATCAGCAGGAGCGGGATAAGTATCATCACCTGCCGGCTCAGCGAAAGGATGATGGCTTTTTTTGCCATGCCGATGCTTTGGAAGAAGTTTGACGTGACCATCTGGAATCCGATGATGGGGAAGAACATTACCGTGATGCGCAGCCCGCGTGCCGAAAGGTCTATCAGGGTCTGGTCGGTGGTAAAGGCTTTTGCCACGAGTTCGGGTATCAGTTCGCCCACCAGGAAACCGGTTGTCGTTACGATAGTGGCGGCTATCACGGTGATTTTCATTACCTGGTTTACGCGTCCGTATTGGCGTGCGCCGTAGTTGTATCCGGCTATGGGCTGCATGCCTTGGTTCAGCCCCATGACAATCATGACGAAGAGGAAGCTGATGCGGTTCACGATACCGAACGCTCCGATGGCAAGGTCTCCGTCGTACAGCTTTAATCCCTTATTGATTAGGATGACAATCATGCAGGCGGCTATGTTCATGAAGAACGGAGCCAGCCCGATGCCGATGATGTTCTGCACCAAATGGCTTTGCAGGCGGTAAATGCCTTTCTTCAGGCGGAGCAGTTCGTTTTTCCGGCAGAAAAGCTTGATTTGCCATGTCAGGGCGATGATTTGCGCCAGTACAGTAGCCAACGCCACTCCCTGGATGCCCCAATGGAACACGAAGATGAATATCGGAGCAAGGATGGTGTTGATTACGACGGTCATGATTGTGGCGAACATCGCCTTTTGCGGATAACCCGCCGCGCGGAGCACCGAGTTCAGTCCCAGGTACATGTGTGTCACCACATTGCCCAAGAGGATGACAATCATGTAATCGCGTGCGTAAGGGATGGTCGCTTCGCTCGCTCCGAAGAAATATAGAATCGGTTCGAGAAACAAGAGGGAAAGAATCGTGAATCCGATGCCGATAAGGACATTCAGCGATACGACATTGCCCAAGATATGCTGGGCGGTAGTATAATCTTTTTGCCCTAACTTCACCGAAACCAGCGTAGAAGCACCTACACCAACCAGCGAGCCGAATGCGGCGGCAAGGTTCATCAGGGGGAATGTGATGGCAAGTCCGGAGATGGCCATAGCGCCTACACCGTGCCCGATGAAGATGCTGTCTATCATGTTGTAAAGTGAAGAAGCCGTCATGGCGATGATGGCAGGGACGGCATATTGCGTCAATAGTTTGCCGATAGGTTGTGTGCCTAATTCGGAAGCGGTTCCTTTTTGTGACATAAAACTCTTTTTACCATTAAATCCGGGTGCAAAGGTAATCAAAATTAATGAAGAATGAAGAATGGAGAATGAAGAATTCCATGCGAGCGAAGCGATTCTTCATTCTTCATCCTTCGTTCTTCATTTATTAATTGTATCTTTGCTCCCAAGAATTTTGGACTTTTATGGAACATACTCCTCTATCTTTATACGAATTGAATGCCTTGGTGCGCCAAAGTGTCCGCTTGTCCATGCCCGATGCGTATTGGGTGCAGGCGGAGCTGAGTGATGTGCGGACCAACTATTCGGGGCATTGCTATCTGGAATTTGTACAGAAAGACCCGAAGAGCAATGCCTTGCTTGCCAAGGCACGGGGCATTGTCTGGAGCAATGTATTCCGTGAGCTGAAGCCTTATTTCGAGCGGGAAACCGGACAGGCATTCGTGGCAGGGCTGAAAGTGCTGGTAAGGGTAACGGTGGATTTTCATGAGCTTTACGGCTATTCGCTTACCGTTATCGACATCGATCCTACGTATACGCTGGGGGATATGGCAAAGCGGAGAAGGGAAATCTTGCAACGCTTGGAAGAAGAAGGCGTGCTTACATTAAATAAGGAGTTGGAATTGCCCGAACTTACCCAACGCATTGCCGTGATATCTTCGCCCACGGCGGCGGGGTATGGAGATTTTTGCGACCAGTTGGAGCGCAATGCCTTCGGTTTTGTGTTTTATACCAAATTGTTTCCGGCGGTGATGCAAGGCGAGCAGGTCGAGGATTCCATTATCCGTGCCTTAAACCGGGTTTATGCCGAGCTGGAACATTGGGATGTAGTGGTGATTATCCGTGGAGGTGGAGCGACATCAGATTTGTCAGGGTTCGATACGTATGAACTGGCAACGAATTGTGCTCAGTTTCCTTTGCCAATCATTACCGGTATCGGCCATGAGCGCGATGATACAGTGATTGACATGGTGGCGCATACGCGGGTAAAGACTCCTACGGCTGCTGCCGAGTTCTTAATCAATCATTTGCGTGAGACTGCTGGTAGGCTGGATGAATATGTGTCGTTCTTTTATCAGGAAGTGCCTGCTTGGTTAGAACGGCAGAAAGAACGTTTAGAACATTGGGTGGCACGTATTCCGGCACGTGTACAAATGCGTTTGCAGGATGAAGGATTCCGTCAGGAACGTTTGTTGAAGCGTATGCATTTGGCTTGGCAGACCCGTTTGATTAAGGAAGATTATCGTTTGCAATTAGACCGACGGTTGGGCGTGGTGCTCTGTTCACGTCTGCAACGGGAAACCCAGCATCTGCTGTTGATTGAGCAACAAGTCAAATCGGCATCTCCCGACCTGCTGTTGCAGAAAGGATATAGCATTACATTGAAAGACGGTAAGGCGGTGACAGACCCAGCTTTGCTCTCGCCGGGTGACAAGATAGTGACGCGAGTAGCAAAAGGAGAGTTTAAAAGTGAGGTATTATAGGTAAGTTTTCATTATATATTATGGCAACCAAAAAAGAAACATATTCTGAAGCGATGAAGCGGCTGGAAGCAATCGTGGCGCAGATTGAAAGCAATGAACTGGATATCGACGAGCTGGCAGGCCGCTTACAGGAAGCTCAGCGTCTGATTAAATATTGTAGAGAAAAACTCTATAAGGCGGATGCGGAAATCAAAAAGATGCTTGATGAAGGAAGCAAAGAAGAAAAAAGTGCGGATTAAATTGGATTTTGTAAATATAACTCTTACATTTGTTGCATTGTTTATAACGAAATGTAACATTTAAAACATATTATTCGCATGAAAGAAATCGATTGGGCTAATCTGCCGTTCGGGTATATGAAGACAGATTACAACGTACGTTGCTATTATCGCGACGGGAAATGGGGAGAATTGGAATTGTGCTCGGAGGAGACATTGAATATCCACATGGCGGCTACTTGCCTTCATTACGGGCAAGAAGCGTTCGAAGGGTTGAAAGCGTTCCGCGGCAAAGACGGCAAGGTCCGTGTATTCCGTCCGCAAGCCAATGCAGAACGTTTGCAAAGCACATGCCGGGGTATTTTGATGCCCGAACTTCCGACGGAGTTGTTCTGCGAAGCTGTACGCAAAGTGGTGAAAGCCAACGAACGTTTCATTCCGCCTTACGAAAGCGGTGCGGCTCTTTATATCCGTCCGTTGCTTATCGGGACGGGGGCACAGGTAGGCGTACATCCGGCAAGTGAATATTTGTTTGTGATATTCGTCACTCCGGTAGGCCCGTATTTTAAAGGAGGCTTTGCTACGAACTCGTATGTGATTATCCGTGAGTTCGACCGCGCTGCTCCGCTCGGTACAGGTACATACAAGGTGGGTGGAAACTATGCAGCCAGCCTGCGTGCCAACAAGATGGCGCATGATGCGGGTTATGCGTGCGAGTTTTATCTCGATGCAAAAGAAAAGAAATACATCGACGAGTGCGGTGCAGCCAACTTCTTCGGCATCAAGGATAATACGTATGTTACTCCGCTTTCTACTTCTATCCTGCCGTCCATTACCAACAAGAGCTTGATGCAGCTGGCAGAGGACATGGGCTTGAAGGTAGAACGCCGTCCTATCCCCGAAGAGGAACTGGAAACGTTCGAAGAAGCCGGCGCGTGCGGTACGGCTGCGGTCATCAGCCCGATAGAACGTATCGATGATTTGGAGAACCACAAGTCGTATGTCATTTCGAAAGACGGCAAGCCGGGCCCCATCAGCGAAAAGCTCTACCACAAGCTTCGTGCCATCCAGTATGGTGACGAACCCGACCCGTACGGATGGGTGATGATGGTGGACTGATGCTTCGGTAACGTAAAAAGAAAAAGAGAGTATGCAGATATGCATATCCTCTTTTTTTGAATATCAATTAAATGAATCTCTGCAATCAGCCAATTCGGTTGGGTTGCAAACGCAGTATATATTCAACCGCCGATGCAGTATATATTCAACCGCTGATGCAGTATATATTCAACTGCCGATGCAGTATATATTCAACTGCTGATGCAGTATATATTCATTTTTCAGGAGTATATATTGGCTGTTTGCGTGCATTCATTTGTTTTTTACTTTATTTTCGGTAGCATTTCAGGCGTAGGCCGTTCGTAATTGCTGATGGGAAGTTTTACCTTCATCAATTTCTTCAATTTATGTACAGGACGCTCTATATCTTTCGGAAAAGACATTTTTGAAAACTGCTGGAAGTAGAGCAGGCAAGCATCTTTCCACCACACTGCATCATTGGTTTGAATTTGAAGCCGTTCGTTTACGGCATTCCAACGTTCTGTATCCACATAAGGTTTTACTTCCTCCCAAGTCTGGCAGAAGTTCCGTGTCTTGTCTACACCATGTTGGTAATGGCGGCATAATTCTTCCCATAAAGTAGTTCCGTTATTCATGGTATGTGTCCACGGTGCATGGTGAAACCAAAGCAGGAACTCTTCGGGACAGGTATCGATGGAGTCGAACATACGCGCCAGTGAGTCGGGGTATTGTGCCACGGCATTGCTTCCGGTATGGCTACGGTCAAATCCAAGTCCTTTACGGTCGGCCTGGTGGTAATAAGAGGGAAGCCAGTCGGGGCGTGCTCCGGGAATGGTGCACCAAGGTTCAGGTCCATAGTGGTGTCCCCAGGCAAAGATATGGTGTAGTCCGAGGGGCATCATATAGTCTACTACGGCTTCACGGCTCTGCATCATCATATCCTCTACGGGATGTATAAATTGAGGGTTGGCTGTAAATGTCTGTGCCAGCCATTCATCGGCAATACTTTCCGAAGAAAGTTCCGGATTCCATGCCAGGCGTCCGAAGGCATACCAGTTGGCTTGTGCAAAATCGTGTCCGCACCAATTACTTTCGTCTCCGATATTCGATACACCCGCAATGGCACGTATGCTTTCCGGTTTTACATATTGGAAAAATTCTTTCCACATCGGTGCCAGATAAGCCAGGTGGTTGGAGTGTCCCAGGTATTCTTGTGTTACTTGAAACTCCACCATTAATGGGGTATGTTTCATCGCTCCGAAGAGTGGGCTGTAAGGTTCACGCGGCTGGAAGTCAATCGGACCGTTCTTTACCTGTACAATGACATTGTCGAGGAATTTTCCATCAAGGGGCTGAAATTCCAGATAGGCTTGTTTGGCACGGTCGTTATCAGAAGGACTGTACACAAAGGCACGCCACATTACAATGCCTCCATAAGGTTTTAAGGCTTCTGCCAACATATTGGCGCCTTCGGCATGAGTGCGGTGATAATCGCATGGTCCGGGTTGGCCTTCAGAATTGGCTTTTACCAGAAAACCTCCGAAATCGGGTATCAGACTGTATATTTCGTGTACTTTCTGCTTCCACCAGTTTGCTACTTGGGGATCCAACGGGTCGGCAGTAGCCAATTTGCCTATAATCATCGGCGAAGCAAAATTTACCGATAAGTATACTTTTAAGTTGTAAGGACGGAAAATATCAGCCAGTGCCTTTACTTTCTTCAGATAAGGCGTGTCCAGCATTTCGGGTGAGGCGTTGACATTATTCAACACTGTAGCATTGATACCGATGGAGGCGTTGGCACGGGCATATGCTTCGTAACGGGGAGAAAGTGTCGCTGGCAGTTCGTCCCATTTCCAGAGTGAATGTCCGGCATATCCACGTTCGATGGTACCGTCCAGATTATCCCAATGGTTGAGGATTCGTATGGGATACGCCGGACGTTCTTCGATATGGAGTGACTGAGTGTCTTGCTGGGTTGCTTGAAGTCGTAAGAGGTGATAGGTGGCATAAAGCAGACCTTTTTCGGAGATGGACCCAAGTGTGATACCGTTTTTCCCCGACCGGATGGTATAACCTTCGGGTCCTAAAGCGGTGTGGGTAGCATCATTGAACAGCTCAAGTGATACAGGAGTGCCTTTCCATGTCCGTTTCAGTTCAGAGCAAGCTATATCCAGTGTAGGAGAAAGCAGTGAACATTCTACCTTAGCATTTGCTGTAGTGTCCTGCCGTAGCCAGAGGCGGCTGCCGTTTTCTGCGGACAGCCGTTCTCCAGCAAGCAGCAAGCATATGCTGAGAAGCAACATTCGTATCATTCTCCTCCTCCGTCAATAGTGATGATTTTTCCTTCTGCATCGTATTCCAGTTCTACTACTTTCAGACTACGCAACCATGTTTTTCCTCCAGAGGGTACACAATCGTGGTGGAAGAGGTACCATTTGCCTTTGTATTCTACAATGGCGTGATGTGTGGTCCATCCCACTACCGGTGTGAGGATAACTCCTTGATAGGTGAACGGTCCGTATGGATTGTCTCCGATAGCATAACACAAGAAGTGGGTATCGCCCGTAGAATATGACAAATAGTATTTCCCGTTGTATTTGTGCATCCACGATGCTTCGAAGAAACGATGCGGGTCATTGGCTTTCAGTGGGTTTCCTTCCTGGTCGATAATGAGGACGGGGCGAGGGTCTTCGGCAAACTGCATCATGTCGTCACGGAGTTTTACCACACGTCCGGGCAGAGCTGGTTCGTTGCCTTCGGGCAGGATGGCGCTTTCCAGTGCCTTATTATCCCGGTAACGTTGCAATTGTCCGCCCCAGATACCTCCAAAATAAATGTAATGGCTTCCGTCTTCATCGCAGAATACGGCGGGGTCGATGCTATAACTTCCCCACATCGGATTGGCTTCGGGAATAAACGGACCTTCGGGCTTGTCGCTTATGGCTACTCCCAGACGGAAAATGTCATTGCGGTCTTTCATCGGGAAATACATGTAATATTTGCCGTTTTTGAAAGCCACGTCGCAATCCCACAACTGGCGTCCTGCCCAGGGGATATCTTCCACTTTCAATACAACTCCGTGGTCGGTGATTTCACCGTGCATTACATCATCGGTAGAGAATACGTGGTAATCTTTCATATTAAAATGGTCGCCATTGTCGTTTTCGGGAACTCCACTTTCCCAGTCGTGCGAGGGATAAATGTATAATCTGCCGTTAAAGACATGTACAGACGGGTCTGCCATATAATCATTCGGTACGAGGTATCTTGCTTCTTTTTTCATGGTTATGAGTTTTTTTATGTTTATAAGTTTTTTAAGTTTTTCTTCTGTGTTATTGGGGTGTGTTTGTTTCCTTTTCTTTTATCATTTCAGTGATGAACGGCTTGGGCTGGTAGTTACGGTCGAAGAGCAGCGGATAGTCTTTACGTCCTCGGATAGGGAAACCGTTTTTCCAGGAATCTCCGTCGGTTACTCCCCATGCTGTCACACGGTCTACGATATCGGCATGTTTTTCAAACAGTTCAAAGAATTGTTTCATGCGGGCGTTCCATGCCTGCGATACAGAATCGGGTAATGCATCCGGATACGGATTCAGCGCTTTCTTGAAGGCGATTGTATCCGATATATTGGCTGTACGTGATACGGTAGGCAAGGCACTCATATCCCATTCGGTAATCATTACTTTCACACCTTCTGCTGCAAAAGCAAGCATACTTTTTTCGAATTCTTCAATTTTCGGATAGTCCATACCCATGTGTCCTTGCATACCGACAGCATCGATGCGCAAACCTTTTTCTTTCAGGCTGCGGATGAGTTTTACAACTCCTTCGCGGCGTCCGGGGTTATCCATTCCGTAATCGTTATAATATAGTTCGATGGTGGAGTCTGCCTCGTGTGCGTATTGGAATGCCAAAGGAATGAATTCTTCACCCAAGATTTCATAAAATTTGCTCTTGCGGTACGAGCCGTCCTCAACAATGGCTTCATTTACCACGTCCCATCCTTTCAGCTTTCCTTTGAAATGATTTACTATGGTATAGATATGGTCTTTCATGCGTTGTTTCAAAACTTCGGGGCTTACGTTCTTTCCGTTTTTGTCCACACAGAACCATTCAGGACATTGCGAGTGCCAAATCAGTACGTGGCCGGTCATGGTCAGGCCATTCTCCTCACCGAACTTTACGAAATCATCCGCAGCCTTGAAGTCGTACACGTCTTCTGACGGATGGAGTTCTTCCATTTTCATGCAGTTTTCAGCAACAATGGCATTGAAATGGTGTTTCACAATATTGGTAGCATTCGTGTCTTTTCCAGCTACTTGACGGACATTTACTGCCGTTCCGATAAGGAACTGGTCGCCTACGGCATCTTTCAGTGTAAGCTCTTGTGGAACAGTGTTTTTAGGTCCGCTACATGCTGCAACGAACGTTGCTGCCAGAATAGCAGATGCAATGTGTTTTACTTTCATGGATTTTGTTTTTTTAAGTTATTTGTTTATTCAGTTAACTGAGAAGCTGTTTTGAATTTCTCCAAAAAGTTTTTCTTGGCTTGATGTATCTGTT
>ERZ780218.1772-NODE-1772-length-12140-cov-17.800662_pt1 | contig 12140 bp, 8 predicted proteins | sample MGYA00510975_ERZ780218 | MGnify/ENA primary metagenome ERZ780218 (study PRJEB29588, sample SAMEA2152063) | human gut metagenome | biome: human gut; feature: human-associated habitat; material: faeces | place: Denmark | collected 2008/2010 ...
CCATTGGTTTTTATGAATATACCAATTTTGTTCGGTTAAACATACCCATGGGTGGGGCACTTTTTAAATGTTGTTCCGGGTCCCTTTTCAAGTGTTAGCTACAGCAAACGGCTGGAGAACTATCAGAAAGGTTTTGGCGGGTTGAACGATGCGCAGATCGTTACGGGACATAAAAAAACGGGATTGTTCGGCTGGGGAAAAGGAAAGGATGTTTATAGCGGGATCCTTGATGTTTGCCCTGAACTGATAAAGGCCAACGGCGAGCTGGATACGGAGATGCTCCAAGTCATTCTCGATACCCGTAAGATGAGCGATGAAACCCGGAACTATCTTGAGAACCTGATCGACCTGAAAGATGCGATGGACGAGGCGGAACAGGCTTTGGAGGATTATCTGCAGGAAACGTTCGGGAGCCTCGGTCAGGGAATGCTCGACTCCATCACTTCCGCCATCAAGGGAAGCGGCACGGCATTGGAGAATTTTGCGGATCAGGCCGCTTCCGTGCTGGAGAACCTCGGAGAGCAGATCGCATATTCCCTGTTCTTTGCCGATAAGTTCGATGACCTGCAGAAAAAGTTAAAGGCGGTATATGGAAGCGGTAAAAGTGAGGAACAGATTGCGGGTGATGCCATGCACCTGATTGATAGCTTTTATGACAATATCGGGAATAACGTTGATGCGGCTCAATCGTGGATGGAAGCGTGGAAAGACAAGGCCGCCGCTATGGGGTATGATCTTTGGAAAAACGATGAGGAAAAGACTACCACCCAAAGCGGGCGTGCCGGTGCTTTCCAAACCCTCACACAGGATCAGGGTACAAAGCTGGAGGGATTGATGACCTCCCTGCAGATGCACGATGCCTCCATCGATGAGAACGTGGAGAATATATCAGAGGGCATAGGCGGAGCATTGGAAACGATCGATAAGATAAAGACGAACACCGATGCCTTGCCAAAGATATACGATGAGATAAGGGATATCAAACAAAACGGTTTAAAGATGAAATGACAATGGATATTTTAAAAGGCTTGTTACTGATAAACGGGGTTGATGTCTTTGTGGATTATGGGGCATTCCTCGCAGAGGAGAAAGCGGGTGATACCAAGAATTACTCCGCCCTGCTGAAACCGCCATCGGCAAAGCCGCACACGGCTGTGTCATTCCGGGAAAAAGACGGGGAGAAACTGCCTGATGCGCTTTTACCCGCATGGGAGGCTCGTGATGTCACCCTGCAATTTGCGATCATAGCGGCAGACCGGGCGCAATTCCTGTCCCGTTATTCGTCATTCCTGAAATTTCTCAAGGCCGGTAATAAGGGATGGTTGACCATCAACCCTCCGGAGCTTGGCAGGAGTTACCGGATGTACTACAAGGATTGCACGGATTACACCCAGCTGACCGATTTCGGGGGTGAGGTCATCGCAAAATTCAGCGTGAAATTTCGGGAACCGGTTCCCTCGTTATAGTATTCAAACATTATTCAAACAGCGTTCAAAATGGAGCTTAAAATATACAACCAGCAAGGGGTGTTCAAGACTGCGGTATCGCCGTCAGACTCCGACCGCCACGTAAAGGAAGTGATGAATGACAATATCCTGAATTTGTCGTTTACCCTTTACGAGTACGTGGAACTGGGCGTGAATGATTACGTGGATTTTGAGGGTGAACGCTTCACGCTGCTGGAGGATTACAAGCCGGAGCAGAAATCCACCGTTGAGTATGCCTACAGCTGCAAGTTCTACGGTATAGAGAGTGAGCTTAAAAAGGCCAAAGTCCTCAAGATGGTGGACGGTGACGATGAGCTTTCCTTTTCCTATGATGCCACGGCTGCCGAACACCTGCAGCTGATATGTGACAATATAAACCGTATCAAGGGGACGAAAAATTGGGTTATCGGCGAGGTGGTGTCCTCCGCTAATGTAAACATAGAGTATGATAAGATATTTTGTTTCGATGCCCTTTCGGAAATAGCCAAGAATTTCAATACCGAATGGTGGATCGAGGGAACCACTATCAATCTGAGCCGTTGTGAACACGGCACTCCCGTATCTTTGGGGTACGGAAAGGGGCTGCTCAGGCTTTCCCGTGTGGAGAATGATACGGTTCCTTTCTTTACCCGGTTGTATCCTCTTGGCAGTACCCGTAATATCGTGGCCTCTGATTACGGTCACCGCCGCCTGCAGCTTCCGGGTGGTGTCCGTTACGTGGAAAGGAATATCCATCTTGGAATCGTGGAGCAGGCGGAGGAGGAGGCCTTTGCGTACATATTCCCGAAACGAATCGGTACTGTTACCGGTGTCAGGACGGAAGAGGCCACAGGTGAGGACGGCAATGCGTTCACTATATATTATTTTACTGATGAGGGGTTGAATTTCGATCCGAACACGTATGAGATCGAGGGGCTTGTTAAACAGGTGTCGTTTCAAGGCGGGGAGTTGAACGGGCGTGATTTTGAGGTGAATTTCAACTCCGAGACAAAGGAGTTCGAGATTATCACGCAATTCCCGTATGAGAACCAGCAGCTACCGGGCGGCCTGCTGATCCCGAAGCCGGGTGACGAGTATATCCTTTGGAACATACGGATGCCTAAAGAGTATTATCCGCTGGCGGAAAAAGAATTCGAGGAGGCCGTTCAGAAGCATATCGAGTCGATAAGCATTGATACGTCAGTCTATAAGGCTCCAACCGATTACATCTATTTGGATGAGAACCATATCGATTTGAAATTGGGGCGGCGTGTCCTTTTGGAGAATGAGATTTATTTCCCCACCGGCACTCACGAGAGCCGTGTGACCAAGATCTCCCGCCGGGTGAATAATACCACAGATATGGATATTGAATGCACGTATGCGGTTGATTACGGGCGTATCAATCAGATCGAGAGTAATATCGTGGATATTCAGGCAGCCTATAAGGAACAGCTGAATAAGGACGTGCTGACCGTATTGAAAAGCTGGGACAGTATTGATCCCACCGAGTATAACGTCCTTTCCGCCGTCCGGACAATACGCACGATCGCAAATTCCTTGAGCAAGCTGGAAAAAGAAACGGCAGACAAATACCTCAGAAAGGACATACCCGACACGGCGAAAGAGCTTGAAACCTTTTTGAAGGGGATAAAGGTTATCGGCGAGGCTCTTGTTGAAAGCCTTACGGTAGAGAAAGACTCCACTTTCAAAGGTCTGCTTTCCTCCGAGGTCTTTACTTCGGGTTTCCCCGGCGGAACCGGATGGGCATTGTTTTGGAAAGAGGTGCTTAATGCCGCAGGAGTAAAGGAAAAGAAAGCCGTCATGGAGCTGGACGAGATGACCGTCCGTGGGGTTATGCGAGTGTATGAATTTGTCATCTCACAACTGATGGGTGAGAACGGAACCCGTCTGACAACTGACATGATGCGTGTCGATCACATCGATGCGGGCACAAAGACAATCTATCTCGATACGGAGAAAGGAGTCCTTTACAACCCTTTCCGTCCGGGTGATATCCTGATGGTTCAGCGTTTTTCCGTGGATGGTATCATCAAGCAGTACGAACTGCAGGTGGTCACTGCCAAAGTCGGTGATACCTCCAAAGGAGAGGAACGGCTCGATAGCATCACCTATAAGAATTTTGTAGGCGATGAGGGTAGTGTTGTTTTTCGTGACGTGCTTACCCGTGTGGACTCCGCCACCAATTCAGACCGCAAAGGGGTTATCAAACAAACCAGCGTTGAGGAGGGCAGTCCGTATCTTGATGTCCTGTACGGGATGAAAACGGATCCTGACAACGCCGTGCGTCTCCGGCTTGGACGTCTGGCCGGTATTATTACCTATTGGTGGGGGCAGCTGCAGGGATATGGTCTGTATTCCAACAACGCCTATCTGCTGGGTGATTTCCGTCTGCGTACCGGTGAGGATGTCCGGACGAAATTCGAGATAATGGAGGGTATGCTGCAAAGTGCCATGCAGAGCGTTGTCAACACGATGACCGAGGAGGATAACTTTTTGAAAAACGCCAGCTTTCAGGATGACATGGCTTATTGGGAGCGTGAGAGTGATATGGCTTTATTTGATATCGGAGGGCAGCTGCTTGATTTAGGCGTGAATTTCTATTCCGAGAAAAACAAGGTGGCCGATATTGACTCTTTCGATGGCCGTTTCATGCTCCGGATCAAACGGAGTCACATTCGCCAGCTGAATGCGGATATCACCAAGCCGGAAGATGGCAGCGTCATATTTCTAACCTTGAAATATCATTGCGCCGAGGAGGGGAGCCTGACTGCCGGTTTCAGTGGATCCGCTCCCTATGTGGAGCAGGTTATTCCGGCTGGTGAGGGCTTTGATATACTGGAGATATCAGGAGTATGGAACGGAACCGGTGATTTTCTCCTGAAATTTACCGGTGACTTGTATATCGAGCAGCTAACCCTGACCAATCATCCGTTAGAGGATTATAAAAAAGAGGTCAGTACCAAGTTCGAGCAGACCGCCGAGCATATTCTTGCCGTGGCCGAGGAGGTGAATAAGATAGACCATACCATCAAGACCGCCGGTTGGATCACCACGGCAGACGGTAACAAGCTGTGGGCTACCATTACCGAGGTGGACAGTCTTGGCAATCGTGTCACCACGCACGAGAGCAGCTTTCACGTGACGGCGCAGCAGATCAATGCTATCGTGAGCCGTATCGATAAGGCGGAGGATGATTTGGGAATCATAGACCATACCATCAAGACCGCCGGTTGGATCACCACGGCAGACGGCAACAAGCTATGGGCTACCATTGACCGGGTGGATGTCCTTGGCAATCGTGTCACCACGCACGAGAGCAGCTTTCACGTGACGGCACAACAAATCAATGCCATTGTTAGCCGGGTGGATACGCTAGACGGAACCATCAGCAAGGCTGGGTGGATTACTACTGCAGACGGCAATAAGTTATGGGCGAGCAAGACGCTTGAGAATGGTGATACGATTGTTTCCTATATCAACCAAGCGGCGGACTCCGTGACAATAAACGCCAAGCATATCAAGCTGGAGGGGCTTGTAACTGCGAATGGTAACGTACAATTCACCACGGATGGAAAGATAATCGCCAAGAACGGCGAGTTCAGCGGAACGGTTGTCGGTGTGTCGGGTTCCTTCAAATCCTTAAACTGCGTGAATAATAGCGGGGATATTGTCGGAGGCATCTCCTTTGGCAGTGATGGAAAGATGTGGTTTAACGGTGACCTGTATCATCAGGGCTATGACTATGACAAAAAACGTTCTTTCCGTTTCTATACCTCCGATGTTTGGTGTCGTGGTAATTTCGGGGCAAGGCAACGCAATACACTGGTGGTATATGGCAGTTATGGTTACTATTACGTGAATGGTTTGGATACGGAAACCGGTAAGGTATATGTCTCCCTACCCTCGGCCACGTCATCCAATAACGAGACCTATTATACCATTCCGTTATACGGAACCACCGGGGATGCTTCCGGTTTCCCTGTTGACTTGGTGATCATAAAGGTTTCAGGGACGTACCGGTATTTATTGAGCGGGATGAAAAGCCAGCGGGTAACGGTCATGAATGCGAATAATCAAAATAGTGAAATTTATATCTACTCGAATGGCAATAAGGTAAAATGGCCGGGCGGTACTATCGCTGATTGTAGGAATATAGCGGATTTCATGAGTCCTTCACCGGCTTCTAACTTATTAGGCAGAGGATGGATAGTGGGCGCAATGAATGATAATAACTGGTAATAATAAAAAGGAGGTATTTATGAAAGTGAATTTGAATGTTCCCTTTATGAATTATAAGGGGTTGGTGATCACGAAAAAGGTAGAGGGTACGGATGTGGAACAGGAGCAGCTGATGAAAGATGTCATTGCTCCGATCCTATTCAGTGGGGAGTGGAGAGATGAGAGGGTGAATGCTTTGAGTGGTGATGAAAAAATCCGTGCTTATAGCTTGAGCCTTAAGATCTATCAATCCACCGGAGATATCGAAATCTCAGCGGAGGAGGCTCTAATGATAAAAGAAGCCGCATTGGTTTTGAGCCCCGGCGGTTACGCACAAATTGTCAAATTGATAGACGGATAAGTTATGGTACTGACAGAAGCTCAATTGCAGGAAATCGCTAAACGTGTGCGTGCGATCATCCGAGCCGAATCCAAAGGCGTGGGTGATCTACCGGTGGCCACCTCGTTGGACGGGCTTCTCTCGCTTCCGGCTTTGCGCTTTAACGGTGGCGTGCCGGAAGTAGTAGAGGCTCCTATCTCCAAATTGCAGGACGTGGCATTGGATGCGGTCAGCGGGGCAACGAAAGCCGCCAATGAAGCCGCAGTAAAAGCCAACACGTCTGCAGGTAATGCAGATAAGGCAACCACAGCGGCCAATAACGCTGCCAAAAGTGCCAATGATGCCGCCGGTACTGCCGGAGCAGCTACCGAAGCGGCAAAGAAAGCCACGGACGCAGCCAACGGAGCCGCCTCCAATGCCACGAATGCCGCCACGAAAGCGTCCTCCGCAGCTGATACGGCGAATAAGGAGGCCAGCTCTGTAAATGCGGCCAAATCGGAAGCTCTTGCCGCTGCCGCCCGTGCGAGCAGTACGGCCACCACTGCAGAGGCCGAAATCGAGAAAATGAAGCAGCTGCAGGAGTCCATATCAGGTGCTGCTTCATTGGCTCCCACGAGAATGGAACTGACCTACACGAAACGCATCACCCAGCGTAATCCTTACGTTCAGCGTATCGTGGCCAAGATGTTCCCCTCGTACTCCCTGCAGAATGTTTTGTTCTTGGGTGATGACGTGGCCGTGAGCGTGGATCCCGCCGGTGTCGTTACTCCACTCAAGAACGGAACGAGCCGGATCCACGTGATCCCGACACAGGCCACCCACTTGTACAAGACCATAAACGTGACGGTTCAGGATCCGTCCGTCCGCCTTACCGGAGGCGGTAAAATCCGGGTTGACAGTAAAGGCAGAATACGTTTAACTTAAAAACTTGATAAATATGACAAGCGATCAGGAAACTCGTGTATTAGCGATGCTTTCGGCTTTTGAAGCCGGAAAGAAGATCAGCGAACTCGATACTGCCTCCGGCAGCGTGAGCGATATGCGCATCGAGGTGCTGGATACGGATGGAGAGTCCAAAGTTATGAATTTGTCGGAGGCTGTTACCTCCGCCGCCAATGCCGTTTGTGGACGTTATTGGAATGAATCGAATTCCACGTACCGAGCCGCCGGTTATCACGGCAGCCTTGATATGCTCCGCAAGCTGCCTGAGCTGCTGGGGCTTGGTTGTTACCTTGTTCAGGATGACCGTACCCGGCGCAAGCTGGATCCCACGAACCACTACCGTTTCGAGGACGGCACACCGGCCAAGCTGGATGGCACGATGGGGCAGTATATGTGGTGTTGGAATACCGGTTTCTATTTTGCCGAGTGGAAAGTGGGGAATCTGAAATATTATGCGGTTTCTCTTTCTCCTATCAAAGGCAAACAGTGCGTGTATATTCCCGCCGGTGGCCTTTCCGCCCTCGGTGGTGGCGTGATGGATAGAACGAACGCCATTCTTTGCTCGGTTGTGAGTGATGCCGCCCAATATCGTGGAGGTGGCAATGATGCGAGCCGTGACGGAACCTATCGCACTCAGCTTGGTATGGTGGCAACCGCTCTGCAGTACCGTAGTTTTTCAACTTATGCCCGTAAGCGTGGCGAGGGTTGGGATGCTAATTGGTACGTGGCTCAGGCCGTTGTTGAAATCCTTTTCATGATCATATTCGGAACCCGCAATATGCAGGAGGCCGTGATTGCTGAAAAGGATAGCAACGGTCTGTATCAGGGTGGCCTCGGAGCCGGAACCACTAATATGCCGAATTGGGATCAGTGGGGTTATTATCCGGTTGTTCCGACCTCTGCGGGTATCGAGTTGGGTGACGGTTGCGGTGAAACCACGTTCAACGTGCTAAAGGAGGACGGCTCGCTGCATTATGCGGCAAAGGTTCCGGTGTTCTTTGGCCTGAAACATCCTTTCGGCCATATATGGAAAATTGTCCGGGGGCTTATCGATAACGTGGGTGATGAGAAATCCGAGGTTTATGTTGCCCCGTCCCTTTATGCCGGTTATGATGACAATTCGATTTCCGGTCTAATCAAGGTTTGCGAGGTTCCGAGAACCGGCGGTTATATCAAACAGAAAAGTTACTACTTGCTTTGCGCCATGCCGACCGAAATCGGAGCGACCGCCTCGACTTATTTCTGTGACTATTTTTGGGAGAATTCAGCATCATCCAAAGGTCTTCGTGTCCGCCTCTCCGGTGCTAGCGCTATCGATGGCACGTATGCGGGGGCGTTTGCTACGAATACGAACGATGCGGCCTCGCTTTCGCATGCGGCTGTGTCCGCTCCCCTCTGCTTTTTCGATGCGGATCCGGTGATGTCGGCCTAAAACGAAAACGGAAAGAGGAAAAGAACGTTCTTTGAAATTTTGTATTGAGAGTTTTTGGAAAGCTGTTCGGCGGGTTTCGGAACTCGCCGTTAGGCGAGTCGATTTTTGTGATTTTTTTGCCGGTTTTGGGAAAATGTAGTTAAAAGGCTTATCTTTGCATCGTTAAACCAAGTTTAACAGGTTGTTTTACCCTTAGTGTGACGCAGGCTTCGTGTCCGCCTCTCCGGTGCTAACGCTAACAATGGCACGAATGCAGGGGCGTTTGCTACGAATACGAACAATGCAGCCTCGAATTCGAATGCGAATGTGTCCGCTCCCCTATACTTTGCAGTTAGGAAACGGTTAGATGGGGTGAAAGACCTTGCCACTTGGCAAAAGATGACGAACGCTCAAAAGGACGCTGGTAGGCCGGTAACGGTTCGAACGCTTCCGAGTAAGGCAAAGCAGACACTCAGACACTCAGAACCGCAGAAACAGACCATGAAAAGGTATGGAAATTTGTTTGAACGAGTTGTCGAATATGGCAATCTCGAACAGGCGTTTCACAACGCCGCCCGTCACAAAACTCGCCGAAGCGAAGTAATAGAGTACGGCTCCCATTTGGAGGCGAACCTATTACAGCTCCAGCGTGAACTTATCACCGGTACTTACCGCACCTCCGAATATAAGACTTTCATCATTTACGAACCCAAAGAGCGGAAGATCTTTAAACTGCCGTTCCGGGATCGTGTCGTTCATTGGGCGATAATGCAGGTTATTGAACCGATATGGCTCTCTAATTTCACCCATGATACATTCTCTTGCATACGTGGGCGTGGTATTCACCCTCTTTTATACAAGCTCCGCCGTGATTTGAAAGCGGATCCGGAGGGAACCCGGTACTGCCTGAAAATCGATGTGCGCAAATTCTATCCGAGTATAGACCACGAGATCATGAAACAGGTAATCCGCCGAAAGCTGAAAGATGCCCGGCTGCTTGCTTTGCTTGACGGTATCGTGGACTCGGCAGAGAACGGAGTGCCTATCGGGAATTATTTATCCCAATTCTTTGCCAACCTTTATTTATCCGAACTGGATCATATCATGAAAGAAGAAATGGGCATCCGGTACTATTACCGCTTTGCCGATGATATTGTCCTGCTGGATGGAAACAAGGAGAAGCTCCACGGAACCCTCGTGTTTATCAACCACTACCTGAATAATGAACGTGCTTTGAGTATAAAGCCGAATTATCAGGTTTTCCCGGTAGAGAGCAGGGGTATTAATTACGTGGGATACGTGACGTTTCATGATTATTGCCTCGCCCGTAAGCAGAACAAGAAAAACCTCTGCCGTGAGGTGGCAAAATTACGCAAACGTGGGCTGAGTGATGAGGAGATCCGAATACAGGCATCCAGCCGGTTGGGGTTCATGCAGCATTGCAATAGCATTTATTTATTAAAAACTCTCAATATGAAAACATTCAGTGAAGTAACAAACAGCGGTGGTAATCTCACGGGAGATAAATACCACATTGATGACATTTTGAACAGGGAAATCCACCTGAAAGGTTTCGAGGTAAAAGAATCCAAGTATAAGGGTGAATGCCTGATCATTCAGTATGATATCTACGAGCAGGTAAAGGATAAAACCGGAGTTTTGCTCACTAACGAGGACGGCACTCCGAAAATGGATTGGGTGGAACATATCTCCTTTACCGGTTCGGAGGCTCTTATAAAACAGTTAAAGGATGTAGTATTGGATGAACCCTGTTCGGCAAAGATTATTAAACAACCAATCGGTGACCGGGGTAAATGCTTTTATAAGATAACCGATCCCGATTAAAATATCGGTGATTATGTACAAAGGGATTTATGCAGAAAAAAAGACTTTTTCAAAGTTCGATAATGAACATTATTTGTGCTATCTGAACGAGCAGCGTGAGGAGTATTCTCCTGAACCGGATGCCCGTTCGGGTGAGGTGACTGAACCGGTGTCCGCTCCCATATTGGGATATGCCTATACAGGAAGTATGGCGGACGGAGGTACTCTGATTGAAGCGAGGGAGGCTACTTATGACGAATTTGTTTCTGGGTTGATCCGCACGAGGTACTCGGCCAGCCGGGTGGAGGCAATCCAGTCAAACCGTATGATAGCCTTTGTCAATCCGGAGCATGAACGGGCATCCGAATTTATTTCCGAGTGGGATGATTTCCAGTCTTACCGGGAACAATGCAAGGAACAAGCTAATGCGCTTATAAACGGATAAATGCCTGTCGGGGGCAGGCAAGAAAAAGCCCCCGGCCTGTAAGTAGTTATCTCACCCACATACTTACACAAAGATGCGACCAACCGCACAGCCGGGGGGCTAAATACCCTCTGCTGCGGTTGGTCGCATTTGTATGTTATGTGAGTGAGATGTCGCAAAGATAGTAACATTTAAAGGAATAACAGCAATGAAAACACCTATTTCTTACTACGGAGGCAAGCAAACCCTCCTTAAACATATTCTGCCTCTGATCCCCAAGCATAAACTTTATACAGAGGCTTTCTGCGGCGGTGCTGCAGTATTGTTTGCCAAGCGTCCGGCTGATGGCGAAGTTATAAACGATATCAGCATGGATATAACGAACTTTTATTGGATGGCTAAAGTCTATTATCGTGACCTGAAACAGGAGATTGAGAAGACTTTGCACAGCCGGGATATGCACGCCCATGCCGGACACATATTGCAGTATCCTCAATTCTTTCAGCCGGTGCAACGTGCATGGGCTGTTTGGGCGTTATGTAAAATGTCCTTTGCCAGCATGATGGATGGTTCGTTCGGTTATGACTTTGGTGGCGGAATGCCGAAGAAACTGCGTAATGCAAAGGATGAGTTTACCGAATGGTTATGCGCCCGGCTTGACAACGTGACCATAGAGAACCGGGATGCGCTGGATGTCATCTCCACTTATGACTCGCCCGATACGTTTCATTTTGTGGGTCCACCTTATATCAATAGCGATTGTGGTCATTACGAGGGTACGTTTGATGAGTATTGCATGGAGAAGCTCCTGCAGCTTTTGGAGCAGGTGAAAGGTAAGTTCATGCTGACAATGTTTCCCCTGCCAATGATAGAGGAATACGCAAACAAAAACGGATGGATAATCCACCGGGTAGAAAGAACCATCAGCGCATCAAAGACGAGCCGAAGAAAGCAGGAGGAGTGGATGGTATGCAATTATGAAGAACACCCGCAGCGAACTTTGTTTGATTACAAAGATTGCGGCGTTGTCGATACAACAGATGCCTCCTAAATACTATGTAAAGATAGTCATTCCTAATGAATTGCACAAATATTTGAATGTGCTTTTTGCGTGAAAATGCTATAAATTTAAAGGCTTTCAAACGCCATTCAAATGACGTTTGAAAGCCTTTTTATATCGTGTGTGTGCGATATTTTTTTCACATTTCGTTTTATACCCTGATTATCGCATTTCGTTTTTTATACCGCTCGCATTTCGTTTTGCCGATTATATTTTGTAATGGCAAAATGTTTGATAGAAAAATGTTCCTAATAATAAATAATGATAAGTATATTACATTGAATTTCAGCAGTATATGCAATATGTGTAATCAGTTAAAATCTTCTTATTTTTAGCTCTTTGAGTATGTCTTGTATAAGTTCGAAATAGGTGTTTTTTAAACGTACGATTAAAAAACGCTTTTTTGTTTCTAATACGTTCGTTTATAGTCT
>ERZ780218.1776-NODE-1776-length-12098-cov-4.423483_pt1 | contig 12098 bp, 12 predicted proteins | sample MGYA00510975_ERZ780218 | MGnify/ENA primary metagenome ERZ780218 (study PRJEB29588, sample SAMEA2152063) | human gut metagenome | biome: human gut; feature: human-associated habitat; material: faeces | place: Denmark | collected 2008/2010 ...
GACAACTATTCCGGCATGTGCTTTACAGTGACATTTACCGAAGGAAGCAGGGCTTGATATGAACATTACAAGTGCAAAATTTGTGACAAGTGTCGTTGACGAAAAAGACATCTTGAAAGATGAAATGATTGAGTTTGCTTTTGTCGGCAGAAGTAATGTCGGCAAAAGTTCTCTCATAAATTCTCTTTGCGGGCAAAAAAATTTGGCAAAGACTTCGTCAACGCCAGGCTTGACCAAAATGATAAATTATTTTTTGGTAAACAATCGTTTTCGCATTGTTGATTTGCCGGGCTATGGTTATGCAAAAACTGGACACAAACACATTGCAAATTGGGCGGGGTTAATGGAAAAATATTTGACCTATTCTCCAAATTTAAAAACCGTTTTTGTGCTTGTCGATTGCCGCCATGAGCCGAGCGAACTTGACAAGATGATGATTGAATTTTTAAATTCTTATCAAATCCCATATGTGATTTTGGCGACGAAAGTTGATAAAATTGCAAAGTCAAAAATTCCACAAGCTTGCAGCATGATTGCCAAAACTTTGGGCGTGAGAACGCAACTTGTGCAAGGTTATTCTTCTGAAAATGGCTTTGGAAGAGAAAAATTGTTGGAATATATTGAAAATCTGCTATAAAAATGCACAGATGTGCATTTTTTTTAAAAATTCAAGCCAATTTATTTGCCAAGATTTCGGACAATTTGTTATAATATTATAGGTTATAAAGGAGAAGAAAGTTATATGAAAAAATATGTTTACTTGTTTAAAGAAGCTGACGGAAAAAACAAAGCACTTTTCGGTGGAAAGGGTGCCAATCTTGCTGAAATGACAAAAATTGGTTTGCCAGTTCCACAAGGCTTTACAATCACAACTGAAGCCTGCACAAAATATTATGAAGACGGCAAAAAAATCAACGATTCAATCGCCGAACAAATCTATCAAAAATTGGCTCAAATTGAAAAGATGACTGGCAAGAAATTTGGCGACATAAACAATCCACTTCTTGTTTCTGTTCGTTCTGGGGCCAGAGTTTCCATGCCTGGAATGATGGACACAATTTTGAACCTTGGTCTCAATGATGAAGTTGTTGTTGGGCTTGCTCGCCTTACAAACAACGAAAGATTTGCTTATGATTCTTATCGTCGTTTCATTCAAATGTTCAGTGATGTTGTTATGCAACAAGACAAGTCTAAATATGAAAGAATTTTGGACGAAATCAAAGAAAAGAAAGGCGTTAAGTTTGACAAAGACCTCACTGCTGAAGATTTGAAAGAAATTGTTAAACTTTTCAAAAAACTTTATAAAGAATCGCAAAAGACAGATTTTCCACAAGATCCAAAAGTTCAACTTATCGAAGCTGTCAAAGCCGTTTTCCGTTCTTGGGACAACGACAGAGCAAATGTCTATAGAAGAATGCATGACATTCCTTACAACTGGGGAACAGCTGTAAACGTTCAATCAATGGTGTTTGGAAACATGGGCGACGACAGTGGAACAGGTGTTGCTTTCACAAGAAACCCTTCAACTGGCGAAAACAAACTTTATGGCGAATATTTGATGAACGCTCAGGGCGAAGACGTTGTTGCTGGCATCAGAACGCCACAACCAATTTCTCAACTCGAACAACAAAATCCAGAAGTTTTTGCTCAGTTTGTTGAAATTTGCAAAAAACTTGAAAAACATTATAAAGACATGCAAGACATGGAATTTACCATTGAAAAAGGCAAACTTTTCATGCTTCAAACAAGAAACGGCAAGAGAACAGCCAAAGCTGCACTCAAAATTGCTGTAGATTTGGTCAGTGAAGGCATGATTGACGAAAAAACTGCACTTTCAATGATTGACCCTAAACAACTTGATGCACTTTTGCATCCAACGTTCAATGAAAAGGCTGTCAAGAAAGCGACATTAATCGGCGAAGCTTTGCCAGCATCTCCTGGTGCAGCAAGCGGAAAGATTTGCTTCACAGCAGAAAAAGCCAAAGAAGAAGGAAAGAAAGAAAAAGTTGTGCTTGTTCGTCTTGAAACTTCTCCAGAAGACATCGAAGGCATGGCAGCTTCTCAAGGCATTTTGACCGCTCGTGGCGGAATGACTTCTCATGCAGCCGTTGTCGCTCGTGGAATGGGAACTTGTTGCGTTGCAGGTTGCAGTGCAATCAAGTTTGCTGACGATGGAAAATCTTTCACTCTTGGTGGAAAAAAATATAAAGAAGGTGATGTTATCTCTTTTGACGGCTCAACCGGAAAGATTTATGATGGCTCTATCGAAACAGAAGATGCCAAAATCTCTGGCGAATTTGCCACAATCATGGAATGGGCTGACAAATATAGAGACCTTCAAATCAGAACAAATGCAGACAATCCAAGAGATGCAGGCGTTGCATTCAATTTTGGTGCAGAAGGTGTTGGACTTTGCAGAACTGAACATATGTTTTTTGAAGCAGACAGAATTCCAGCTGTGAGACAAATGATTGTTTCTTCAACAACAGAAGAAAGAAGAAAGGCTCTCAAAAAACTTCTTCCAATGCAACAAAAAGACTTCAAGGGCATTTTCAAAGCTATGAAAGGTCGCCCAGTGACAATTCGTTTCTTGGACCCACCTCTTCACGAATTTTTGCCACATGAAGACAGCGAAATCAGAGCGCTTGCAAAAGAAATGGGCTTGACTTTTGAAGCACTTAAGAGCACTGTTGAGTCTCTTCACGAATTCAACCCAATGATGGGGCATCGTGGACTTAGACTTGCTGTGACTTATCCAGAAATTGCTGAAATGCAAACAGAAGCGGTCATCAAAGCTGCAATCGAAGTGAGAAAAGAAGAAGGATTTGATGTTGTTCCTGAAATCATGATTCCGCTCACTTGCGACAGTGTGGAATTTAAGTATGTGAAAGACATTGTCACATCGACGGCAGACAGAATTTTGGCTGAAAATAAGACTGAAATGAAATATAAAGTCGGAACAATGATTGAAATTCCAAGAGCGGCAATCACAGCTGACCAAATCGCAAAATATGCAGAATTCTTCTCATTCGGAACAAACGACTTGACACAGATGACCTATGGTTTCTCTCGTGACGACGCAGGAAAATTCTTGGATGTATATTATGAAAAGAAAATTTTCGAAAGCGATCCATTTGCAAGACTTGACCAAAATGGTGTTGGCAAACTTGTGAGAATTGCTGCCGAACTTGGCAGAAGCACAAGACCAGACATCAAGCTCGGAATTTGTGGCGAACATGGTGGAGACCCATCATCAATTGAATTCTGCCACAGAATTGGTCTCAACTATGTTTCTTGCTCGCCATACAGAGTGCCAATCGCTCGTCTTGCTGCTGCTCAAGCTGCAATCAAATATCCTAGAAAGAAAGGACTTTTTAGAAAATAAACAAAAACATCTCAATTTGAGATGTTTTTGTTTAAAATTTTGAGATTTCATAAATCTTTTCAATAAATTATGAAAAAATCATATTATATGTTATAATAATATTGTAGGAGTTGTTATGTTTGAACAGATTTTAGATAAAGACGAAAACATTGTGGAAACTTTCAAGCCAAACAAATTCAGATTGTTTATGGGAAATTTCATTGGCAGCCTGTTTTTGTTTGCTTTTGCGATTGTCGTTTGCTGCCTTGGCTTTTTCATTCCGGATGAAATGGGAAACACTCTTGATCCGATTTGGCTTTTAATTCCGTTTGGTGTTTATCTTGTTTATTTGGGTTTGATGTTTTTGTTTTTGAGCCTTTGGTATAACAAAACCTTCTATGCCTTCACAAACAAGCGAATTATCATCCGAACAGGCATAATTGGAGTTGACTTCAAAGCACTTGATTTGAAAATGATAGGCGCGGTAGATGTCAATGTCAGCTTGATGGACAAAATTGTTGGCAAAAACACTGGCACGCTAAGGTTTGGAAGCATGTCCAGCCCTATGTCAGTGCCAGCTGGTTCTCAATCGCTCTATGCTTTTGCATACATTCAAAATCCATATGAAATCTATAAAAAAGTCAAAGAAGCGATTGAACAAAGCAAAAATCAATAAAACAGCCGATTGGCTGTTTTTTTAATTCTCGTTAAACATGATGTCTCCACACATGACATCAAAATAAGAAAAGGTTTGAAGTTTGTCATCTTGCGTTTTGATTGTGAAAACGCTCGGATAAACATCTTTTATTGTCGCATTGACGCTTTCAATTCTTTTCCGGCCGCGATTTATGCTCATCTGCACGCTTTGACCTTTCAAGTTTGATATCTTAAGCTTGATTTCATCAAGTCCATAAATTATTTTTCTCATAAAAACTCCTTATTTGTTTCTTACATATCTTTCAAGAATTTTTGACCAAACTTTCAAAAAATATTCAATTTCTTGTTCTAATTGTCGTTGCGGCCTAGTAAGATATAATAGTTTTTGATTTGGAGGGGTTATATGTCTTTTGAAACAAACAAATTTAAGGTGGCAAAGAAAAAACGACTTGAAAAATCTCAATTCGTGGTGGAATGCAATGTTGCCACAGAGTGTGAAATAGACAAAATTTTGTCTGTTTGCCACACTGCACAAGCTGAAACAGCGGAAGTTTTAAACGGAGTCATCAATTACTCAGGAACAATTGACCTTTGCATTTTGTTTTGCACGGTCGATGGCGAAATTGGCACAATAAATTCGTCTTGTCCGTTCACTTCAAAGTTTGAGGACGCAGACATTTCTGTTGGCGACAAGGTTGGCATTCAGGTTGAAGTGGAAGACTATTCAATCGAAGGTGTGACAAGTTCCAACATCAAGATAAACTGCACATGTGTTCAAAGCGGAATGCTTGTTTGCGAGCGCGAAGTAAACAATGTTTCAAGCGGCGACGAAAATATGTGTCTCAAAGAAGATGAGATGGTTGTCAATGTTTTGGTTGGGCAGGCACAGGAAGTGTTTACGGTTGAAAGCGAGTTTTCAATCAAAGAACCAGTGAAAAAAGTGTTGCTTTCAGACAGTCAAGTTTCTGTCAAAAATGTAGAAAGTGGCGTAAATTTTGTTTCCGTGAGCGGTGAAGTGGTGACAAGACTTCTTTATCTGACCGAGAAAGACAGATTTGAGTCTGCTTATGTGACAGAAAACTTTAAAGAAGAAGTGGAACTCGAAGGCGTGACGAGAGAAGCTGTCAGCGAAGCGGTGGCTTGCATAAAAAAGAACGCAGTCAAGTGCGAACTTGAAGAAAATGACAAGGGCGTGAATGTCAATCTGACAATTCCGGTTGAATTGAAAGTGACTTCTTATATAGAGAAAAGTGAAACTGTGATAAAAGATATTTACAGCACCTGCAACGAGCTGGAAGTTTCCACAGAATCATTTGAAATGACCAGACAACTTCAAGGCGACTATTTTGAAGCAAAAATTGACGGAAATTTGACTTTGGATGCCGAAAAGCCAAGAGTTGACAAGATTATGTTTGTTGGCGGTTCAAATTTGAGCGTGACAAATTCTTATCTCAAAAACGGCGAAATCTTTGTGGAAGGTGTGGCAAAAACAAATGTCGTTTATCTCAATGACGAAAGCAACAGCTTGCAAAGCGTGACAATTGAAGTGCCATTTGTTGTTTCAGACAAGTCGAGCGCAAATTGTGAAAATGCAACCGTGGACAGTGTGTTTGTTGTTATGCACGATGTCGATGTTGTTGTCAAAAAAGGCAGAGAATTTTATTTCGATGCAAAACTGAAAGTCAATGCAAACTACAATTGTGAAGAGACAGGTGCTGTCATTTCAAGTGTCAATGTTGCAAGTGAATATCCAGAAAAAGATTGTGCAATCGAACTTGTTTTTGCATCAGCTGGTCAATCAGCTTGGGACATTGCCAAAGCGGTTAAGGTCAGAGAAGAAACAGTTTGCATGCAAAATCCAGAACTTGTTTTTCCGCTTGAAAAGGATGAAAACATCATAATTTATTATCAAAAAAGATAACGCTAAACTCTTTCAAATCTCAAAAAATCAAAAAACAACAAAAAATCGCATTTTTTGCGGTTTTTTTATATGTTTTTTGCCAAAAATTGCTTCAGGAAGGGTTTTATGAAATACATTTTGTCATTTGTTGGAATTGTGACAATTGCCTGTGCAATCTGTTTTTGTGGAAATGGAAACAAAAGTTTAAACGATGATTATATGCGCATTCATGTGGTGGCAAATTCCAATTCTGACTTTGACCAAAATTTGAAATATAAGGTCAAGGACGTGGTGGTGGATTTTCTTATTCCACTTCTTTCAGAGGCAGAAAACAAAGAAGAAGCAGCTGAAATTATTTCAACAAACCTAAACAAAATTCAAGAGATTGCAAATGCAACCTTAAAGTTTGAAGGCGCGTCTTACAGTGCAAATGTGGCGGTCAAACAAGAAAATTTGCCTGACAGAGCCTATGACGATTTGGTGCTTGAAGCAGGTGTTTATGATTGTTTAAACATCGAACTTGGAAATGCCAACGGCGACAACTGGTGGTGTGTGGTTTTTCCAGCAGTGTGTTTTTTATCTTCAAAAAATCCTGAAAATGTTGTTTATATTTCAAAAATTTGGGAAATAATAAATCGTGTAACACAATAAAAACAAAAAAGGAGAAACTTATGAAGAAAAAACTTTTGGCAGTGACATTTGCGATTATATTTTCAATTTTGTCACTCGGCAGCTACTCAATTGCCACAACAAACTACATAAACTCAAACATCGAGGTCGCCTTGGCGGCACTCACCACAAGCCAAACGCGAACAGTTCAAGACAAGCTCAAACGTTGGGGATATTACACAGGAAGCGTAGACGGAATTTATGGAAATCTTACAAGAAAAGCGGTCAGATATTTCCAAAGCAAAAATGGTCTTGCGGTCGACGGCATTGTTGGACCAAAAACGGCAGTTGCTCTCGGAATGACCTTAAATTCTGACGACAATTCAGTTTCGAACAACGACTTATATTTGCTTGCAAAGTGTGTTTATGCAGAAGCTCGTGGAGAAAGTTATACAGGTCAGGTGGCAGTCGCTGCGGTAATTTTGAACAGAGTGGAAAGCCCAGATTTTCCAAACACAATTGCAGGCGTGATTTATCAGCCATGGGCGTTCACAGCAGTCAATGATGGTCAAATAAATTTGGAACCAAATCAAACAGCTTACAATGCGGCAAGAGATGCCTTGAATGGCTGGGACCCAACTTACGGCGCGCTGTATTATTATAATGCCAGCACGGCAACAAACAAATGGATTTACACTAAGACGACAACCGTGACAATCGGCAACCATGTGTTTGCAATTTAAAGGGGGCAAAAATGAAAGAAAACAAAAATGATGTGCAAAACGCACAAAAAACTCAAAAAAATCGCAAAAAAAGTTACAAAAGTGCTGTGATTGGACTGACAATTGCCACAAGCATTCTCGGGGCAACGACTTTGGGCCTTGGTGTGGCCTATGGAATAACTCAAAATCAAGCCACAAATTTCGGACTTCAACTCGAAAACATCTATAAGAAAAATTATTATGAACTTGTCGACAGTGTAAACAGCGCTGATATGCAAATAAGCAAGTTGTTGGCTTCTGAAAGTGATGATTATCAATCAAAAATGCTGACAGAAATCGCGCAAACTGCAAAGGAGATGCAAAGCAATGTTGCAGCCTTGCCACTTTCTGGAGATAGTGTCGTTCAAAGTGTTAGATTTATCAATCAAATGTCGGGTTACACAGAAACCTTGCAGGATAAAATTGATAAAGGTGGAAGTTTGACAGAAACTGACCTTCAAACTTTGAATGAAATGCACGACTCATTGACAGAAATGAAACGTTATCTCAATCAAATGACCACAAAGATGTCTTCGGGTTACAGCATATTGAAGGCAAGTTCAAAGACCAATGGAGACTATGATGATTTCACCGTGGAATTTGCTCAAATAAAGAGCAGCGATGCTGATTATCCAACGATGATTTATGATGGACCATTCTCTGACTCGGTGGTAAATCAAAAAGTCAAAGGTTTGTCAGGCAGCGAACTTTCAAAAGAAGAAGTTTACAAAAAGGTTGACACAGTTTTCAAAAACATTTCAAATTTGAAATATGATGGTCAAGCAAATGGAAAGTTCAACACCTACAATTTTTCGCTTGTGACTTCTGACAATCAAAAGTTGTATGTTCAAGCGACAAAGGTGGGTGGAAACATTTTGACTGTCAGCGGAAATGTCGAAAGTGACATCAAAAACATAACCTATGAGCAAGCCGAAAAAATAGCTTTGGATTTTGCCAAGCTCAATGGTGTGGAAAATGCGCAAGTTGTGTGGAGCGAAGAGCTTTCGTCACAGGCATATTTCAACATTGCCCCAGTGCAAGATAATATCATCTTATATCCTGACCTAGTCAAAGTTAAGGTCGACATGGAATATGGAGATGTCATTGGCTACGACGCGATAACATACTTCACAAATCACACAAAAAGAGATTTGAGTGCATCAAAAATCAGCGTTGCTTCAGCCAAACAACAAATCAGCGACACATTTGAAATCAAAAATCAAAGATTGGTTTTGGCACCGCTTGATTACAATCGTGAAGTGCTTTGCTATGAATTTGAATGCGAACGCAACGGCTCAACATATTATTTTTACATAAATGCTGAAACTGGCGTGGAAGAAAACATTTTGAAAGTTGTCAAAACAAACGACGGAAGCAAACTTATGTAACAAAAAAGATGAACTTTATTGTTCATCTTTTTCATTAGGATTTGTAGAATTTATTTCAATTTGATTTTCAACTGTTTTTTTGCTGAGAGTTTCTAAAATCTGATCATTATCTACAGAGTTTTGCGTGACTTTATCCAAATTTATCTCAAGTTTCTTCATTTCTTCTTCTTTATTTTTTAGATAAGCCGACTTTCCAATCACCACAAAACCTAAAATTATTACCAAAACGCTGGCAATAACTCCTGAGATAGAATTGTAAATGTAATTGTCAGGCACATTTTGAGAAGAAAGCAGAGCAACTTGCGTCATAACAATGGCAAAAAGTGACGCACCAATGTTGCAACATCTCAAGCTTTCCATAAGAAGATCCTTTTTTCTTCTGGCTTTGACAAGATTGTAAATTGCAATGCCAAATTCCACAAAAGAGCAGGCGGCGATGGCAATTGACAAAATCAAGCTGTAACGAAATTCATATTCCCAAACATAGATCAAGCCCATGTAAATTCCAAAAGCAATTCCGCTTATTGTCAAAAGAATGCCCATGATAAGCGATTTTGTTTCGATGTCAACATCTTTAACTTGATGATTTGAAACAAAAATCTTTTTGCCGAAACCTAACAAAAGCGTGTAAGCTCCACTGATGCAATAAAGATATGCACGCATAAAAGCACCAAACAAAATTTTTCCAATTGCCCAAAAAAAGTTGTAGGTCATTGTGATGATTGTGATGATTTTGGTTCGTTTGTTTGGATTTTCTCTTATTGATTTGATAAAGTTTGCTAGCGACATATTATATTATATAAAAATTTTCAACAAAAATCAAAAAAATCCACCAAAAAGTGGATTTTTTTATTTAATTATTCATTGTTTGCTGCAGCAAGTGCTTTTTCATATTCAGCAATGATTTTGTCTTTCAACATTTCTCTCACTTCAGTTTTGATTGGATGAACAATGTCTTTAAATTCTCCTTCGTTTGTTTTTCTGCTTGGCATTGAAAGGAAATATCCATCCTTGCCGTTGATGACTTTGATGTCATGAACAACAATTTCATCATCAATTGTGATTGATGCAACTGCCTTGAGTTTGTCATTGTTGTTGTTTACAAGTCTCACTCTAATGTCCGTAATATTCAAGTTCTTTTACCTTCCTTTTTTTAGATTAACCTTTATCGGTCAAATATATTATAACATAGTAAATTTTTTTTGCAAAAGATTTTTCAAAATTGTCAAATAAATTTTGAAAGTCATATAACGACAATATGAAAAAATATTACTTTTTGGGGATAGGCGGTGTTTCTATGTCTGCGCTTGCGCTAATGCTTAAACAACGCGGCGATTTTGTCAGTGGCAGCGACGAACGAAAGAGCCGGGCGACAGAAATTTTGCAGCAGAATGAAATTGAAGTTGACTTTTCGATAAACAAGAAAAGAATTTTGGAGGCTGACATTGTTGTCGCTTCATCCGCAATAAAAAATGACAACGAGCAGCTTCTGTTTGCCAAACAAAAACACAAAAAAATTTGGACGCGTGGGCAGATGTTGGGCTTGATTTCGAGTGGCTACGAAAAAGTGATTGCGGTGGCTGGCTCTCACGGCAAGACCACAACAACCGCCATGATTTATCAGATTTTAAGCGTGGCAGGTTTAAATCCGACATTGCATCTTGGTGGTTTCAGATTGGAAGACAAACTTAATTTCCATTTTGGTGGCAAAGAGTTTTTTGTCACCGAGGCGTGTGAATATTGTGACAATTTTTTGAATTTGCATTCAGAAATTTGCGTTGTGACAAACATAGAAAAAGAACATATGGACTATTTTAAAACCTTTTCCAATCAACTAAAATCGTTTGAAAAGTTTAAGTCACAATCGAAAATTGTTGTGGATGATGTGAGTGATTTTGTGGCGAAAAACATCAAGCACGACGAAAAAGGCAATCTCAAATTCAACCTTTTTAAAAATAACCAAAAAATCATGTCTTTGCATCTTCAAATTTGTGAAGAAATCAACACTCAAAATTGCATTTTTGCATACAAAGTCGCAAAACTTTTAAACATTCCAGACTGTCAAATAAAGCTTGGACTTGAAAGTTTTAAAGGTGTTCAAACACGATTTGAAAAAATGAATTGTTTATATTTTGATGTTGTAATTTGTGATTACGCACATCATCCTACTGAAATTTCCAAAGCCATAAAAACTGCCAAACGATTGTTTAAAAACAAAACCATTTTGACAATTTTTCAACCGCATACATATTCCAGAACCAAATCGCTGTTAAATGAATTTTTGGAAGTTTTTGAGAAAGAAGAATATCCACTTTTTTATAAAACCTATTCAGCAAGAGAAAAACCGTCAGATGGTCTTTCTGCAGAAAAATTTTGTGAAATTCTCAAAAAACGCAACAAAAATGCCAAATATTTTGAAAATTTTGATGATTTAAATACATTTTTTAAAAATTTTGATAAAAATCAAACCGTTTTGCTGTTTTTGGGGGCGGGCGATTTGCCAACGATTTTACACAAAAATAAATTTATTTCATAAAATGATTTTATGATAATAAACTATAGAGAAACCAAAGTTTTCTGCAAATTTTATGACCGAAAAAGTGAGTTGACAGATGTCTATCTGCATGGCTGGGGGTGTGACAGCAAAAGTCTTTTGTTTTGCAAAGATTATCTAAAAAAACACAATGCATTGTTTGTTGATTTTCCACCATTCGGAGAGAGTGATAAAAAACTTAAAGATTGGTCGGTTTTTACATATGCAAACATGGTCATATCTTTGATGCAACATTTGAAAATCAAACGTTTCAACATTGTTGGGCATTCTTTTGGCGGAAGAATTGCCATTTTGATTTCGGTTTTGTGTAAGGCGCAAACAAACAAGATTGTGCTTGTCGACAGTGCGGGGCTTAAGCCAAAACGAAGTTTGAATTATTATTTCAAAGTTTGGACTTTCAAACTTAAACGCAGACTTGGAATGGATGTTTCGAAATATGGAAGTTGTGACTATCTGGCTCTCGACGAAGATATGCGCAAAATTTTCAAAAGCATTGTAAACACTCATCTCGATGATTTTTTGCCGTTTATAAAAGCTGACACGCTGGTTGTCTTCGGGCAAAATGACAAAGTGACACCGATTTATATGGCAAAAAAGTTTAAGAAAAAAATCAAGAACTCAAAACTTTTAATTTTGCCAGATGCTGGTCACTTTTGCTTTGTTGACAAAAAATTGGAATTTGTTTTGAACTTGAAAAACTTTTTGGAAAACGATGAACAAAAACAACTTTAAAACATAAGAAAAAATAGGAGAAAATTTTATGTTTGTTTTGTATGCACTGTTGGTCACTTTTGCATTTACCGCAATAGGTTTGATTTACACAAAAATGTTTCAACTGGAAAATTATAAAATAAAAAATTATTTT
>ERZ780218.1780-NODE-1780-length-12064-cov-2.244317_pt1 | contig 12064 bp, 9 predicted proteins | sample MGYA00510975_ERZ780218 | MGnify/ENA primary metagenome ERZ780218 (study PRJEB29588, sample SAMEA2152063) | human gut metagenome | biome: human gut; feature: human-associated habitat; material: faeces | place: Denmark | collected 2008/2010 ...
GCGGCTTCGATGCGGCCATCGGAGATCACGCCGGTACCGAAGGTATCCACCATGATGCTGACAGGTTCGCTCCTGCCGATAGCATAAGCAATCTGTACCTCGCAGCGTTTGGCCATGCCGGCTGCCACAATATTCTTGGCAACCCAGCGGGCAGCGTAGGCGCCAGAGCGATCTACCTTGGTGGCGTCCTTGCCGGACAGCGCGCCTCCGCCGATATGAGCGACGGGGCCGTACTGATCCACTGCCAGCTTTCGTCCTGTGAGGCCGGTATCCGCAGCTGGGCCGCCAAGTACAAAAGCTCCGGAGGGATTGATCAGAATTTTGGTATCAGCCTTCAGAAGTTCATTGGGAATCACCCTGCTCAGAACTTCCTTACCAATGAAACGCTTGATGCTCTTGCGGTCGATCTCCGCGCCATGCTGAATGGAGATGACCAGCGCGGTAATGGCCACAGGCTTGTCATTCTCATAGGCAACAGTAACCTGCGCCTTGCCGTCTGCACCCATCCACGGGCATCTGGGCTTGAGTTCGTCCAGTCTCCTGCAGATGCGATGTGCCAGCATCACGGGCAGCGGCATGCATTCATGGGTTTCATCCGTAGCGTAGCCCACCATGATGCCCTGGTCGCCTGCGCCGAGGCTCTGTTTCTTATCGACTGCAGCTGAGATATCGGGCGACTGCTTATGGATGCAAACCTCCAGCTTGAGTTCGCCCTTGGGATCATCTGTGAGATCGCGCATGCTGTAGCCGATGCGGTTGATGGTTTCTGCAACGATCTTGCCGCAATCCACATCGGCATTGGAGGTGATCTCTCCGCCGATGATCATCTTGCCTTCGGTAGCAAACACCTCAACGGCAACGCGGGCTGCGGGATCATGGGCAAGATGTGCATCCAGAATGGCGTCTGCGATCTGATCGCAGAACTTGTCGGGATGACCGGCGCGAACGGATTCCGCCGTGACCAGTCGAATGGTTTTATCGTTCATCGTGATTCTCCTCGTTTTAATCGTAGTGGACGACCTGCGTCCGGGGGCGGCGCGGCTTCTCCTTCTTCTGCGGTTTCGGCTTCTTCATCATATTTCGAAGGGCGAAGTACGCCGTGGGGTCGGAGTATCCCTCAGAGTTCCGGTAACACAGCGGCTCATCGTCGCCGTTCAAAATGGGACAGCGTCTGCGCTGCTCTTCATCGAATTGCCGCGTGCAGCGTGCGGTATTGGCACAGTCCGAACAGAAGTCTTTCTTCATGCACCTGCCACCACCTTCCGGGTCAGCTGCCTCCAGCCGATCAGGAGCCGGGCGAGGATATAGCTTGCACCTCGCTTGATGCGCTGCCAGAAGTATACCGGCTCATAGCTAATCGCCTCTTCAGCAGCAAAGACATCCGTGATGTACCAGATGCCCTGGCTCTTGCGAAGGAGCAGGTACACGCCGTCTACATAGCGAACTTCCTGACATTCGGTGTCCAGCTGCACGCCTGCGGCTTCATGCTCGGCCAGATAGGCAGCCAGTTCATACCGAAGGATGAATGCCCGGATGAACCTTGCGCCCAGGCTGCGGTTGAGGCGTGCAAACTGCCTCCAGCCGGTTCGGGTGAATTCCACCTGTACTTTGATCTGCTTGCGCTCATTGCTCGAAATCATAAAAAGTGACCTCCCACTCAATCCTGAAACGGCAACGGAAGCGCAGCTTTCCTCTGGGGAGACTGCGGGTACAGTTGTCCCTGAAACCGGAAGCTGTAGCCTTAACCGTGTGTTACCGTGTTTCTGATTTTGTGGGTGGCCACCTCACGTGTATTATGATAGCGGATGAAGGAGCAAAGAAAAAGGTCTGGGCCCGACCCGGCAAATGACGTCGATCTTGCAGAAAACGGTCTTGTTTTTAACCGATGTATGGACAACTGCCTCTGGTTTGCACATCGAAACCGGCATTTTTAGTTTCAGCTGCCTCCGAAGCAACGAAAAAGCGGGTCTGCGCCAGACCCGCTCTGAAAAACTTTTTTTGTCCAAAAAGAAAAAAGCCCGTCCACCTGCAATGTAGCAGATAAACGGGCAACGGTTATTCGCTCTTCTCCTTCAGCCTGAGTTCACCACAGCCGCATTTTGCAAGCAGTTTCTGGATGTTCAGCAGCTTTTCCATGTACATCGTCTGAAGGATGGATTTATAAATCAGATGTTCCGGGGTATTGCGCAGACGGAATCCGGCCTTTTCAATCAGATCAAAACTGTATTCCGGTGGGATATGGAGCCCAATGCAGACGGCAATGACCTGATCCAGCGTCAGATCGCGCTCGGAAGTTCTCATTCTTTTGATCATTGTTCCTGACATCATGGCTTCCTCTGCAAGCCGTTCTCTCGTAATACCGACTCTCTTCATGTGCGCGACAAGCGTGCCGCTGAAGCTGCCGGGCAGGTTCAACAACACCTGCGACATTTCCTGAGCCTGCTTGAGCGCATCTTCTGCGCTTCTTTGGAGAGACAGGGCCAGGCTCCGGCCATTATACTCTTCATCGCTGTTCAGCTGGCCGAACACATAATGCGTCTGCTGATATCGGATATAGCTGCGTACAAAGCGAAGACAGCACTGATCTACATGAGCGTTTGCCCATTCTGTCAGGCGAAGCTTATCACCCTGCTGCACTACATACTGAGGTTCATTGAGACAGATATGCCCGTCCACATAAATATAGCGTCCAGTGCCAATGAGTTCTCGGAAGGTTTCGCTTCTGACATACTCATCCAGCATTTCCTGTGGAGTTATGACGAAAGTCTGGCTTCCATGACATTCACCCAGATTAAAAGCAAAGGGAGCGATATATTCGTCCTCTACGAAGTTCAGCGCGCCACGTGCAGCAGCAAAGCCCACATGAATCATACGGTTTCGTATTTGGTAATTATAGACGTTGAATTCCTTTGCCAACTTTCTACCGACCGCTTGCATCTTGAACCCCATATGCCGTTCGAGCTTATGCATATCAGCCAATTCGTCAGAGACACGCTGTTTCAAAAGTCGCTTCGGCATTTGCAGACATTGGCTTCCGACATGTGCCTGCCATTCGATCCACTCGAGAGGACTTCTTTCTTCCTTTTTCAGTTTGATGGGTCTCCATTGAGCCAAGCAACTGATGTCTGTATTATGCAGCTGCTGGAGCTGAAAAAAGAGACGATGCTCCACATAGTGAAAACACTCGTGAAAAATGGCGTCACGTTCCTGACTGAGCTTTCTGGTGTTCAGCACAATGGTATTTCCGTCTACCTTCACCGGAACAGGATCGAGCTTTTCTTCCGGGTCAACCGCTGTCAGTATCTCACCGGGGCCAAAGAAAAGTATACTGGCTGTGCGTGGACGTTTGTACAGCGGCAGATGAATGATCTTCAGCCCCAAGCGTTCTGCAAACAATCCCGGTTGAAGCCACTTTGGATCAGACAGTCCTTCACTTACGGTGCTGAAGATAATGTTTTCGGATTCCTCTTCGATATCATCCCACTTGAACACAGGAACAAGATATTCGTCCAGTTTGACGCCCGAATCCTTCCTTGAATACCGCCGAAGCGAAAACTCACCGAATTCAATGTTCGGGCTGTCATCCATGTCCAGCCAGAGCGTGGTATAGTATTTCTGAGTAATCTGCCTGAACCTGCCTCTGCTACCATATCTGAAATAGAACTCCATCTCAATGGTCAAGTCCGCTTCAATACAGCCATCGGTGATCCGACGAAAACTCATCCATGTAATGGAGCCATCCACAGGTCTGACATCTGCCGCGTATACATGCGGTTGATGTTCAAACTCACACGGCTCACCCCATTCGCCCGGCTCTAATTCATCCGTCAGGATAAGTTCCTCTTCACCATAGTCGATAGGACCCAAACCAGGTACGTCATGAAAGAGCTTGCCTTCATACATGACGCACAGTTGAAGTCCATAGATCTGGTTCATGCAGGCTGCAATAATCTCATCCTCATAGTGACGGTGGATGTAATCGGTCATGGAGACAATTTCAGGGAGAACAATCGTATCCTCCGACTGAATCTCCCTGGGGGAAGGTATGCTCTCGTCTATGACCGTAAAGCAGTTCTGTTCCTTCAGAAGTAACTCACTCCGCCTATTTACAGTATCCGCTACAGGAATAAACACATCTTTCTGCATACACTTCGCCTCGCCTTCACATCTTTTTCAGTCTGATCATAAGAAAACTGTATATCAATTATAGCACAATCGAACATACGTTCGCAACAAAGCATTGTGTTGACCGACAAAGTTTTACTTCATGTTCGCCTTTGAATAAGTTTTGCAAGTCTGATTGAAAATTCAATCCCATCAGAAAGGTAAAAGGGACCGACGGCTTTATTGAGCCGCCAGTCCCTTTTCTGCATCTTCTCGAGTAATAGTGTAATATCTTAGTACTGCCAAGATGCGCGGATTGCTTGTCTTCTCTTCTATCCGATGGAAATCATTCTGTTCAATGATCGGATTAATTATGGCCTTTTCATCCTCCGTAAGATCTGAATATGCCTGCCACCATTCATCCGTCATACCGATTCCCTCAAAATAGAAACGGTAAATGATCATTGCTTCCGGCATATACAGAAGTTTGAAATACTCATCTTCATCCTTGCCAAATGCCTTGCAGAAGAAGTCATGTCCCTTACCAACTTTCCCTTTGGTAGAGTTAAGAACAGCCTGAATGGTGCGGATAAACTTTCTGTTCCAATGCTTGCCGATGTAATCCCGATTGCTGAAATAATCAGGATCTTCAATCGGATGATACTTCATCGGGAATGAGTAAATGCTTGCGCCCAACTCTTCACACAAATCCACATTTAGGCGTAGTCTTCTATACAGCTCAACAGGTTTGTCCTCAAAATTGTATAGTATATAATTCGAAAGGTTCGTGTGACCATGCCGCACCGCAGTCCGGACAGCAGCCTCATACTTTTCATGCAAACTCCAGTGATCAAATGCAATTCTCACCGGTCGGACAGGAATCTCAGCCAATTTGGCCATGTTTTCATCCGTTATAAGACGAGCATCAATACCCTGATTAAAATCCACGTAGCGTTTACGAGGCTTCGTAGAGTAGAATCCTTCAAAATACGGCCTTACTTCTTCATAGGTATCCAGCAGCGCCTTTTTCGTAGCTGTATGTTCTTCCAGCAGGAGATTGTCCCTCAAGCAGTCATACAATGCTTGTGCTTTCTCACCCTTGAGTTTTTGCAACAGTTTTTTGAACTGTGCGATGCAAGACCGAATATAGCCTTTGTCATTCTGTCCGTCACGTAGATTCTGAATTGCTATTTCATATGCATTCGGCTCAACGTATGTATCATCGTTAGAGAATCCAGCTTTCTTAATGTCATCAATGATATCATTAAAACGGCAAGATGCTAGTACATTGTTGTCCAGTAACAGCAAATCACGCTTTGCTCCGTACCTTGCTTCAGCAGTTCTTACTTGATCAGAGACGGGCAAAAACTGCTTATATACTGGTTCAAGTTTTGGCACAGCACAGAATTTGCATTTGTTGACACAGCCACGAGTCATATATGCATAGTATGCATTTGATGCCGGATACTGATAATCAATTTCTTCCAGAATGGAGTAGTCCAAGGGCAGCGTATCGATTATCATATCATTCCCGGCATCCAATTCACCCGGGGTATCCAATGTGCCGACATGCGGGCGAATTCCTGTCGCAGCTTCGACCCGATCCGCAAGAATCGACGCCATGACACCACCGACCATTACCTCTTGCGGGTTCTTGCAGAGCTGCTTAGCAAAGTTGATGGTATCAATTGTTATATCCCAATAGAATGTGAAAAGTGTAGTGATGCCGACTCTGTCATATTTTCTGAACTCCGGTTTGAAGTAATCCTTGCGATGAAAATATTGACGGTAGTAGCGGAACAACGCAGTAATCAGCGGATTATCCGGATAGCCAGGGACGCCATCCAGGATGTCTAGCTGTCCTTTTTGAAGAAACTTGCAGATTTGCGGCTTATATGCTTCCCAGAAAACATTCTGATCATTAGCGTACAGCTGTTCTTTAAGCATATCAAAGGTATCATTGAGAACCAGGTCTATTAGATTACCCTTGAAAAAAGTTACATGATCACCTAACTGTTTATAATAAGTGGACAGCTTCATCAGCCCCATTGGGGGATACTTATTCTTATAGTTAGGTTCAACCAAAAGTATCTGTCTGTTCATTTGCTCAGTTCTTCCTGTATCTTATTAATGACCATCGTAGCAGTATCGCGAGGAAGAATCGCTTTCAGTATGCCATAAATATGGCTAATCAGCTTCTGCTCTTTTTTGTTATACTTCGATAGGGACTGTGTCATATACTGCTTTCCCTTGCCAGTCTGTTTAGATTCCGGCTTAGACTTTTCTTCCGGCTTTTCCTTCTGGACAGGATATTCCGTACGCAAAGCAGTATAAATCTTGGCAAGGACGTCATCTTCCTTTTCCTTGCTATCACGGTTTTCATTCTGCTTAGCAGCCTTTTCCGCCTGCTTTTGCTTTTCTTTGATAGCATCTTCGGCTTTTTGCTTATCTTCAGCATCAAGGAAACCGCCAGTCTCAACTTTGCGCCGATACTCTTCCTGACTTGCAACAAGATCCTGCTGTTTTTGCAATGCCTTTTTGTAGTCATTTGCATAATGGTAGATCTTCTTGAATTTATCATGGAAAAGGGGTCTTAACTCACGTTCAAAAGTGCGACAGGTTGTGTTCAAGTTGAAATAGTCGCGTCGGGCATTCGGAATCAAATCCGCGCTCACTGCAAACACTTCACCAACAAAGTACAAGCCACCACGTGCTTCATCGTAAAAGTCATGGCTGGCGAACGTGTTTTCATTACCGATTTGGATATTATCCTTGCGCAAGCGGATGCCCCGCATAGGATTTATCGAGGGAATCTGCTTCTCAAACCTACTGATGCCGTACCACATCCATGCGAGAACATTGCCAGCGCGATCTGTGAACTTTTCGAATTTCACATCAAGCAGAGTATCATAGGTTTGCTTGTAGCTATTCTTTGGTTCGTACAGATTAGTGGTATAGGGCTTAAACAATCGGTTGCCGTTCACAAACACCTGATACTCATCAATACGGAATCCGTTTTCTTTCGCATAATCCTTGATGCGTTTCGCAAACATAAAGCCAACAGCATACGGGATTGGCGCTACTGCTTCCAGATACTTGATAACGCTATCCACATCAAGTAATTCCAACGCCGATGTCTCAATGTCCAACATCTCAACTTTGAAAAAATGGACATCGGCATCGCACTCTTCCGTGGAATATGTAGTTGTCATATCAACAAGATCTGCTGCAGAAGGATTGCGCCCGCTATCTACAAGAATAGCCTGAACTTCCTTCGCGTCCCAGGTGCAAACTGATACTTTCTTTTCACCCGGTGCAGAACATGAGAAACGTAGGGTTTCACATGAAGAGATGCCGCCAAGACGTCCAATTCCTCTGAAGCCTTTTTCCTCGCTTCTGTCTTTCTCAGAATCAGCAATCCGGCTCATTACTTCCTTGAAATTGGAACAGCTAATACCGACACCGTTATCAACTACAGTAATGGTGCGCTGTTTGGTATCAATTTCAATATCGATACGCGCTTCTTCCGGAGTAATCAGTTTCTGCGCAATAGCTTTATCAATCGAGTCTGCCGCATTCTGGATGTATTCGCGGTAGATAATCCGCAAGTCCTCGTACATTGCTGTAGTCAGATTCTCGATTACGTTTTTTCCAATGAAAGCCATTGTTTTTCCTCCCGCCGGCTTTATGATTTAAACTGCTTATAAATGGGCTTGGGGAATTTCACATTCAGCAATGAGCTAAAAACAGGATTCTGAATGATATATTCCCCCTGATTCAACCGAGCCATCATACTCTTATACACGGAGGGTATAAAACTATAATCCTTCTGTGCAATCTCGATGGCATTTGTTCGTCCATATGCAAAGGTCGAACAGTTACCTGTTACGCGAGGATGAATGGCACTCTTGAACTGTTCTGCAGCAAATAGGACTACACCCAAGGATCTACCACGTTCAGCTATATCCAGAACCTGACGGAGAATGGGAGACGCCTTTGGAGTATCCTTTGATGCATATTTGTTCAACTCATCTATAAATACAACAATCTTAGACGGCGGCATATAGTCATCATCGAAGCCTTTTTCCTGCTGAAGATCGTACAGAGCACGGATGGCATCACCGAACACAAAACACTGCATATCTTCATTAAGCTTGGCAATATCGATGACGTGGACTTCGTTTTTCTTAATACGCTTTAGTGCATCGGAAATACGAATATCATGTGATTCATCCGTGATGTTGCTAAATATGGCGTTGCGATAAATGGATTTCTTCACAATTCGCTCGAATTTACGCCAGCTGAGAACACTGATTTCTTTATCGCCGTTTGTACCGGCCTTACCACATTCATTGACTTCCTGCAGGAATTCCTGCCAGTCGTCGAGACCGCCAAAGTTTCCTCTCCCTTGGATAATATAATTCAAGATTGACTCCATCGTCATTGCCGGATCATCCATGCTTGCGAACATAAGATCCAGATTCTGCTTATCCTGCTTATATTCATAACGATACATATGAGCGCGTCCCCGGGAGATGTTGTATTCAACATTCTTCGGCTCAGAATATGTATTCCAAGAATCCCTCGTAGAATAGGGATAGTAGTAATGAACATTCTGGAAGGGCTTCGTGGTCATGCCCATCTCAGTATACAGTTTGTACGTCTCTTCTCTTTCCGACTCATTAGAGAAATCATTGGGTTCGTCGATCGCCAGCAGATCTTTTCCCTTTACATTGAAAATGACAAAAGCAACATCCGCATCATCTTCGGTACCTTCCGCCACCAAGCACTTATCTTGGATTGCTTTCATCAGGAACATTGCATATGAAGTCTTCGCCGCAAGGCCAGATATACCGGAAATATTCAAATGTGCTCCTTCGGGACCGATCAAATACCGGGAGTCTACATTCACAGAAAGCTTTACCCGTTCTGCTTCATCTGCACCCTTGTACATTTCAAGATACCCGCAGGGAACAGGATTCTTGATCGAAGAAAGGCCAAGCGCATCTGCTACTTCTTCCTTCTGAGCAATGTATACTCCTTCACCATTGAGGACAGGGATATAAACATTCTCAGAGTTACCAATGATGCGTGCCTTAACATAATTCATGCCAATACGGTGGGTAATCGGTTGAGAAGCCACCTCTCCGAAATCGTTAGAAATGTAATCCGCCAGAAAATTGGCAGTATCGGTGATGTGAGAGATTTCTTCAATCACGCCGTACGTCACGCTGCTATTCACGTGGTTGACTTTTACAACATCAAACGGATTCAGGATCAGTTTCGGCTTCGTCCAGAAATAGAACTCTTCCATCGTAGAAGGGTTCTTTTCAGTTGCAAGTACTTTACCTATCATTTTACCCATCGTATTCTATTCCTTTCAGCGATCAGAAGAGATTGAGGAACATATTTTCGCCAAGATACCTACTCTTAATAAAGCTTTCCGTTACATATACAGGATACAAATGATTTGCCCAGCGCCGATCGGCACCATAGCACACAGGCAGTCTTTCATTTATGATGTGAGCAGTAATGGCGTCAACTTCCTCTGAATCCAAGCCTTGTTCTATCTGCTTGTCGTTAATCAGGATTTTTTCTATTTTCAGAATTCCATCGAATGCGTTTAGTGTATGGACTGTGTCCCGTATACGGACAAACCAAACAGCAAAGTACATATCGCCGATTCTTTCCGAATAGTACTTATTTACAGGAGTTCGGTGGTAAAGCGGCAACTGTGCTATTAGATTAGAATTGTTGCGCCCGTTCTTATCCACACAATTCTCCGGATTGAACGATTTGGATACACCTACAACAAACTGGTAATTGTTTCGGAAACGCGCCAACTCTGTTTTGCTGGTTATCCCGTGCACCTGGTATTCAAGCGAACCATCTTTTAAGAGATATTTGCTTGGAAGCAAGCAACCTCTTCTTACCAGTTCGGCAACCATATATTTTTCTCGTTCAATCATATGGTTCTGCACGGTAGCTACGCCTTTATTTTCTATTTTGTCGCCGATCTCAACTTTCGTTGAATAAGAAAGAATCTTTGCAAATGAGATTCCTCTATTAGCCAGTTCTGGGCGTGCATTTATCTTTTTCCTAAGATGCTCAAATGCAAGCTCATCATCGTCCCAATCATTCGATTTCGCAATCTTTGGAAGTGAAATTACAAGTTGTCTTTCAAACATTGGATCAGACCCGCAATAAAGCGGCTTCATATCCATATTTTCACGAGTACAACAACCTACACCAACCTGACCCGCAATGATCGGATATACTTGATTACGGTAAGCCATATCATCGACTTTGTATGCTTTTCTGGACCCATCGAGAAAATAAGAGAAAAGTGATGGTCCTTCCAGATAGGCATCTGCCATAGGTTTCATATTTTGGGGCTTTGTCAGATAGGCTGTTTCTCCGTAGCTTTTCCAAGTGATCTGGTGACGATGATCATCGTAATCAAAGCGAGGTACATCGATGCCGTCAAAGCCATATTTATATGTCTTAAAACTTTTGCCTTTTGTTGCAGCGGCAATATCATCAAGCAATGTGCTCATAGTACCTCATCTCCATACACATCATTTTCATTTATTTGCAGATCAGCGACTAGAATACGCATCCGCATTGAAGTCGATATTTTTGCTTTTGCAATACTCATCAATAATCCGAAGCGTTTTGAATGACGGTTTGCTCTTTCCGGTTTCCCATCGATTTACCGTTGTAAAAGAGACACCAAGCATCTTTGCAAAAGCTTCTTGGCTCAGCAAGCTTTTACAGCGAATTTGTTTGATTGCTTCAGCAAAGCTCATTATGTACCTCCATAGCAAGATTATAGCGTTATTATAGCACTTTGAAAAAGCCAGCGCAATATAATGGGAAACATTTCCTGCGTTGGTAACCTACAGAAAACAAAAAACGGCTACCGTCCCAGAAAGAGAAGCAACCGTTTTTCAATATTCAGAACTGATTCGCCCAAGCAGCAAGCTCCTGACGAGTGGCATTCATGCTGAACACATTGCCTTCCTTGAGCGTAGCGCCGGGACAGCTGGGTGCCAGTTTCTCATTCGTCTTGCCCATGCTGCTTCCGCCGGACGTAGCAAACGGAATGATCGTCTTGCCAGCAAGATCATAGCTCTCAAGGAAGGTATTGATGATCGTAGGCGCCACATACCACCAGATAGGGAAGCCCACGTAGATTGTGTCGTAGTCAGCCACGTTATCGCGCAGGGATTCGATCTCCGGACGGGAGGACGGATCGCTCATTTCAATTGTGCTGCGCGAAGTCTTGTCCCTCCAATCCAGATCAGCCTTCGTATATCTTACCTTGGGGACGATCTCAAACAAATCTGCGCCCAGCGCGTCAGACAGAGCTTCTGCGACCTTCGCCGTCACGCCGCTTGCAGAGAAATATGCTACCAACTTTTTGCTCATTATCTTCACCTCAAAATGTTGCTGGATATATTATATCAGACAGAGCCGATTACTTCCAGCCCTTATTGCTTTGCGTTCATTCTACCTATCCACCAATATTGGCTCTGATTTTTCTATTGTGGACGGTAACTGAGCTATTGTGGACGATTGCAGTAAACGTCCACAATAGGGAGGGTTTTAAGTAAAAAAGTTGAATTTTTGCAGAAAAAGTTCCCCGGAAAAAGAGAAAAAAGGCTGGACGGGGACAATCCCCATCCAGCCAAATGACGCCGCATATTCGATTTCTTGCACCATGCAGGGCGTATTTGTCGTTATAGCCCTATATTTTGACGCTATATCAGTCTATAAATGCAAAAATAATCACTCATGCTTTGTATCAAAACATGAGTGATTAGGTGTGGAGTGTGTCCAGACCGATAACGGTTTTGAGTTCACCAATCGCTTCTCCAACAGCCAGCGTAACTTGGAAACTCTATTTGAGGCAACGGCCAGACAGTTGGGCATACGGCACAAGCTCATCCGTCCCTAT
>ERZ780218.1793-NODE-1793-length-11977-cov-12.244506_pt1 | contig 11977 bp, 15 predicted proteins | sample MGYA00510975_ERZ780218 | MGnify/ENA primary metagenome ERZ780218 (study PRJEB29588, sample SAMEA2152063) | human gut metagenome | biome: human gut; feature: human-associated habitat; material: faeces | place: Denmark | collected 2008/2010 ...
AAACTACAGACACGACCGTGTCGATCGTCAAGATCAGCCACGACGAAAAATACCGTGACGATAGGTATTTTTCAATCCCAAAACGGGACATGATAACTTGAAGCATACGGAGGCGAAGTTAAATCCGGATAATTTGCTAATTACAGTGACGCGTACTATGCGATGTTTCCAGAAATTATCGTAGGAAATATGTCCCGACAGCAGACGAGACTTTATTTGTTGCCGACAAATGACGACAACGGCTTCGGGACTAACCCCTTCAGATAAAAGTTCGGAACTTATTTGACGTTCGCCCACATCCGCCGTTGGGCTTCGTCGGAGATTTGATCACAGAGATTGTCGATCGCTATGCTGCGGCAAAACAGGGCTTCGACGCTGCTTTTTGGCATCCTCTGCACTTCCAGCAATCCGGCAATATCATTCAGGTATTTACGACTCCCGGGGTCATTGACGGCACTTTGCTGAATCGCATCGTATATTAGAATATAGTAGCGAATCTCATCGGCAGTCAATTCCGTCGTTCGGCAGAATTGCAATTGGCGGCTTATGCAATAATAGGAATATGCTTTCTGAATGATCGCATCGTGACGACTGTCAAGCAGCATATAGGAGTTCATGCTCATCAGAATGATGCGTTGCAATGCCTCCTCTGCACGGATTCCTTTCCATTCACCGTTTTCATGCAGCTCCGTAGCCCATGCGGCAACCCGGTTCCGGGCAAATCCAAGCCAGGGATCGTTCTCCGCGTCTTCCGGGACCAGCCAACATAGGAACTGATAGATCAGACGCATAACGCCATACAGCGCATTGTGATCGCAAGCCGTTTCGTCGAAATCGAACAAATAGGATTTGGTCAATTCGTCGAACAGCTCAAAACACAAATCGCGTTTCTGCCGTCCGACAATACATCCCGTATCATTCAGAATATGGAGCATGGCATCAACGGCTTCCGCGCGCAGACCAATGCCTTGCAGGTTCCCATAACGGCGTGACAAACTTGCAAATAACGAATCCAGTTTTTTGCGATAGATTTCCCGCGCCCCGAACTCGTCATCCAGCGCATTCACGGAAACCATATTGTACAGCGCCGCATAACTCCGGGTATAGACGATCAATCCCTTGTCACTCACGGTGTGGAATCTCAACGACTGAAGCTGCGGCAATATCGCTTTTAACTCGGATACGGTCATGGTTTTACGTGCGGCGGAGATGTTACTCTATTTTTTCCAAACAGCAGGGCGGAATGAATGAGGTTGCCACCATACATACGCCTTTGAGAGATACCGTCAGACGCCTGTTGTGCTTGATACGTTTGATATATCCTTCGGCTCCCTTGAAAAGTCCGTCGATCACCCGGACCCGTTCGCCGACCTGATATTCCGGACAATCATCAGCAAAAAACTCCAACCCCTTATCCCCGGCCGATGTAACCAGTATGAACATATTCATTTCATGGTCGGAGATCGCGGCCGGCTGGCGTTTTTTATTCTCGTCGAAATACGTGTAGACCATCACCCGCCCCCGGAGAGCAGTCTGCAATTCATTTGCATATTGCTCCGTGGAGCGGAAAAACATCAATGAAGGGATAATCGTTTGGCGCTCGGTTTTCCGGATACCGTTGGAAATGACATTGACGGTCTGGCAGGGAATGTAACTCTCCTTAAGATCTTTCTTGAGCAGTTCTTCTATTTCGAAGACTTTATTGAAAAAAACCTTGAGGGCATACCAATGTACCGGAGCGTCGTCTGACATCGTTCACGTATGGGCATTCTTTGTATTCCTCCGCATCCGGGATCTTCACCCCACGACACGAAGCATTTATAGGTTATACGCTTGATATTCAACCGACTGTTGTATCTCGCCCAACCGGTATTAATCCAAATACTCGGCCGTAAACCTGTTTGCAGATACGGGTTCTGTGTAAGAAACCATAGTGACCGGAAAAGTGGTGTCTATCTGCCGGATAAGTCAACATTCCCCGCAAAACTGTTCTGACAGTTCGAGATTTCAGGAGCTTTTCCCATTACAAGAAGAAATGCAACAAAAAGGGCGCGTTATCGTCTATTTGGGCAATATTAACGTTTTGGAACAGATATAAATACTTAATTCAGAGGCTGTTTTTTAGAGGGGGGGGGTTCAGCATAAGATTTAGACGAAATAGTTTGGTCGTTTAAACAATATTCCATACTTTTGTGTAGTAAAAGTATGGTTTCTTACACAGAGACGGGACATTGGTTTTCTTCAAAACCAAACAATGAAATACGAACGCGAGAAGACGTCCTTTGCAGGCCGGGTATAAAAGTCCCTGTCTGATAAATTCGATTCAATTAATTCATTGTTATCTGAAACTCGATTTCCGCGCCGCCGGGGCAATTCTCGGCAGGGCGTTGTTTCTCAAAATCCCAATGTTCCAAAGCTATCGAAATGCCCAGACCGACGAACTTACGGCGGCGGTCATGGGTGAATACGAGGTCAAGAGGGGCTAAATGGTTTCTATTGATAGCGTATTTGCGACATACGGCGTTGATTGTCATAACTTTAAAAATTACGCAAACAACAAAATGCAATACGTGTGTTACACGATTTTATGTATCACACTCTGTATCACAAACAGCGATTTTAGGCTATTTCGTGTTACACAACAGACATCTGTAACACACGGCAGAAAAAGAAAAAACGAGCGATAATTCATTGATTATCACTCGTTTTCGAAGAGCGGAAAACGGGAGTCTGTCCATCTGCTCTCTACTCTATATATCAAGCACTTACCTTTGCCCAGTACTATACTCCCAATTCGAGGGACACTTAGGTTGTTTCAGGGTGTCGTTTTCGAGTCCGACTTTTGCCATACAAACTTCAGAACTACAGTTGCTTACGACAAATTTACGAATAATTTTTGAATTGACAAAATCGAAGAGAGATGGCCTCTGTTTGTAGCCACCTCTCTTCGGTTTACTGAACATTAGCGCTCGCCTTCGCTTTGCTATTTCGCTTGTGGGCGATTAGGTTTTGCAGCATCTCTTCGCTACTCTTGATTGTGTGAGCACGCAGGCAACGCTTAATCTCGGCAATCTGGTAGTAGTACTTGTTGCCGATGGTGCTGTAAGTGATTTTACCGGCACTGCGTAGGCGTTGCAGGGTTTTGTCGCAAATGCAGAGGTATTCGCATACCGCCTGCCCATCAACCCAATCATCGTCGAGAGAACTTTGCTGCTCTAACTTGGCTTTGCGGATGAACTCGTCCATTGCATTAATTTTGCTAATCAACTGCTGAAAAGCACTGTGTTCGATAGTTAATACTTCCATAGTTCTTGGTTTTATTTGTTAAACATAAATGTATATCTGTGCGATTAAGGTCGCTTCATTGTAAGAGTAGGGACTTGCGCCCGAAAAGGTTGGACAACGACACAAAAAAAGCAGAGGAGTTGCCTCTGCTTGGTGCCGGTTATGATGATATTATAGGCATTGTGTGGTTGTCCTCGTTTTATTCCTGAACTTCTGTTCAGAAATGCGATAGCCAGTTTTGTGTGCAAAATCGTTTCACTTTAATTTGTGTACCGTGTTGATGTGTCGAGTGTTACAAATGTTTGCACTGTCCTTTTCCCAAAGAGGATAGTCCAAACTGGCGACCCTTATTTTTATTAAACGAACAATCCGAATTGCAGCGATTTGTCTTGGATTGCAGAATGCTCTAAACATTTCCGATAACAGTTCTATTTACAACTATTATGGAACAAATAGGGTGATAATAGTTTAATCTGCAACTATTATGCAGTAATAATTTATAAGGTTTGTAACTCCGAATTTTCGGTTGAGGGTGAAATAGGGCGAAGAAATATTGCGTAACGATGATAAACAGTAACAAGTGGTTTTATCACCAAGAACAAACGAAGCACTCCAAACAAGCGCTTTGTGATAAAATGTTTTATCATCGTTTATCATTGGTATGCAAATTTACTTGCCTATGCAGAATGTTAAAGTTATTGATAATAAGATCCTTACAAAGTTGAGGCTCAAATGCGGCCCAAATATTTGATAAACAGTAATAAATAATGATAGCTGATGATAAATACGATAGTATGAGCAAATACGCGGTTTAATTTGCCTATACGCTTTGTTATGTCTGTTAGTGTAGATATATTTTGAACAGAAAAAGATGTTGAAATTCTTTTATTATTCAAAATATCACTATATTTGCAATATGAATAAGCTATTAAAGGAAATAGGTGCGACTCCCGTAACGACATCAATAATCGAGTCGTTGTATCCAGGCTTGAAGTCGCCAAACAAGAAGGTGGCTTTGCTCGAAAAGCAGGGCTACATCATACGATTGAAGCGTGGGCTTTATGTGGTTAATCCCGAACATTCGGGCAAGACCCTTTCGACAGAGTTGATTGCCAACCATCTCTACGCCCCTTCGTATATCTCGATGTCAACTGCATTGAGATATTATGGGTTAATTCCAGAGGCGGTCTATATCAATCAGTCGATGACCGTTAAGCACTCTCGTAGTTTCGAGACTCCGTTGGGTAACTACGACTACAAGTATATCTCACGAGAGGCATTTTCGGTTGGTGTTAGAAGTCTGCATAAGGGCGATTATGCGTTCTTGATTGCCTCGCCCGAAAAGGCTTTGTGCGACTTGATTGCCAACTCCTCAAAGGTCAATCTCCGTTACCTGACTGATGTGGAACACTATTTAGAGCAGGATATTCGTATGGATATGGAGGAGTTCTATAAGCTCGATGCAGCCGTGTTTGAAGATTATATCAAGGTCGGCAAAAAGGCAGACTCCATTGTTACACTATTAAAGTATTTGAAGCGATGAAAAACGAGATATTTGACAATATGTTGTCGCTATATGAGCTGGCAACTGAACAACAGAAACGAAATGCTATTTTTGAGGTAAATCAGCAGATAATACTTGCCGGTCTATATGCGGGTGGTTTCTTTGAGTCTGCAGCATTCTATGGCGGTACCTGCTTGAGAATCTTCCACGGATTGCAGCGATTCAGCGAAGATATGGATTTTTCGTTGCTGGCACCTGATGAAAACTTCGATTTCTCAAAGTACTTTCAGCCTATCGTAGATGCGTTTGCATTGGTAGGTCGAGAGGTGGAGATTACGAAGAAGGATAAGAAGAGTTTTGGCAAGGTTGAGTCGGCATTTTTGAAGGATAATACCGATGTTTACGATGTGACATTCCAGACGGAGAGGTCGATAAAAATTAAGATTGAGGTGGATACTTGTCCTCCGCTAAACTTTACAACCGAGCAGAAGTTGCTGCTTCAACCTCACTCGTTCATGACTCGTTGCTTCACTCTGCCCGACTTGTTCGCTGGCAAGATGCACGCCTTGGTATATCGTGCGTGGAAGAATCGAGTTAAGGGTCGCGATTGGTATGACTTTGAGTGGTATGTGCGCAATGGTGTCGCCCTCGATTTTGCTCATTTGGCGGAGCGTTGCAAGCAGTTTAACTGCGAGGATATTACCCCCGGGTCATTCAAAGAGAAGCTTATTGAGCGACTTTCGACAGCCGACATTAAGCAGGTAAAAGAGGATGTTTTGCCGTTCGTTCGCAATCCAAAGGAACTCGATATTTGGTCGAATGATTATTTCGTACAGTTGGCAGAGATGGTAAAGATGGGATAAGTAGCATACAATAACAGCTTGACCAACTCAAGCAGAAGAAGTATGTTAAGCGTAGCAGAAAGATGACAATTGGAGAGTGTTTGTGACGCAGTAACAGGATTGTATAAATATAAGAATAAAAGAGATCTAGAATCTATAATATTATAATATAGTGTAGATTAGAGATTATGTGTTAACTATTTTCGCATAGTAATATCTTAACATATATACCCATCACTTCTGTCAAAGGTGTCTATATTTTTCTCGTTTGTATGTAAATTTAATATGTTTTTGTACTAGGATTTCGATATAATCATAATTTATGGCAGATACCCTACTTGATAAGATTTCAAAATCTTCAAACAATACAATTATCACCGATGCATGGCTCACAGGTCAAACAGGAGAAATAGTAGACATTAAAGGCGATTATGTTTTTCGATTCATTGACTTTATTAACAATGGTGAACTGCGTCGTAAACATACGACAGAAGAGAGTAAACTCACTTGTCCTATTGTTGCTACAGGCTTGGTTGGTTTTTGGCTACATCATAAAGATGATATTGGGATAAAAGATATATTTGAAGCATATTTCAAACTTAGATTAGAACAATATGTGAGTACACATAAATATGATGATAATGCTTGGGAAAGAGATTTGCAAAAAGAATTCATATGTCAGCATCATATCCCTTCAGAAAAGAATTTGATTGAAGAGTCTGAAGCATTATTTGCATATATTACAGAAAGTGACCAGAAGAAATTAATGAGCGTTTCTTCTAACTATCTTAAGTTTGCACGTGCTAAGCGAAAGGAATTATACCCTCCTAATCATCCTGCGAATAGAATCATTGAGGATACATTTCTAGATGCATATCGTATGGGTGGTCCTGCATACGAGTGTATGGAATGGATGCGTATTGAGTACGACATGCCTAATATGGGGCCGCATTGGCATAAAAGCAGAAAAACCCAGAAGGAACTTCTATCTGGTAAATGGAAAAACCATCATGATAGTTTTATCCCAGAATATGTTGCAGAAAAATATGAGGACTTCGATGATGGAGTAATTATGTATACAGATGGTGGACTTATGGATGAGATTAATGAGAATCTTAAGAGTTGTTCGACTTATGATGATAGAGTTCGCTACATAATATCGCTACTTCAACCATTCAAGGAATTTGCTGCAGCATTTAATTCAAAAGAGCAGACTGATGAAAGAAAACGTGCCATTGAGCGATGCAAAAATGATATGAAATCATGGGAGAATGTTGCTGAGGATGCAGTCGATGAACTTACTGGAGAACCACTAGAGGCATCTAAGCAGATTGAAGCGTGCAAGTCCTTCATTGATAGATACGAGCAGGATATAAAATATTGGAAAACGGTTGAAGAAGATTTCTTCTGGCTTGCACAACATGGTCTTGGGGCTGGACATTATAAAACTTTCAGATGCGAAGTAAATGACAAAATGTGCAAATACCTTGGCGAATGGTGGAGTCTAATGATAACTTTTTCTCGTCGTTTGGCCGCTGTTGTTCTAACCTACGGCATAAAACTTATGGATATACAAGAGCAAAGTGGAATATATCTTAACTGGCGTTTTATGATTACAGACTATGTAGATCATAAATTTGTAATGTCAATCGATCATGCAAAGAAACTACTTGCTGATATTGAAAATGACAAAAGGGAAGAAACCGGTGAAAAACTATTCAAATCTAATGAAGAATTTGATGCATGGAATTTTACCTGTAGTTTAGTTAGAAGTGCGAAGGAACGAATAGTTCTTGTCGATGGATATATCGATGAACGTATTTTATCGCTCTTAACAAAAAGAGAAGCCAATGTAACTGCAACGATTTATTCTAGATATAAAGAAACAATAAAAACAGATATTGAAAAGTATAATAAACAATATTCTCCTATCGAATATATTCAATTCTCGAAAGCTATTCATGATCGTTTTCTAATTATTGATAATGATGTTTATCATATGGGAGCAAGCGTGAAAGATATGGGGAAAAGTTTATGCGCAGTAACAAAGATGAGTATAACGCCCCAAGAAATCATAGATAATATCACTAATTAAAATCTATCTTTTAAAATCAATTATAGAATATTCCCTATTTCACCATCCAACTTAATCCTGCACTTGGATTCGGTGTGCGATATTTTGCGTTCGACGGATGTATTATTGTATCACAGCGCTCTGATTACTGAAGTGACTAAATGGATTAAATATAACAATGGCGACCATGAGCAGTCGCCATTATTTGTTGCTGTCTATCTATATCATTCTCACGATTGCTTGTCGGATCTATGCTTGTAAAGCCTTGGTATTCTATAATTATTGCCAACCAAAAGCCGAAAATACTCCTACTCTAATAATAGTCTAAACTATTAAATCACAATGCAAATGAGAAGGAGTAAATTTAGAAGGCCGTGCAAGGTGCTTATATTCAATGGCGCAAGGGTGTTGGTGGCGATTGTTCGGTCGCTGCATTGCGCCGCAGAATTGACGCACGAAAACAAATCGGCAATACACAATTGTTGCACAGGCAAATCGGTCCGTTCGGGAGCATATTATTACCGCCAACTGCACCCTGATATCCTATTGGAGATGGACGATTTGGACAATCTAACACTCAAAGAGTATGACGACTTGTGTGGCATCAAACGAAAGTATATCTCCACACGGAAAATGGCGCGTATTCGCCAGAGGGCAAAGGAAAGGCAGAGAGTGAAGATTGCCACCTCCCACCAGGAAATGAACTAACAACGGCAACCCTCAAAGCATCAGGCGGTTGCAACGATGCGCAAAACAAATGCCCACTATATTGTCTTTCGCTCATCTCGCTATTCTTCAGTATTTTTCCAAGTCCGCGAGATGAGGATCTTATTTTAGTGGTCGCCACGGGACTCACTTGGGGAAAATATCACTAACTTTGTGGGAGAATTAAAACCACCCAATATGTCAGAAAAACAACCACAGATACTAATCTTCAACGCCTCGGGAAAGTTAGTGGCAATTGCAAGGTCTATCCGCTCGGCTGCGGAGCTTACAAAAGTTGATGAGAACGATATCAAACTCTGCTGCGAGAATCGGTTAAGCATCTCCGGACAGTTCTGCTTCCGATACAATGTAGATCCGTCAATTGCAGATGACACACTCGGTAAACTAACTATTGACGAGTACGACAAACTCTGTGATTATGAATAACGAGAAGCATCCGGCAAAGGTGTAAAATTTAACACCCCTATGCAAGGCAGGGATGTATTCTACTCCTTATCAATAACACTCGTCATCCCCTCTGCCTTTTCATAGTACATTATTTGTATTTACACTTTTTGTAATAACAATTTGTGTAATTACATATTTTGTACTATATTGCAAAAACATACAAAAGCTGATTATGGAGGCTCCTTTTATCTATGGCAGAATAGCAACCGATGAGAATTTCATAGACCGAGAGGTGGAAACAACCAACTTGGTTTGGAATTTCGTATCCCTTAGCAATACAATCATTATTGCTCCTCGCGGTTGGGGCAAGAGCTCTCTTGTGAACAAAGCTGCAAAGTTGGCGATGGAGAAGGATAACAAGTTGCGTATCTGTCATATCGACCTCTTTAATGTACGCAATGAGGAGCACTTCTACTCTTTGCTTGCGCAGAAGGTTATTGCTGCGACATCAAGCAAATGGGAGGAGGCGGTGGAGAACGCAAAAAGCTTTTTCTCGCACCTTGTGCCAAAGATTTCTATTGGCACTGATCCTACAAATGAGGTGGCGATCGATTTCGATTGGGACGATGTAAAGCGCAATCCAGACGAGGTGCTTGACCTTGCCGAGAAAATTGCACAGAAGAAGGGACTCAAAATTGTGATTTGCGTTGATGAGTTCCAGAATATTGCCGAGTTTGCCGATCCAGACTATTTCCAGAAGAAGTTGCGCTCGCATTGGCAGCAGCATCAGCATGTCGCATACTGCCTTTACGGAAGCAAGCGACATATGATGTTGGAGGTGTTCACTCACTCGTCTAAACCATTCTATAAGTTTGGCAACCTGATGTTCCTTGACAAGATTGATACGCCATATCTTGTTGAGTTCTTCAATAGCCGATTTGAGGATACGGGCAAGAGAATTGATGAGGATGCAGCCCACTTAATCGCAGAACTTGTAGACAACCATCCTTATTACGCACAGCAGTTGGCACAGCAGTCGTGGTTGCGAACAAAGGATATCTGTACGGTTGAAATTGTCCGCGAGGCACACGCTGCATTGGTAGAGCAGTTGAGTTTGTTGTTTGTAACGATTACCGAGACCTTGACAACGCAGCAACTGAACTACCTTAAAGCCCTTATTGCAGGTGAAAAGGCTATTAGTTCAACCGATGTGATGCACCGCTACCAGATATCGTCGCCGACATCTGTAGCTCGCTCAAAGGCAGCTCTAATCAAGAATGATGTTTTGGATAACAAGGCTGGCGAGATCTCGTTCCAAGATCCGATTTACGCCTACTGGTTGAAGACGGAGTATTTTGGTAAATATTTTTACGACAAAACAGAGCCTGCTAAAAATTAGCAGGCTCTGTTTTAGAATTTAGTGGAGTAATTTTTGCCTCCAATTTTACCATGTGGTAATATGATAAAATCTGCCTTTTTTCTCTGCTAAAGATCAGAGAAATGTTGTCTGCATAATAATGGAGAACATTATATCTAGTCTGTAAATTGCATACTATATTGCATAACCTGATGCATATTCCTGAGGGAAAATAACTTTGAAATTATTGTCACCAATAACAGACTTTTCCAACAAGCAAATTTGAACTTGTGGTCTTAAATCGAGAACAGATTCCATTGTCGGGTTAAACTTGATGTATCTATTGCTGTCAATATTTATTGGGGATAGCAATCCTGAAGCCTTTATTGCTACATATGGGAAGGATGTATGCTCTTTTAGATATTTAATAACAACAGGAACCGTTAATTTTCTTGATGGGTATAAATGCTGGATAGCATTTATACATTCCTGAAAATCATATAGGTTCTCTGGGTCTAAAAGATTCAAAATGGAGATTGTTTTAAGATCTAATAATGTTTCACAAATCACATAGTTCCCTAAGCCATAACAAGTTTTTCCCCAGTGATGAGCCCAATATATAAAAGCTTCCCAATAATAATACCCGGGGCCCAACCAGGCGTCACTTCTATTGCAAAGATATGGCCCATTTGCTTCAATCTCATCAACATTCTCTCTATTTTCTAATGTCTGATACAACTTTGACATAATATAGGATTATTCAACGGTAGTGTGCTCTTTTAATGTATCCTGCAATGAAGTTAAATTCAGTGTTGGCAAGACCATTGGTGGAATATTAGCTTGCAATGTTAATGTGCTCACAAACGCCCTTATATATGGGAACATGATGGCAATACTATTAGGATAGAAAAATACCGGAATAGTTTCGAGTGTTACTTCATTGTTAAATAAAAACTCCGCAACACATGTTACTTCAACAATCGAAAGGAACCCCTCCTCTCTTTCTATGCCTGCCGAAAACTGAAACTCCAATTTGTATGTTCTTTCAGAAACACACAAACATCCTTTAGGCATAAAATTGATAGACAACTCTTTTTGCGGCTGTAGCTTCTGAAGATTTAAGAAAGCTTTCGTAAATTGATAGCCTTTTAATGAAAATGCTGCTTGTTCCATATTAGTAATTAAAAATAAAATCCAGAGTGTACTCTGGATTTCTGTAGTTGTTAATGATTTCTATTTTATTGATTGAGAATTCCAGTGAGTCAATGCACTGTTGAACATATACAGTTGCAATTGGACCGACTTCATTATATTCCTCCAATGCTATCCAGTCTTTCTGAGCTTGTTCTGGCGTAACGGAAGATATGTAGTCTAAAAGTTCAGCTAAAATGGTTTTCATAATAGTTACAAATCATAGTCAATTAAACAACAATACACAACAACCGCGTTGCAAATATAATACAAAAAATCTCAAAAAACAAGGGTTTGGTATTATTTATTTACATCATTTTGTGGCATTGGCTTAAGGTATTTATGGAATTAAGATACAAATCATAGCATTTTAAACTTTCTATTTAAAAAATAAGGGTCTGCCATCTTTGGAAAGCGTACAGCGGGAACACTTGTAAAACTAGACATATCAACCCGATACACCAAACACAGATGAAACGATTTTGCGAGTAAAACCGTTTTCGTTGATCTGCACAGAAGTTCAGATATAAATTGAGAACAAAAGTATCGTCGAGAGCGGTAGTGTTTCAAACAGTGTGTCCGGAGTGAGTCTTCAGACCTTTTAGTTTTGC
>ERZ780218.1797-NODE-1797-length-11947-cov-5.168601_pt1 | contig 11947 bp, 11 predicted proteins | sample MGYA00510975_ERZ780218 | MGnify/ENA primary metagenome ERZ780218 (study PRJEB29588, sample SAMEA2152063) | human gut metagenome | biome: human gut; feature: human-associated habitat; material: faeces | place: Denmark | collected 2008/2010 ...
AAAATAGGAGAATATTTAGCATATCTCGACCGCCTTATCACCCTTCATCAGCGTAAGCCGTTTTGTTGAAATGGAGGTAATGTGATGTTAAATAACATTAAACATACAGACTTGTTCTGTGATTACTATGAAAGGTGGGTTGCAGTATATAAAGAAGGAGCAATTAGAAAGGTTACATTGGATAAATACAAAATGACAATATCCTGGCTGAAAAGGCTTGTGCCTGAACTTGTTTTGAGTGATCTAAACAGAATTGCTTATCAGCAGCTGCTTAATGATTATGCACTGTATCACGAAAGACAAACAACAATGGACTTTCATCATCAGCTTAAAGGAGCGATACTTGATGCGGTTGATGAAGGGCTTATTGAGCGTGATCCGACGAGAAAAGCAATAATAAAAGGTAAAACGCCGTCGGTCAAGAAAATCAAGTATCTTAATCAGTTTGAACTGCACACGCTGCTGACTTCGCTTGATCTTAAGTCCGGAGTGAACTGGGATTGGTTTATTCTTTTGGTCGCAAAAACAGGTATGCGTTTTTCCGAGGCACTTGCTTTGACCCCTCGTGATTTTGATTTTTCACATCAAATGCTTTCTATAAGCAAAACCTGGGACTATAAAGGCAACAGCGGTTTTCTTCCAACAAAGAATAATTCATCGGTAAGGAAAATACAAATAGATTGGCAAACGGTTATTCAATTTGCTGAATTGGTAAAGAGTCTGCCAGAAGATAAACCCATATTCGTAAACGGCAAAGTTTATAACTCAACTGTGAATGACATACTTAGCCGTCATTGCAAAAGGTTGAATCTGTCTGAAATATCTATTCACGGTTTAAGACATACCCACGCATCGCTACTGTTGTTTGCAGGCGTGTCTATTGCCAGCGTTGCTCGCAGGCTTGGTCACGCCAGTATGACGACAACACAAAAAACATATCTGCATATCATTCAGGAACTTGAAAATCAAGACGTTGATCTGGTAATGCGTTCTTTATCGGGACTAAGTTAATTATATAAACGTAAATAACGGCTTGCGTTGATGAAGTGTGATAAGGCGAGAAAAAGTTATAGAATGTAAAAACCATAGTAAAGATAGAAAATACAAAATACAACAAACCGCCGCAGGTCACATAGATTTGTGACCTGCGGCGGTTGCATATTAAAAAGTTCAGTACATATGGGCTGAACTTTTTAACGTGATATTGCGTAAAACACACTTTTATTTTCCACAGCATTTTTTATATTTCTTCCCGCTGCCGCAATGGCAGGGATCATTTCTGCCGACTTTTTTCTGAGTGGTATTCTTACCCTCGATTTGAGAAAGCTGACGGAGCATATCCATTTTGACCTTTTCGGGCAGTTCGCTCATAAGGATTTCTTTTCTGTATTCTTCGATATCTGCTTCTCCGCTTTTAAATGCAGCAGTTATATTTGGTCCAAAGGAAATGCTGTCGATAACCTCTTGTCCGCCACGATTTGTCGATAACTCGTGGGGAGTAAAACCTCTGTTTTGCGGCAGTCGTGTGTTGTTGTCCAAATCGGTGAATAGCTTGATAAAATCTTTGAGCTGGCTTTCTGTCATTTTGAGTTTCACCCTATCAAGCATTTTAGATATCGCATCAAAAGGTCTGTCGTCACAGGTTATTATCAGTATAAAATCGGATATTATATCTTCAGCCCTCTGTGCGGACAGCTGTAGCCTTGTGCACAAAAAGTTCATCATTGCTCTGACATATGGTGTGTCGGCAATGTACATATCATCTTTGTATTTAAGAAGTTCCTGCTTTGGAAGTATCTTTAGCGGCTTACCTGCCTGATGTTTGACCATATTATAATAATCTTCATAATCAATATCAACCAAGCAGGAATGAACGAGCTCTCGGTCGATAGGCTCTTCCTTAGGTGCGTCAAGATACAATTCGTCTTTGGCAAGAATGTAGTAATAATGCTTTTCGTGACGTGCTATCTCAGAAAATGCAATGAACTCGTCCAAGGTTATCAAGCCTTTATTCTGCCGGCAGATTATTTTGTAAGCGTCCTTTAGCGGCAATAGCTGGTACAGATTAGCAAAGGCTTCAAAGTAATCATAAAGGAGCGACATAGTTTCCTGCGGCAGGGCAAGCTTTTTATTCATTCTTGTTATTGTACTTTCAGCGTATATTCTAGGAAATCTACTCATTGTGATCTTACCTCGATATTTTTATTCTTTACTTGATTATACATTAGATCAGAATGTTAGTCAAGTGGAGCGGTAAAAATCTATTTTTTTGACATTGTCGGCGATGAACCATATAACAATTCAGCAACACTCTATCATCCAAAAGCCCTATGTAACACCTCTATCACATCATCATTTTTTAACCCATAGCTTTTCAATGAATTGCTGTCAAATGGTTCTTGCTCTAGCGTGCCGATAAAAGCGTCAATATCCGCTTTTACTGTTGCAGGTAATTCTGATATGCTTTCAAGTACAAGTTCAGCAGTTATTCTCAAAATGTCCTTTTTGTGTTTCTTGATATCGCTGGAATCAACAGATTCACCGTTGTCTTTTCTCTGCTTTAAATCAAGATATGCCTTTGCTTTAAACAAAATAAGATACTCGTGACGGAGAACGGATAAACCATTTCGCACAACTCTTCCGTCCATCAAGGCTTTGTAATACTCATCATCAAGCAGTATTGCTGATAGGCTTGAAACAGAATCATCTATGTGAATCGGCGTTATCCCTGTCATCTCACGGAGTTCAAAATCATTTCTGCAAAAAAGTTCTATCATTTTCGGATATGTGTCATCTTCAGGTTTATCAAATCTGTAAAACTGCGGCTTTTGACCATTCGTGGCCTTGTTTCTGTATCTGCCGATCTCAATAAACTCCCAAAGCTTTTCTCCAAATTCGGGCGTGAGAGCCTCAACGATAAGAACCATATCAAGATCTCTTGTCGCCCTAAAAGATGCGTCGTTGCTTTCAAATACAATATCACAGGCAGCACCGCCTATAAGCACATACTGTTCTTCATATCCAGCAAAATGATTTCTGAAAGTGTCTAATCCTTTTACCACACATATTCCTCCAACATTTCATTTATAGATATCATTACTCTTTCGTCCTGCTTTTCTTCATCGGTCAATGATAAAGCTACGCTCAAGGGGTCTTGTATCGACTTCTGTCCATAGTCAATGAAATAGCCAAGCTCAAGAACTACACAGCCAATTTCTTCTCCTCTGCGGATTTGTTTAAGCTTTTTTATTTCTGTGTCAGCCAGCTCTTTTTTCATCACCCCATAGGTAGGAAAGTCATTATCTGACAACAATGAATACTCACACAAAGCAGTAATGCCGGCTTTTTTCTCTAAATGAATATCATTTGGAAACGCATATCTTCTTATAACAGGGTTTCTCAAAATATGCTGTATCTGTTCCCACAAATGCTTTATATCAGTCGGTATTGTAATAGCTCTTGATTTGCCTTTTGTGTCAAGGATATTCACATTCAGGTACTCTATTTCATCAAAGCATCTGCTTGCTGACGTTTTTGATACGCCCAGTTTTTCGGCAACTGTCGATACTGTTACCTTATCCCACTTTTCGTATATCGCAGTAAGTATCAGCTTTTGCGTCAGAAATGAAATAAGCTCGACAGGTGCGATATCACGTTCGCCCGAATTTGAAAGCAGACAGCCAATGAACGGCAAATATATTTGCTTGTCTTTCAGCACAAAGGGGATACCGTCCTCAATAAGTTTTTCCTTTATATAAGGGGTGGTGGATCTAAGAAATATGGCACAGTTCAGTCCTGAAATATTCTGAACTTTAGCCCTGTCCTTTCGGAGAGCAACAAGTCCGATATCGTTCTTTGGTTGAATTGCAAGCCAGCCCATTCCGTTGGTTTCGACATTTAAGATATCATATCGTCCCTTAAAAGCCAGCGGAAGTTTATCGTACAAGTCGTTATTTTCTTTGATCGTAACTCTTTGTCTTAAAGTTTTTTCTAAGTATTCTTTCATATGCTCACCTTTTTATATTTATAACGTATTTTAAGTTACAAATATAAAATAACATATTTTCATCAATGTGTCAAGCCACTTACATATTTTTTCTCACATTATTTTATGTACAGTCTATCCGCTAATCTGAGAAAGGCAAGCAGGAAATCAAAGTCAGTTTTCAACGTTGTCTGCAACGGGTCCGCGTCGCTCATACGCACCTGGACCACCTTGTCGCGGCGGTCTTTTTCATGCTTCTGGCGCGTCGCCTTCCCGCTTCTTTTCTCATACATATCCGCCATGCGGAACACCTCCTTTGCTGCTATCCAAAACGCCCGCCTGCGCCGGACAATCCAAAATGCCGTTTTCGGCTAATTTCGCAACGCCCGAGCGCAAAGGGGGAAAGAGCAAGCATTGACTTCGTACGTACAAATTGCGAAATTCGCAATTTGTCCTACTCCGTCAGCTTGCGAGGGGGCGGCTGCGCCGTCCCCTTCGAACCCCCGTCTTTTTGTCCACCGAGACGGGCTTGCCCATGTCGGACACGGGAACGACTTCCCCCGTCCGACATGAGACCCGAATCCCTCGGTGGAACCCGGCACGGCTACCCCTGGTAGCCCGAGCCGGAAAAGCCGCCGTGCGCTTCCGACGACTCTCCAGCTTCTGCGGTCTGGGCATACGCGGAATCCGCAGCGCCAGCGGCGCGCGCATCCTGCGTTCCGTGTCCGGTGCTTGGCTTCAGTCCCTTGACGAAATCAAGGACCTCTTCAGCCGAACCCATGTCCTTCACTTCCGGGAAAACCGTTACGAGCGCGTTGGCGTATGCCTTCGTCCTCGCGGCCTGCGCTTCGCGGCGCAGCTTCTTCGCCTGGGCCTCCAGCGCACGTGCCTTCTCGGTCGCGTCATCAAACCTCTTCGTTGCCATATCGGATACCTCCTTTAATCAAATAAACTTTGCTTATTCAGTCGCAAACATCTGCGAATCGGGAATCGTTTCAATCCAATTCAAATCATCCAGAATCGGCTTGGCACCAGCCACACCAGCACCATCCGCATCAGGCGAATAGGCACCGGTCATCGGCTCATATCCGTCATAGTCGAAACGAATGAGGGGAATCACCTGCTCCTTGGTCGAGCCATTGGCAAGTCCGTTGTCGGACAGCCACTGTGCCAGTGTCTGACCCGAGAGCTGACCGCGATACTCCCAGCCGTGTGCTCCCTTTTCGAGAATCTTGATGCCGGTCACTGCAGACGATGCCTCAATCCAACCATCGGGCGCAGGAACGTCGCTCTCTGTCTCGTAAGGCCCGCTCACAATGTTGCCGTCGCGGTCGCACTCGTAATACTTCGTAACCATGCCCGTCATCGGGCTAATCTCGTCCACGGCCTCAACCCAATACTTGTCTGCGTCAATAGTCGATACTTCCGAGCTTGAATTGACCCAAATCATGCGGTCCCCGCACACGTAAGCATCGAGCGTACTGGTCGGACCTCCACCGAGGTCTGAAATCGAGCGGCTGTAATGTTCCACCGACGCATTTTGAACTGCCTCAGTCTGCTCGCTTACCGAATCACGGGCATCGAGCAGACCGTCAACAACCCCCAGCCCGTAACGCGCAATCGGCGGACCGAGAATCACCAGCGCGGCGACAATCACCGCGATGCCCGCAATCTTGCCAAGCACGTTCGGAATGTTAATGTCGCGCTTCGGCGACTTGCCGCCCGAAGGCGGCTGAGCAGAAGCGAGCTGCCTCGCCATGTAGTCGCTGTACACCTGCTGCTCCTCGGGCGTGAGCGTCCCGTGCCTCGCCTTCAGGTGGAGCCGTGCCACCTCGTTCGGTGTCAAATCTTCCATCTCTTACTCCTCCTTGTCCTCTGAATCTGTTTCGTTGCTACCGCCCGAACCAAGAGGCACCGTACGCACGAGACCCCTCACGCGGACGGGCAGGTCGGGCATGCAGACGCGGCCCTGGTCGGAGCCGCGGTATGCCTTGTTCATCCACTCGGTCACCTCGTACTCGGCAATCAGCGGCTCGGGCTGCGCCCTCATCTCGTCGGGCACGAACACCGGGTTGTCGGTGTACGACCACTCATGCCACTCCGGCAGGAGGCGCTTGATGTCAGCGATGAGCGCCTTGCGGCTCTCGGGCCTGCCAGACGGGATGTTCCTCTGGAACCAGTGGCGGTACAGGTCGTGGACGAACTGCCACGAGAGGATGTCCCAGGATGCCTCCGGCAGCACGTCGCCCAGGAACTGGCGAACGGGGTCGTTGACCTCTCGGAACTCGTTCAGAAGCGCGGCGCATGCCTGCGGCTCGTCCAACTCGTAGTAGTCGGTCTCCGCCAGCAGGTGGTACAACACGTACTCCAGCACCTCCTTGCGCTTCAGGTAGTCGTCCTTGATGTACTTGCGCTCGTTGCCCTCGAAGCGCTTCTCGAACGGCACGACCAGCAGGCGGCGGTACATGGACTCCGACCTGTCGCGGAGCCTCGGCAGCTCGTTTACGCACTGGACCATGAACCCCTTGAAAAGAACCGTGCGCGGCTCCTTGAACTTGCGGTTCAGCTGGAACGGGTCCCCCGTGATGATGGACTTGAGCGCCGCCGCGTCGTCCACGAAGGTGCCCGTGTCGTTCTCGTCCGTGATTACGGCGGAAATGCGCATCAGCGGCTCCAGCATGAACGGGGAAGAGAAGTCCTTCAGCGAGATGGACTCCCAGGAACCGCGCCCCAGCAGGTTGCGCATGAGGGAGCACAGCGTGCCCTTGCCGTTGTTGCCGGACGTGGAGTAGAACCACGCGCTCTTGTTCCAACTGACGCCGGGTCGGAAGACCGCGCCGACAATCTGCCACAGCAGCCGTACGATGCTCTCGTTGTCGGACAGCTCGCCCATCCAGGACACGACGTCCCAGTCGGTGCCGTCCGCGTCGTTATGTATCACGGGGTTCGGGGCGTTCTCAACGAAGTCCACGCGCACCTTGCCGGTGAACACGAAATCCGGGTCGAAGCCCAAAAGCATCTTGTTCCCGTAGTCGTACACTCCGTTGTTCACCACCACCAGGTCGCGGTCGGCGGTGCGCGCCTTTACCTCGCAGATAGTACGCAGAACCGCAATCGTCTCGCAGACGCCGCGAATCGTAATCGCGCTGTCGTAGCTGCGGATGAGCCGCGTCAGACCGTCCTCGGAGACGTCGTAGGTGCCCTCGTTGTCGCCGGACGTCTGGTAGACGCCGATGTCGAAGTTGCCGTCGTCGCCCGCGTCCTTCCAGAGCACGCCCACGGCGTGATGCAGCTCGCGCACGACCAGCGCAATCTGGAACGGGTCCAGATGCTTGCGCAGGCGCAGGCGGGCCTCGCCCTTCTTCTGGTCGGGATAGGCGTCATTCTGCTTCGCGCCCACCGGCGCGCTCGGGTCGCGGGGACCCAGGTTGTACGCCTCGATGGCGTTGTTGGTCGCCTGCAGAAGCTCCCGCTCGACATCTTCGGGAGCGGGGCGGTCGTCCATGTCGATGCCCGCCAGATAATCCTCTGTGACCTTTCTAATCAGCTCGTTCTCGGTCATGTCTTGACCTGCGGAAACGAACGTGCTATCATAATCACAGGTAGAGGCCGTCCCGGAAGCTGCGCAGGCAACGGGGCGGTTTTCTTTTTTGCCCATATTTACACCTCCCCGTAGATGTCATGCGTGCGCATGTACTCCTCGAAGCTCGCGCGGTGCACCTTGGTGTGGCGCTTGTTGCCGCCCGGCGCGATGAACGGGCAGTCCGGCTGCTTCATCAGCTCCACGAGGCGGTTCAGCCCGATACCGAACAGCTCCACGGTCTCGCGCTTGGTGAGGAACGGCTTCTTGTTCAGCATGTCGATGTAATCGCGATAGTCCGCCATGGACATCTCCTCGCCGCCGATGATGCGGACCTTCACCGACCCCTTTGCCGTCGCTTTGCTTGCCTCTTTGACATCGTTCTCTTTGTATGCCATCTAAACTCCTCCTTCACTTGCTTTTTCAGACTCCGAAAACGCAAAAAGCGGCGGACCCGAGCCGACCATAAGGTCGAAACTCGAATCCGCCGCTCGTCACGTTCGTGCGATTGCCGCCCGCTTGGGCGGTTGGCGCTGCTGCCGTCCCGCCAGGGCTTGCCAGTCCCTCACGGTCCCGGAGGGCATGCCCTCCATCGGCTTCCTCCCGGGTCTGCGCCCGGTCTCGGACAGGCTCACAGCGGTATATCCCGCACGCTGTCCATCGGCAATCTTGTCGCGAATTGCTATTCGTTTTCCCTATAATACCACGGTTAGCACATCAAATGCAATACCAAAACAGCCATCACCGCAGGTCAGAGGCTTGTTTCCGCTCATATATGAGCGGAAATCGTCCGAAAAAAAATTCCGCGCGCCCATGTTCCACTACTGCGTTCGAAAAGTGGAACAAGTGGAACATCCGCCTCTACTCCCCGATAAACGCGGGAAATATCGCGTTCCACTTTCGGATTGGAAAGTGGAACAGCCCGCCGAGAAGACGAAAGCAGAAGAAGGGCCGTACACGGCAGGAGAGGGAAGCTCTGACACACTTTGACACACTTTGAAGTGTGTCAAAGATTTCCCGCATTCATCGGCCTCCGCGAGCGATTGCCCGTTTTTCTGACACACTTCCATTTTTTATAGTGTGTCGGTACTTTCGTAGGATTTATCGGCTTCCTCGGACGCTTGACACACTAAACACACTATTTTTCCAACCTACGCGTACAGAGAAATTTTTTCCCTATATATATCTATATACTTATTTTTTTCTCGCGCGCATTAGTTCAAAAAAAGGTGTGTCAAGTGTGTCAGATGGTTGTACTCCCCGATGAACACGGGAAAAGTACCGACACACTAAAATTTTCGCAAGTGTGTCAGAAATCGGCCACCTTCCCGTACTCCCCGATAAACTGGGAAAAGTTCTGACACACTATTTTTTCGCGATAGTGTGTCAGAACCCGAAATCGGTCATGCCCGCCCCCTGCTGTACCCAGACCCAAGACCCGAACCAGCCGCCCGCAGGGCGGCCAATCCCAGCATCGAGCGAGAGCGAGATGCGCACCTGCATCCCGCCTTTGCTTCTCAGACGCTCTCAGAGGCGTTTTAAGGCGCAAAAAAGCCCGTTAGGGTATCGGAGTACCCCAACGGGCTTAAAACGTCTCAAAACGCAAAATACAGCGTTCTATGATTGCAATACGAAATGGGAGCGCCCCTACCTGGCGCTCCCAAATCTATACACAAGCGCGAACTCATTCCGAAAGAAGAATAGTTCGACGCTTCCTACTCTGGTGGAGGCGAGGAGAATCGAACTCCTGTCCGAAAACCTATCCCCACGAATTTCTACGAGTATAGCTTGTTATTCCGGATTGCTCCGTTTCCCTTTAATATCCGCAAACAAGCAGGCGAAAATTATCGGTAGACTGCAATACATCAAAGAGCTACAGCCGTCGCTCAATGACGTTCACCACTGATCGACGCCTTATCCTAAGCCGTGGTACTCAAAGGTAAGACGAGCAGCATTAAGCAGCTGCTAATTCAAAATTATCGTTGTCGTTTAATTTTAAAACGTACGCCGTTTAAAGAGAGTGCGCTCCTCTACTCGCTTATCGTGCTTCAAGATCCCCGTCGAAACCTTTACGCCCCCTTAAATTTCTGCAAGCCTTTTCTGAACATACTTAGGCTGAGTGTTGAAATAAGGCTGCTGGACCGAAAGACAATGATATCCACTGTCCACGACTCACGGATACTGCTCTATAAAATCCGCTGTTCGCATTTTCTTTTATCTGCCGCGATCCTTTAACGCTCTTTCAATATCCCTCTGAGCCGCTTTTTTAGCCATATCATCCCTCTTGTCGTGCAACTTTTTGCCCTTGCACACTCCCAGCGCAAGCTTCACCCTGCTGCCTTTAAAGTAAAGAGCAAGCGGTATAAGCGTAAGACCCTCCTGCTTTACCTTTCCCAGAAGGCGCATGATCTCGCGTTTGTGCAGCAGCAGTTTCCTTACTCTGAGCGGGTCCTTATTAAATATGTTGCCCTGCTCATAGGGAGATATGTGCATGCCCTTGACCCATACTTCTCCGTCATCAACAGAACACCAGCTGTCCTTCAGGTTTACCCCGCCGTTTCTTATAGACTTGACCTCGGTTCCCACAAGTTCGATGCCGCATTCGATCTGCTCAAGGACAAAATAATCATGTCTTGCCTTGCGATTATCAGCTATCTGCTTTGTTCCGCTTTTATCTATAGCCATTGGACGGCACCTCCTTTGCAGTGAATTTTATTATATCACCAAATCGCTTCTAAGTCAAGTGCCACAGGTCCAATTCTCATGACAATTCATTACAAATAAACGCATATTTTTATACTATAACATTATTTCCGGCTTTTCATGCTGTTTTCTCTTTGTTTGACGTCGGCCAAGTTTAAAAATAACAGACCCGAAAAATTCTATCCGGATCTGTTATTTTTTGATATCATTCAAATAAGACACTTTCCCTGTTTTCAACGCGGCAAGAAGAATCTACGCCTATTAGAGCCGAAAACAGCTTCATGAGTTATATTGCCGCTATTATAGCAGGAATAAGATATGTTATTACACACATAATAGTAGCCGCAAGCATAATTCCTAAAAAGATTGCAGGAACCGCCTTTTTCATCTTTACCTCAAGCAGACATGCCAGCAGCGCACCTGTCCATGCTCCGGTCCCCGGAAGCGGTATCCCCACAAATATAAGCAATCCCCAGAACTCGTATTTTCGGACGGTATCGCCTTTGGCAAGTGTTTTCTGCTCAAACCTAGTTATAAATCCGCCGAATTTTTTAGTCGTTTTCAGCCACGCAAATATCTTGTTTATGAACAAAAGTATGAATGGTATAGGCACAATATTTCCGATAATGCAGATAGGCACAGCTCTTACTATAGGAATGTGAAGAAGAGCCGACGCAACCAGCCCTCCCCTCAGTTCCAGAATCGGAACCATAGATATGATAAAGCATATAAGCTCCTTGGGCAAACCGTCAAGCGTTGTCGTAAACCAATTGATCAATGCGTCACTCATAAAATCTTCCTTTCTTTTCTCCTATTGAAGCAAAAATAAAATTCACCAGTTTAGCCGTAAGCTTTCTCCACAAGCTTCATAAGCTTTGTTAAATTCTCTTTCTGATATATGGTTTTTACTTGCCCCGACGCCTCCAGCGCCGCTGCCTTCGCATATTCTTTTCTTCCGGTTTTCAGATAACAAAGACCTAAATATAAGCTGCAGTCAGCCTTCTCCTGCTTTGTCTGCGCATTATTTTTCGCCTGCATCAGCAAAGTTTCAGCCTGAGTATAGTTTCCTTTAGCATATTCATATACTCCAAGCGTATGAAGAACCGGCATATTATATTCCCTCAGCCTTGCCCGGTCGAAGTTGGACCGCGCCTTTGCATATATTTCTTCTGCGCCGTCAATATCTCCATCCAAAAGCTTGGCATAGAGATATACGTTATAATACTCGTCCTGATAAAACGGGCTCAGGTCGGCAATTGGTATCTTCTCCAGTATTTCATAGCACTCTTTATAATGACCGCCCTCGGTAAGATACGAAGCAAGATTCAAAAGTGCAATAGCTTTCGCTTTTGTACCTCTAGCTTTGTCTGCCTGATTTTTCAGAATAGCGTACAGCTGAGGCGTTGCGCCGTCAGTTTCCATCATATGAGATATCCTGCGGTATATCATGTTTTTTCTTACAGAGCCCCCCAGCCAAAAAATACACAAAACTACGATACATACAAACGCTGACATCCGGTAAATGATCGACAGCCGGGAAACGTCAAGCTTTGCGCCGCTGACCAGCCATGCCGTACACATAACAAAAAGTCCGAATACAAAAGAAAAAGCAATTATGATCCCGGCAGACACAATAATAGTTCTCAAATTCTTCATGGCGGCACCCCAATTTTTATAAT
>ERZ780218.1800-NODE-1800-length-11934-cov-8.089401_pt1 | contig 11934 bp, 10 predicted proteins | sample MGYA00510975_ERZ780218 | MGnify/ENA primary metagenome ERZ780218 (study PRJEB29588, sample SAMEA2152063) | human gut metagenome | biome: human gut; feature: human-associated habitat; material: faeces | place: Denmark | collected 2008/2010 ...
CGGGTGAAGAAGCAGCGGTCCGAGAGCCGCAGCGTCTCCACCTCCGCGCGGACCTCCTTCTCATCGCCGCCCGCGCCGATGAACACCATGCGGAAGTCCTGTCCTTGCTCCCGCAGCGCGCGGAGCGCGTCGAGAATGATATGCAGGCCCTTATACCACATCAGCCGCCCGACGAAGAGGAACAGCGGCACGCCGTCCGGCAGGTCATAGCCCGCTGTCGCAGCGGCGACCGCCGCGGCGCTCACGCGCCCGCGCGGCACGTCCACGCCGTTCTCCATCACGGTGTACGCGCCCTCGTAGCCGAGCGAGCGCAGGTTCTCGCCCGCGCCGCGGCTCACCACCCACACCTCGTCGCAGGCGTTTACGTTCTGCACAAGGGCACGAATGGCGCTCTCCTGCAAAAGCCTGCTCTTCACCGCCTTGGCAATGTCGATGTCGTACTTCGTGTGGTAGGTCAGCACCAGCGGCGCGTCCACCACCTCGCGCAGCGAGCGCGCGAGGATCGCCGAGGCGATGGGGCAATGCGTGTGCAGCAGCTCGACCTTCTCCTCGCGCACGCGCAGCGCCGTCTCCGGCGAAAACGGATAGCCCGCGACGTAGCCGACGAGCCGGCGCGTGTCGATGCTCGGGTAGCGCACCACCGGAAACGGAAAGCCGCTGTCGTCCGCGCCCGGCACGGCGGGCGTGACCACCACGGCGTGACCGTGATGCTTTTCAATGTTTTCCGCGTAGTTCACCACGGCGTTCGCCACGCCGTCGATGATGGGCGGAAAGGAATCGTTCAAAAGGCAGATCGTGTGTTTGTCCACGGGCACACCTCCGATAAAATTTCTGCCGTTAGTATATCATTTTTCCCGCCGGAATGGTATACTGTCTGTGAATTTTCAAGAGAGGAGCCGACCGCCATGCGCACCCTGCAATGCACCGTCCCCGCCGCCTTCGACGGCCGTCCGCTCAAGCACCTGCTGCGCGGCGAGCTTGGCATCTCCTCCACGCTGCTCAAAACGCTCAAATGGCGTGAGGGCGCGATCCTGCTCAACAGCGCAGGCGTCCATGTGAACGCCGTCGTCCGCACCGGCGATACCGTGACCGTCGTTCTCTCCGAGCGTGCGCCGCGCGAAACGGACGTCGCGCCGCTCGACATTCCCCTTGCCATCGTCTACGAGGATGAGGACCTGCTGGTGCTCAACAAGCCCGCCGGACTCGCCATGCACCCGATGTCCACCGACCTCGCCGCGCCGAACCTTGCCGGAGCGCTGGTCGCCTACCTCGGCGAGGGCACGGTGCCGCACTTCGTCAGCCGCTTGGACAAGGGCACCTCGGGCCTGCTCATCGAGGCAAAGTCCGGCTACGTCCACGAGCTGCTGCGCCGCGCGCTGCATTCTGAGGAGCTGCGGCGCGAATACCGCGCCCTCGCCCTCGGCCGCGTCACGCCGCCGCGCGGCGTCATCGACGCTCCCATCGCCCGCGCCGAGGGCTCGCTCGTCAAGCGCTGCGTCGCGCCCGACGGTCTCCCCTCCCGCACGGCGTATGAGGTGCTCTCCTATCACGGCGAGCTGACGCTCCTGCGTCTCGCGCCCCGGACCGGACGCACGCACCAGCTCCGCGTCCACATGGCGTCCCTCGGTCATCCGCTTGCGGGCGACTGGCTCTACGGCACAGAGGATCGGGCGCTCATCGCCCGCCCCGCGCTGCACTCGTATGCGCTGTGGTTCACCCACCCGCTCACACACGCGGTCCTGCACTTCACCGCGCCGCTGCCAGAGGATATGGAACGGCTGATAAAATAAGACGGCTCGCCGAGCCGTCTTATTTTCAGTCTTCTCTTTTTTCCATAGTCAAAGCCCGCGCCGTTCTGACGCTGTAGCTGCCCTCGATGAGCACCAGCAGCACCCAGCCGCTCGCGACTGCCACGCAGATGCCGTACATTCCCCACACCGGGATCAGGAAATACGACAGCACCACGCGCAGCACCACCTGCAAAAGCGATGCCACCATCGTCAGCCGCAGCCGCCCGAGTCCGCGGAAGAAGCCCTGAATGACCTCGCCCATGTAGGCGAAGAGATACAGATATGCCATCGTACCCGTATAACGCGCACCTGCGGCAATGACCTCGCCGTTGTCCGAGAAAAGGCCGACGATCTGCGACGGGAACAAAAAGCACACCGTGCCAAGCACGGCGATCAGCGCGGCCTCCACGCACACGCTGACGCGGTAGAAGCGCCGCACGCGCACCCGGTCGCCGTGGCCGAGGTTCTGCGACAGACAGACGACCATCGCCGCGCTGACGCCCTGCGAGAAGCAGAACAAAAACTGCTCAATGCGCAGCGACATGTTGTAGCCCGTCACCGTGTTCGTGCCGAGCGGCGTCAGCATACCCTGCACCAGCAGACGCCCGATGCACACCACCGCCTGCTGCAGCGCCGCCGCCCAGGCGTAGGAGAGCACCATACCGCCCATCCGCCGTTCAAAGCGCAGCTCGCTGCGCTTGAGCGTCAGCGGCGGGCAGCGCCGCTCGGCGTACAGAATGCACCACGCCGCCGAAAACGCCTGGCACAGCACCGTGGAGCACGCCACGCCGCGGATGCCCCAGGCAAGCACGCCGACGAACAGCACGTCGAGCAGCGCGTGGAGCGTGGACGAGACGAGCAGAATGACGAACGGTGTGCGCGAGTTGCCGCACGAGCGCAGCATGGAGGCGTAGTAGTTGTAGAGGAAGCAGCAGATCAATCCCGCGAACACGAGCTGCAGATAGACCGCCGCCTCGCGGCAGACAGCCTCCTCCGTGCCCTGCGCGCGCAGGAGCGGCACCGAGCAGACAATGCCGACCGCGGCAATGACCAGCGTCAGCGCCGCGCCGCCGAGCAGCGCGGTCGCGTTCATGCGGCGCAGCCGCATCCAGTCCTCCGCGCCGCACATCTGCGCGCACAGCACGCCGATGCCGATGGTCCCGCCGATAACCAAGGCGTTCGCCACGTCCACGATGGGCGCGGCGACGCTGATGCCGGCAAGCGGCAGATCGCCGAGGAACTTGCCCACCACGATGGCGTCCACAATGCTGTAAAGCTGCTGGAAGATGTTGCCCAGAATGATGGGCAGCGCAAAATAGAAAAGGGTCGGCAGCGGCGCGCCGGTCAGCAGCGCGTCGCTTTTGCGTGCCGCGCGATACATCTGCGCAGCCGATCTGTGCGGCATGACGATCACACCCGCTTTCGTGTTATCTCTTATTTCTCTTTATAGTAAAGTCGGCAATGGCAGTAGCCCTCGAACTCCGGGTCGGCGATCTGCTCGCGGAACTCGCGGCACATGCACACGTTATCCTCGATCTTCTGCAGCCGGCAGGGGCAGTAAAGTCCCCTCTTCAGCAGCGCCTCGCGCAGACGCGCGACGACCTCCGCATCCTCGTTGTAGCGAATCTTCATCGTCTTCCCTCACTTGCAGCCATCAAGCATGGCCTTGATCTCTTCCTTGCTGCGCAGACCGACCGAGCCGGTGAGCGTGTGGCGGTCCTGCACGACGGCGAGCGTCGGGATGGACTCGATGCCGAACATCTGCGCCAGCTCGCCCTGCTCGTCAACGTTGACGCGGCAGAACTTGACCTGCGGCTCCTCGCGGTTGAGCTCCTCAAAGGCGGGCGCGAGCATCCGGCAGGGCTGGCACCATTCCGCCCAGAAGTCGATGAGGATGAGGCCCGGATCGTCGAGCACCTCGGTCTGGAAATTCTCGCTCGTGAGCGTCACAATGTCGGTAAAGGTGCGCGTTTCGACGTAGGGCTCGCGCTCGGCTCCGCCGCCGCAGCCGGAGCAACCGGCGCACCCGCCGGAGGCGCAGCCTCCTCCGCAGCCACCGCAGCCGCCACCCGCGGCAAAATCGCCGTCGGCGGCCTCCAGGTTTCCCTGCAAAAAGCGCTCGAGCACATCGTCCGCCGCGCCGGTGATACCGGAAAAGACGAGCATGTGCTCGCCCTCAACGGCCTGCCGCGCGTGCTCACCGATGCTGCCGCAGAGCACGACGTCCACGCCGTGCTCCTTGAGCGCGCGGGCGACCGCCGCATGACTCAGATCCTCGGGCGCGATGACCTCGCTCGTGACCGGATCGAGATCCGAAACGTTGTAAATGATAAACTCCTTGGCGCGGCCGAAATGCTCCAGCAAAACGCCGTCCTGATACGGCATTGCGATCTTCATAACAGTAACTCCTTTGCCTTTTTGATTTTGAGGATAGCTTATCACAATTTCCACCATTCTACAACCGGAAGTTTTCTATCCTCCCTATGCAAAAAATTGCAGAGCGGCCCTTGCGTCCGCCGCGCATTTTCGCTACAATAGGCATAGAAAGCTTCATGCGTGAGCACCGCAAAAAACGCAAGCGAAAGGAAGCGTTATCCATGAACGACGAGCTGACCGCACAGGATATTCAAAAAATGCAGACGGAGCTGGACGACCGCCGTCTCCGTCTGATGCCGGAGCTGATCGAGGAGGTCAAGCGCACCCGCGCCTTCGGCGACCTGAGCGAAAACTACGAGTACAAGGCGGCCAAGCAGGAGCAGAACCGCAACAAGAGCCGCATCCGCTACCTCGAGCGCATGATCGCCTCGGCCCGCGTGATCGAGGATCATTCCTCCGCCGACGAGGTCGGGCTGTACGACAGGGTGACGGTCCGTATGGTCGAGCTGGGGAAGGAAAAGGTCTTTCAGATCGTGACCACCGTGCGCTGCGACGCCCTCAAGGGTCTTGTGAGCAAGGAGTCTCCCGTCGGCAAGGCGATCCTCGGCAGGAAGGTCGGCGACACCGTGACCGTCCGCGTCAGCGACACGAACAGCTACCATGCTGAGATTCTTTCCATCGAAAAGCAGGCGGACGACGGCAGCGCTCCCCTGCGCAGCTTTTGAGCGCGATGGACGAGTCCGTCATACTTCATGCCGAGCGCAGCTTTCTCGTCTGCCGCAAGCCGGTCGGCGTCGAGTGCGAGCACGAGCTGCCGGCTCTGCTCGCTGAGGAGATGAAATGTAAAGCAGATTCACTTTACTGCGTTCACCGCTTAGACCGTGCCGTCGGCGGCGTGATGGTCTGGGCGCGGACGCCCCGCGCCGCGGCCGAGCTGAGCCGTCAGGTGCAGGAAAAAGCCTTGAAAAAGGCGTATTTTGCCGTTTGCTCCGGTATCCCCGCGCCTGATACGGGCGAAATGCGCGATCTGCTTTTCAAGGACTCTGTAAAGCAAAAGTCCTTTGCAGTTATTTCTCCCCGCCGCGGCGTCAAGGAAGCCCTGCTCGACTATCGCGTGCTGCAAACCGACGTGCTCAACGACTCTCCCGTCGCCCTCGTGCGCGTCACGCTGCGCACGGGACGCTTCCACCAGATCCGCTGCCAGTTTGCCTCGCGTGGTCATCCGCTGCTCGGCGACGGCAAATACGGCAAGCTCGGCAAGGACCCCGCCCGCACCTATCAGGCGCTTTATTCATACAAGCTGACCTTCCGGTTCACGGCAGCCGCGAGCGCGGCTGCACGACGGCGCTGTGGAGCTGCCGCCTCGCTTTTTTCCATCCCGAGACGCACGCGCCCCTCGTCTTCGAGGCTGCGCCGCCGCGCGTCTTTCCGTGGGACCGCTTTCCATGGCGCTGAATCGACAACGAGAGACGGCACGCGCCGTCTCTCGTTTCTTCATGGGATGCGGATGATCTTGGTGAGCGACTCCAGCCACGTTTTGCCGTTCGCCCGCACCACCGTCAGCGGCGTCACCGCGACGGTGTTCACCGCGCGCGGCTCGCCGCCCGCGCTCCCCGGCGGCAGAAAATTTCCCGCCGCGCTCAGACACCGCGGCTCGCCGTCCTCCACACCCCAGCTGAGCATGACGTGTCCCGGGAAATAGAGGATCGTCCCGACCGGCAGCGTGCAAAGCGCCGCGCGCTTCTCCTCTGCGGAAAGCGCCGACACGTCCTCCGCGCCGGGCAGCAGCGCCAGCCCCGCGGCGTCACGCGGCAGGCGGAAGCCGAAGCAGCGGTAGACATCCCCCACCAGCGCGGAGCAATCCCGCCCGCCGAGCATCCCGCCCCAGCCGTACACCTCTCCGCGCATTTTCGCCGCCTGCGCGGCGACGTTCTCATGCGTATAGGGCAGGTCGCCCACGCACACATCCGCGCTGACCGGCACCATCGCCTCGCGATATTCCAGCCATCCGTCCGCGCGGCGCACAGGCAGACGAACAAGGTAGTTATCATAGCTCATGCGCCCGCGCAGCGCGCGCACCGTTCCCGGCAAAGCGGCGAGCGGCAGGCTCGTTCCCATTGGAAGCGCCGCGCCGGAGACGCGCGGCTCATAGGGATCGCAGCAGAGCGTGACGCGGCTGCCGTTCACGCGCAGAAAACCGCCCTCCTGCGCCGTCCGCCATGCTTCCAAATCCCGGCACAGCCCGATGTCCTCCGCCGGCACCCAGCCCGCGTAGTACGAGGTCTCGGCATAGCAGAAGCTCCCGTCCGCGCTCTCCCCGAGCAGCGCCATCGGCTCGTTCGGCAGCACCGCGGTGAGCTGAAGCGGGTCGTCGTACCGGTCCCCCGCCCGCGTGGGACACGGAGTTGCAGTCGGCTGTGCGCGCAGACTTGTGTACCGCACGCTGACGCCCCAGCATACATCACGACCGCGCAGCCGCGTCAGGTCCCAGAGCCTTGCCGCCTCGCCCGGAACGCACAGAAGCGATTCATTGTACCGCGCGATCTCCTCTGCGGTCATCAAGGCCGCATCCTCTTTCCGCATAAAAAGCCCCCCGTCCGGCGTTTTCTCTACTCTATGCGCCGCAGCGGGGGAGCTTTCCGATTTTTATTGAATCATTGTAAGCAGGGCCAGCACCAGCATATGCGCGGGGTAAAACGCATAGCAGGCATACTGGAACGCCTTGCTGTGGTGTCCCTGCCGCCCGCGGTAGAGCCAGATCGGCACGAGGGCAAGCAGCGCAAGCCCCTGCTCGCACAGCTCGATCTCACGTCCGAAGAGCGTGATCGGATACATCTGCCCGCCGAGCACCACCACGTTGAGCCAGTACAGCGCCGCAAGCTGCCCGAGCAGACACCACCACTTCCGCTCGCGGAAAAAGTAAAAGGCAAACACCGTCAGCACGCCCGCGCCGTAGTAGTCCACCATGCCGAGCGTGCCGAGGGCAAAGCCCAGCACAACGACCGCCGCACAGGTCAGGACATAAAGCCAGCGCTTTCCCTTCGCCCGCGCTGCCTCCATCAGCCGGATACCGAGCAGGCCGAGAAGCAGCGTCCAGATCACGTTCTGATGTACGGGATAGAACACCGTTCCTCCGTACATCAGGTCGAACGGCACCTCGGAGAGCACGGCAAAGAGCAGCATCCGCAGCGCATAGCGCTTGAAGCTGCGCGTGTGGAAATAGCCCTCCACCGCCAAAAAGGCGAAGATCGGAAAGGCCAGCCGTCCGATGTGCGTCAGCCACATCTGCGAGGAAAGCAGCGTCGCCCATAGGTGGTCCATCAGCATAAACGTCATGGCGAGAATGTGCAGCGCCGCGGCGCTGAGATCAAAGGTCTTTTTCATCATGGTCTCCTTTTGTCCGGCGTCTGCGCGCCGTGTCTTCACATCATAGCACAGATCCTGTCGAAATGTCTATCAAAAATGAAATGACCCACTTTAAAAATGTGAATCGCTCCACCGTACGCCTTTTACGGCAACATTTCCCAAGTATTCTGTAAAAAAGATGCTTATATTTTGTTAAGATTTCGTAAAAAAGAAATGGCTTTTTTCCTTCCCATGCGGTATAATGAATTATCTTAAAATGATTGGCGGAAGCCCAGCGGCCCTTATCCGGTCAGGCTTCCGTTTTTTTATGGATACAAAAAGGATGCCTTCTGCACCATGGTCGAATCCATGAAGCAGGTCTCGGAGAATTATCTGAGCACGGAAAAGGGCTACGCAGACGACTGGGCCGCCTACATCGCCAGTTGTCACATGACCGCCGAGGAGGCGCTGGACTACATCCGCACCACCAACACGCAGGAGGACCGCGCGGCGCACCTCGTCGACATGGCGGACCTCTCCGCCCGCTCGACCTTCGTGCGCAACGGTAACCCCTGGGTACACTGCTACGAAGAGCAGCAGAAGCTCGCAACCACGGACAGCAGCGCCTTTCTGGACAAGATGGAGCAGCTTTTCAACGCCGGTCCCGACGAGGTGCCGGTGCTGGGCAAATACCGTGTGGGCGAGTCACAGCGGACGGTCGTCAGCGTGGGAACGCGTGTGATGATCCGCGAGGCGGACGGCTCCGACCGCCCCTATCTGCTTCTGCGCCTCATTCCGGTGGAGTATCTGCAGAATACCTGGACCTTTCCCACCGAGTTCCCGCTCGCCGAGATCAGCATGATCGTCATCCTCTCCATCAACCAGAACCTGCGCCGCGCCGTCGATATGACCGAGCACGCCAACCAGGCAAAAACGCGGTTTCTCTCCACCATGTCGCACGATATCCGCACGCCGATGAATGCCGTTATCGGCATGACGGAGATCGCCAAGCTCCATCTGGACGACGCTGGCTATGTGAGGAACTGTCTGGACAAGGTCTCCGCGTCGAGCAGTCACCTGCTGACGCTGGTCAACGATATTCTGGATATCTCCAAGGTCGAAAGCGGCAGGATGACGCTCGACCCCTGCGCCGTTTCCCTCTCGGAGGAGGTGGAGAAGCTGAGCGGCATGGTCCGCCCGAGCGCTGCCGTGCGCGGCATTGCCTTCACCCTGCGTATGCAGGACATCACGCAGGACATCGTCGTTACCGACCCGCTGCGTCTGCGTCAGGTGCTGATCAACCTGCTGACAAACGCCGTCAACTACGACGGCTCCATCATGGCATTCTTTGAAGGCGACGTTCCCTTCTACGTCTGCAATGCCGAGTGCGTCAGCGGCATGAAAAAGCGCGAATCGAAATCGGAGACCTTCCACGCCACGCCGTTTGAATACGAATTTCTTTACGCGCCGCTGGGGGATTCCGGCGCTTACGCCTATCTTGAGCCCTGGTACGGCTTCTCGGTCAGCAAGGACAGCGACGAGGCCGAGCTGGCCGTCGAGTTCCTGCGCTTTACGTCCACAAGGCTCGACGAGATGGCGGGCATCAAGGGGCTTCCCTCCGTCGCGGCGGACAGCGCCGACGAGCGCTACGCCGGTATCCGGCATACCGATGCCGCCGAGCTCTCCTTCACCAACGACGGCCGCATCACCGAGACCGTGCGCAACGCCTTCCAGCAGGTCTGCGGCGACCTCGGCGCGGGCGTCTACGCGACCGCCGGCGAGGCGGCCCTCGCCTTTGTGCAGCAGTGCGCCGGCTGAGCTTCCGATTTTCCATATCGCGGCAGGCGTGGTCCTTTCGGGACCGCGCCTGCTTTTTGCATGAGTGTCCAGAGAATCGGAAATACTATCCTCACCAAATCAAGGAGGTATTTCCATGTCCGATATGTTTTGCTTTCAATGCCAGCAGACCGCCGGCGGCAGCGGCTGCGTCCGCACCGGCGTATGCGGCAAGCAGCCCACGACGGCACATTTACAGGATATTCTTGTCTGCCGCCTGATCCGTCTCGCGGAGGTCTGCGAACAGAATAGCGAGCATCCGCGTGAGGTAACGCAGCTGCTCGCCGATGGGCTTTTCACCACGCTCACGAACGTCAACTTTGACGACGAGGTCATCCGCGCCTTTACCGCCCGCGTGGAGGACGCCCTGCGTTCGCACGGCGGAGACGTGCGTGAGGAGGACCCCTCATGGCTCTGGCGCGGTGAGACGGATACGGTGTCGCTGCGCTCCACGCTGCTCTTCGGACTCAAGGGCATGGCCGCCTATGCGCACCATGCCATGCGTCTCGGCTGCGAGGACGAGACGGTGAGCGCGTGGTTCTGCAAGGGGCTTTCCGCGCTCGCACAGGAGCACAGCGTCGCGGAATGGCTCGCGCTCATCACCGAATTCGGCGAGGTGAATTTCAAGTGCATGGCGCTGCTCGACCGCGCGAATACCTCGGCCTTCGGCGATCCCGTGCCCACGCGCGTTCACACCGATATTCAGAAAGGACCGTTCATCGTCGTTTCCGGTCACGACCTTGAGGACCTGCATCAGCTCCTCGAGCAGACCGCCGGAAAGGGCGTCAACGTCTATACGCACAGCGAAATGCTGCCCGCGCACGGCTATCCGGGTCTGAACAAATACCCCCATCTCGCCGGCAACTTTGGCACGGCGTGGCAGAATCAGCAGAAGGAGTTTGCCGATCTCCCCGCACCCATCCTTTTCACCACCAACTGCATCATGCCGCCGCGTGAGAGCTACGCTGACCGCGTCTATACCACCTCGGTCGTCGGCTACAGGAGGCTGCGTCATATTGAGGAGGACGCGCAGGGCCGCAAGGACTTCTCCCCCATCATCGAGCAGGCGCTCGCCCTCGGCGGCTATGAGACCGACCGCAGCATGAGCGGCATCAACGGCGGTCACATGCTCACCACCGGCTTTGCCCACGCGGCAGTCCTCGCGCAGGCGCCACAGATCATCGTGGCCATCAAAAGAGGCGCCATCAAACACATCTTTCTCGTCGGCGGCTGTGACGGTGCGCACCCCGGGCGTAACTACTACACGGAGTTTGTCAAAAGCACACCGATGGACACACTTGTCCTCACGCTCGCGTGCGGCAAGTTCCGCTTTAATGACCTTGACCTCGGCGAGATCAACGGTATCCCGCGCATCCTCGATATCGGACAATGCAACGATGCCTACAGCGCTGTCCAAATTGCGCTTGCTCTCGCGGACGCCTTCGGCTGCACGGTCAACGACCTGCCGCTCACGCTTGTGCTGACCTGGTACGAGCAAAAGGCCGTGTGTATTCTGCTCACGCTACTGGCTTTGGGCATCAAAAATATCTGTCTCGGCCCCACCATGCCGGCCTTTCTTTCAGAGACGGTCATCAAAACTCTTGTGGACACCTATAATCTCCAGCCCATCACAAATCCACAGCAGGACCTCGACGCCATCCTGCATCGCGGATAACCGCACTGGCTCAAAGTAGGGGAAGCGAAGCCATTTCGTGGCTTTCCTTCCCTCTGCCTTCCCCGCTCACAAAAAGAAAAGCGACGGTCATAGACCGTCGCTTTCGTGTTGGCGCTACCTATCTTTCCGGGCCGTTTCCAGCCAAGTATTGTGGGCAGAAGCGAGCTTAACTTCCGTGTTCGGGATGGGAACGGGTGGACCCTCGCCCTAATCAGCACCAACTATTTATGTCATCGGGTCGCCCCGAAAACAACTTGTATTATATCCACAGGCTCATGCCTTGTCAAGACCTTGGTGACCCGTACCGGATTCGAACCGATGTTAAAGGCGTGAGAGGCCTCTGTCTTAACCACTTGACCAACGGGCCGTTTTGGTACACCTTCAGGGACTCGAACCCTGGACACCCTGATTAAGAGTCAGGTGCTCTACCAACTGAGCTAAAGGTGCATATACCAGGGATTCCTTGTACCCTGAAAACCGAACAAAGAAAAACTACTCATGCCTCTCAAGGCCTTTGCCTGCTTCTTTCGTAGGTCAAGCCCTCGGACTATTAGTACGCGTCAGCTCCATACATTACTGCACTTCCACCTCGCGCCTATCAACCAGATCGTCTCTCTGGGTCCTTACTTCTTTCGAATGAGAGATCTCATCTTAGGGGGAGTTTCACGCTTAGATGCTTTCAGCGTTTATCTCGTCCGTACATAGCTACCCAGCTATGCCCTTGGCAGGACAACTGGTGCACCAGAGGTACGTCCATCCCGGTCCTCTCGTACTAAGGACAGCTCCCTTCAAATCTCTTACGCCCGCAACAGATAGGGACCGAACTGTCTCACGACGTTCTGAACCCAGCTCGCGTGCCGCTTTAATTGGCGAACAGCCAAACCCTTGGGACCGAATTCAGCCCCAGGATGC
>ERZ780218.1802-NODE-1802-length-11906-cov-4.892161_pt1 | contig 11906 bp, 6 predicted proteins | sample MGYA00510975_ERZ780218 | MGnify/ENA primary metagenome ERZ780218 (study PRJEB29588, sample SAMEA2152063) | human gut metagenome | biome: human gut; feature: human-associated habitat; material: faeces | place: Denmark | collected 2008/2010 ...
TTGCGGTTGAACTGCATGAAGACGAGGTTCCAGATCTCGATCACCTGCGGATGGCCCGCATTGACCATCTCGCGGCCCGGCTTGGCGGCGATCTCCGCCTCATCGCGCAGGTCGAAATGAATCTCCGAACAGGGACCGCAGGGACCCGTCTCGCCCATCTCCCAGAAGTTGTCGTGCTTGTTGCCGCGGATGATGTGGTCTTCGGGCAGGAATTGCTTCCAGTAGTCGTAAGCCTCCTGATCGAAGGGCACGCCGTCCTCCTCCGAGCCTTCGAAAACCGTGGCGTACATGCGGTCGGCCGGCAGTTTGTAGACGCCGCCCAGCAGCTCCCACGCCCACTCGATCGCCTCCTTCTTGAAGTAGTCGCCGTAAGACCAGTTGCCCAGCATCTCGAACATCGTGTGGTGATAGGTGTCGTGGCCCACCTCTTCGAGGTCGTTGTGCTTGCCCGACACGCGCAGGCACTTCTGGGTATCGGCCGCACGCGGATATTTGCGGGGCGCGTTGCCCAGAAAGATGTCCTTGAACTGGTTCATGCCCGCATTGGTGAACATCAGCGTGGGGTCGCCCTTCACGACCATCGGCGCCGAAGGCACGATCACATGGCCCTTGCTCTCGAAGAAGTCGAGAAAGGCGCGGCGAATTTTATTCGATTCCATATATAAGATTTTATCCGATTCTTTCGTTTGTGATTTCGGGTTGCAAAATTACACAATTAAAGTTAAATTTGCATCCTATTAACAGGAGTTTTTTCCACGATGGGGCAAAAAGGGCAAAGATCGGATACACACACGCTGACGCACGAGGCGCAGACACTGACGCGCGACGTGGTCACCGCCCCGTTCCGCCTGCGCACCTACCGTCTGATCCGCAAGATACTCATCGGTTTTATTCTCGTCTCGATCGCCAACGTACTCTTCTCCTACTTCTTCTACACCCCGAAGATGTACCGCATCATCCGCGAGAACCGCGATCTGGTGATCAAATACCGCATCCTGCAGGACCGCATCCGCACGGCGCAGCGCCACGTGGACGAAATACGCCACCGCGACAACTACGTCTACCGTTCGCTCTTCTCGACCGACACGATGTCGATCGAAGGCGTCTGGCAGCCCTACCCCGACACCAAATACGCCGCGCTGCTCGACGACGACTACGCCCCGCTGATGGTCGGGACATGGCGGCAGCTGGACGCGCTGGCCCGGACGATCTACCTCGAATCGGTGTCGTTCGACGAATTGCAGCAGTTCTCGAAGAACAAGGAGCAGCTCTCGGCAGCCGTCCCGGCCATCTGGCCCATCGACCGCTCGGCGCTGCACAACAACCACATCGGCGCCTTCAGCGCGCGCCGCATGCACCCCGTGCTGGGCTACATCCGCCCCCACACGGGCATCGACTTCGGCTGCGACCGCGGCACTCCGGTCTACGCCACGGGCGACGCCGTGGTTGAAACAGCCTCGGCCAGCGGCTTCAACGGCGGCTACGGCAAGCAGGTGCTGCTCAACCACGAATTCGGTTACAAGACGCGCTACGCCCACCTGAACGAGGTGCTCGTGAAACCCGGCGAGCGCGTCACGCGCGGCCAGATCATCGCCCGGACGGGCAACACGGGGCGTTCGACGGGCCCCCACCTCCACTACGAGGTGATCCACAAGGGCGTGCCCGTCAACCCGATCAACTATTTCAACCGCAACATGACCCCCGAGGAGTACGAACGCCTGATGGAGAACATGCGCGAGACCAACTTCGAAAAGCTCTGACATGGCAGGTAAAAAGGATTTAGAGCGTCTGCGCAGACGCAGGCGGCGCAAGCAGCGGATCATCCGCGCCACGGTCCACCTTTTCGTGTGGCTGGGGATGGCGGTGCTCTACTACGTGGGCTTCTCGGTCTTCTTCGACACGCCGTTCGAATACCAGATGAAGCACTCGACCGACCGCCTGCGCCGCGAATACGAGGCGCTGTCCGCCCGGTACGACTCGCTCTCGACCGTTCTGGGAAACCTTTCGGAACGCGACCGCAACGTTTTCCGCATCCTCTTCGAGTCGGAGCCGTACGATTTCGACTCGGAGCACGAACAGCGGCAGAGTTCGACCTACGAAAAGATCGTGGGCCGCTCGACGCGTCAGCTCAAACGCGAACTGCGCGAGAGGGTGAGCGAGATGGAACGACAGCTCGAAACGCTCAACGCCTCGTACCTCGAACTGCAGGCGCGCATCGACACGGCGGGCCGCAGGTGTGACAACATCCCCTCGATCCAACCCGTGATCAACAAGCAGCTGACGCTGCTCACAGCCTCCTACGGCATGCGTATCCACCCCTTCTACAAGACGCTGCAATCGCATCAGGGCGTGGATTACACCATCCCCGAGGGTTCGCGCGTCTTCGCCACGGCCGACGGCGTGGTGCGCGACGCGGCGCAGCGCAACTCGACGCAGGGCCAGACCGTAGTGATCGACCACGGCAACGGCTACGAAACCTCGTACAGCCACCTCTCGAAGATCAACGTCCGCAAGGGCCAGACCGTGCGGCGGGGCGACATCATCGCCCTCTCGGGCGACACGGGCCTTTCGCTGGCCCCCCACCTCCACTACGAAGTGCGGCTCGACGGCATGCGCGTCGACCCGATCCACTATTTCTTCATGGAGCTGACCCCCACCGAGTACCAACGCCTGATGCGCATCGCCCAGACCGGCATGCAGTCGTTCGACTGACCCGGCCAAGAGCCGGGATTCAGGCGGCAACGAGCCTTTGGAACGAGTCATAGCCGATACACGCCTTCGACCGAATAGCAAACCGAAAAATGGAAAATTCTGAAATCCGCCTTCTTCTGCTCGATTTCGACGGCACGCTGGCCGACACCCGGCGGGCCAACACGCTCTCCTACGTCGCGGCCCTCGGCGAGGCGGGCTACACGCTCACCGAGGAGGAGTACGCCGCCAATTACTTCGGAATGCGGTGCAACGAGTTTCTCACACGCTTCGGAATCGCCGACCCCGCCGAACGCGAGCGGCTGCGGCTTCGCAAGATCGCCCTCTACCCCACGTTTTTCGACACCGTGCGGCTCAACGAACCCCTGTGGACGTTCTGCCGGCAGTTCCGCGCCGGCGGCGGCCGCGTGTGGGTGGTCTCGACGGGCAGCCGGGCCAACATCGACAACGTGATGCGCCACCTGGGAATCGGCGGCCCCACGGCAGAGGGCGGGGTCTCCGAAACGGGCTTCCACTCCGGCGGAACGGACCCCGCAGCGCCGCTGGGCCGTGTCGACGGCATTCTCTCGGGCGCCGATGTGGAGCGTCCGAAACCCGCTCCGGACTGTTTTCTGGAGGCCATGCGCCGCGAAGGCTGCACGCCGCGCGAGACGCTGATCTTCGAGGATTCCGCAATCGGCATCGAGGCGGCACGCCGCAGCGGAGCGTCGTATTTCGTGGTGAAATTGTAGACTTAAATCTTGGAGACAATCCGATCCCGACTCGATGCCGGGGCCGTTAAGCGACGGACCGGCTAAAAGCGCAAGCGGAAGGGACGGGGCGCGTGCGCCCCCGCGAATAGTCGCCCGGAGCCAGCGTTAGCCGGTTCGTCGCAGGCAAAGGCATCCGTCGGGGAGTTTTTGGTACTTTTTGCGGAAAAAAGTACATGAAATCCCGCGGCCGCAGGCCGCAAAAACTACCTCTTGCAAATCACGTTGAAATCGCAGAAGTTGCAGGTGTCGGCGTCCTCGCACTGGCGGAAGGGCACCGAGGGATCGTAGAGCTCCGCCAGCGTTTGGCGCACCAACTCCTCGAACCGTTCGGCATAAAGCGTGTAACGTCCGCCGCGGACGCCCGTTTCCCGGTCGTCGAGCGTCGGCAGGTAGTCGGGACGGTTCATCGCCCGCACGTAGTAGAGCGCGGGTTCGGCGTCGACGCCCCGCGTGCGGTAGAGCATCATGGCGTAGAGCAAGGTCTGGAGGATGTTCGAAAGCCGCTGTTTGCCCTCGCCGCGGAAAAGGCTCTCCATCCCGGCGAACTCCAGGTGCGGCGCCCCGGTCTTGTAGTCCACCACGCGCAGCGTTCCGTCGTCCAGCGCGTCGATGCGGTCGGCGATGCCCGCGAACTTCATGCAAAGGGGGCGGCCCGCCGCCGTGAAATCGAATCCGTATGCCACTTCCCGCTCCAGCCCCGTGACCGTGAAGCCGTCGTGCGCCGCATCGTAGGGCATCACCCCGCCCCGCAGATAGCGTGTAACGATGTCTTTGACCAGCAGCAGGTTGCCCGTATAGTCGTCGGTCGTGGCCGCGGGGTCCTGCAAATAATTCTCGTTGATCGCCGCCTCGACCGCCGCGGCGATCTCACCCGTGCGGATCATCGCCCGCAGGGTCTCGCCGGGGTGCGCCTCGCCCACGATCCGGGCATAGAGTTTCTGCACCGCGGCGTGAAGGATCGTGCCGAACATCGGGGCGTCGACCTCCTCGGCGATCTCGTCGTCGGCCTGGAGACGCGCCACGGAGTGAAAATAGAACCGCAGGGGACAGGCCACATAGCGGAAGAAAGCCGTCGGCGAGAGCGTGGCCTTCGATTCGGGGTCGGTGAAGCGTCCGAGACGCTGCATGATCCCCTCGTCCTTGGCCACCTCGATCGGATCGGTCTCGGCGAGGTTGACATCCACACCCACCTCGACCTTCCGGACGGGAAATCCGCTCTCGTAGTCGAGCTGGTAGATGTAGCGGCTCGGTTCGCCCGTCGATTTGTCGTCGGCGTGCGAGCAGTAGAGCATCCACACCCGCCGGGCGCGCTGCACGAGGCGGTAGAAATAGTAGGCGTAAACCCCCTCGTGGTGCTCGGGCGTGGGCAGTCCGTAGGCCGCCCGCAGGTTATAGGGCACGAACGACGCCTGCGCCATGTGGTTGCCCGGGAAGTTGTCGTCGTTCATCGAGAGCAGGACGACGTTTTCGAAATCGAGGTTGCGGGTTTCGAGGATGCCCATGACCTGCACCCCTTCGAGCGGCTCGCCCTCGTAGGGGATGCGCACGGTCTGCAAATGGCGGCGCAGCAGCGAGGTGTAAACCTCCGTCGTCAACTCGATGTCGCACTCGTCCAGCGAATTGCGGAGTTTGGAAATCTCCTCCGAAATCACGGCCAGAAACTCCACGCGCTGACGCCGGTCGTCGCCCTCGTAGGGCGTCCTGGCCACGGCGGCGACGACCCGCAGCAGCCAGTCGGACAGCTCGCGCCACGCGGCGGCGGGCGAAAAGATCATCCGCAGCAGGTCGTTGCGTCCCAGCCATGCGGCGTCGACCGAAATGCGCCGTTCGCGCACGATCTCGTCCTGCATGGCGCGGGTCTCGCGGGCATCGCTGTCCGCGACGTAGGGGTGCGCGAGAATGCCCACGGCGTCGGCATGGTAGAAAGTGCATCCTGCGCCCTTCGTGCGGCAGTGGGCTTGCAACTCCACGAGGCGTTCGACGAAGGTGTAGGCCAGGCTGGCCCGCAGCGGATAGCCCATTGTGACGTTGACCTTCCCGATCTCGGGCGGCAGGGCGTAGAGCAGCGGCAGGAGCAGGTTTTCATCGGTCAGCACCACGGCGGTGCGCTTGTCCAGCGGCCCTCGTGCGGCCAGTTCCCGCAGGATCGCGGCGGCGTGCTTGCACTGCACGGCGTTCGACACGGCGGCCACGGCGGTCAGCTCCTTCGGACGCTCCATGTTGTCGTGCGACACATCCCCGCGCGACGGGAACTGCACGACGTTCTCGCGCACGAACATCCCGGCCTCCTGCTCGGGGCGGTCTTTATAATAGGAGTCGTAATCCCAGTAGAAATCGGTCTCGGCAGCCGTCGAGAGGAAGCGGAAAAGCTGTTTCTCGCACTCCGACAGGGCGTTGAATCCCGCCACGACATATTGCCGCGCCTCGGGAAAGGCATACCCCTCGCTGCGGATGCGGTCGGCGGCGGCCCGCTGAACCATGCCGTTGTAGGCGATGCCCAGCTCGGAGAGCCGTTCGCGGAAACGGGCGTAAACCGGCCCCAGAGTCTTCCAAATCGCCAGGAAGCGGCGCTTCTCCTCCGAGAGATCGGTTTCGTCGGCGAGCGTCGACCAGAAACGCAGGATTTGCAGCTGCGCGGGAGTGAGGTACGAAATGTCGGCCTCGATCTCCTTGATCTCCGAGATGTTGCGGAACAGCATCGCGGCGTCGATCCGGTATTTGTCGATGGTGTCGAAATCCGTCAGGAGCATGTCGCCCCAGAAATAGAACTTGTCGAACGGCTCGGCGTGGTATTCCGAATAGATTTTGTAGAGTTCGGTGATCAGCCGCACGCGGTCCCCGGTGCGGAGTCCCGAAATCTCGGTCGTCAGATCGTCGACCGTCACCCACCGGGGCTGCCACATCGGACGCCCGGCGATGCCCGTCAGGGCGTCGACGAAGAACAGCCGCGCACGCCGCGACGGAAAGAGGATCGCCCTTTCGGAAAGCCCTTCGCCGTAGCGTTCGTAAAGGTCCCGGGCGACTTCGGATAGGAAAGTTTTCATAGCGATACCAACAAGCCCCTGCCCGGGGCGGGAATTCGGGGGCCGACCGGAACTGCGAACGCGGCCGGAAGCCGCGAACGGACCGCCCGGCAACGGCTCACCGCCCTGCCGGCACGCCCGGAAACCTTACTCCACACGGGTTATGTCGCCGCCCATGAACTTCGCGCCGCTGCGCACGATGGGCGGAGCGCCCTTGTAGGTGATCTTGCCCCCGGTCGAGGTCTTGCCCTGGAAACGGTCGGTCACCCACAGCGCGGCAACGCCCGAACTGGTGACATTGGCCTCGGCGGCCATCACCTCCAGCCCCGCGGCTTCGAGTTTTCCGGTCGAGACGAACAGCGAAAGGTAGCGCACCGCGCCCGTCAGCGTCGCCGTGCTCTTGCCCGTAAGCTCCATTTTCAGGTCCTTAACATCCATCCGGGCCGTCACCTGCGCCATGCCGCCTACGGTCAGATCGAGGACCGTGGCCACCAGCGTGCTGTCGAACGTCGCCACGGCGTCGGCAATGGCGACGCGCTCCAGCGAATTGTAATAAACCGTCACCGAAGTGCGGTCGGGCCGGCGGGCGTCGGAGCGTTCCGTGATGCGCAGCACCTTGTCCTTCACCTCGGCGCGGAATTTGGTCGTATAGAAACCTTTGGTGTCGTAGACGATCTTGGGGGCTTCGGTGTCGGGAACCTGCACGAATTTGACGTCGAGCGGCGCCGACACTTCGACGGCTGTAAACGACGTGAGCCATTCGCGGCGTTCCCCGGTTTCGGCGGGCTGCTGCGCCCGGCAGAGCGCTGCGGCGGCCAGCATCACGGCCGTCAGAATCATTTTCTTCATAACAAGATCTTGTTTTAGCTCCGCTAAATTACAAAATTATTGCGAAGTTCGGGATTTGTTTTGTATTTTTACCCATTAAAACGAAATTTCGGACAGTGAGAGCGAAGATTCTGAATGCAAGCGCCGGATCGGGAAAAACCTACCAGCTGGCCTACAAATACGTCCGCGACGTGATCGACCAGCCGGGCCTCTACCGCCACATCCTCGCCGTGACCTTCACGAACAAGGCCACCGAGGAGATGAAATCGCGCATCCTGAAGGAGATCCACCGTCTGGCCTCGGGAGGCGCAAGCCCCTATCTGGAAAACCTCTGCCGCGAGCTGTCGCTCGACGAGCGTTCGGTGCGCAAACGCGCCGCCGAGGTGCGTTCGAAAATCCTGCACGACTACTCGCGCTTCACGGTGCTGACGATCGACACCTTCTTCCAGCGCATCCTGCGGGCCTTCATCAAGGAGCTGGGCATCGACCTCAATTACAACGTCGAGATCGAGACGGCGTCGGTGCTGTCGAAGGGCGCCGACACGCTCATCGAGCAGATCACCGTCGACCGCGACCTGCAACGCTGGCTCACGGAGTTCGTGCAGGAACGCATCGACGAGGGCCGCAAATGGGACATCCGCGACGGCATCCTTTCGCTCGGCGGCGAGTTGTTCAAGGAGAAGAACAAGGACGCGCTGTCGGTGCCGCGGTCGCGCGAGGAACTGGGCCGGATCGTATCGCGCGCCGCGGCGCAGGCCGAGGCGACCAAAAAGCAATTGCAGCAGACCGCCGCCCGGGCCGTCGCGATCATCTCCCGGGCCGGACTTACGGCCGCCGACTTTTCGGGCAAGAGCCGCAGCTTCGCCAATTATTTCTTCACCGTCGCCGCGGGCGAACTGAAACCCTACGGCGCGACGGTGGCCAAGATGGCCGCCGCGCCCGAGGGCTGGGGCGCCAAGGGATCGCCCGCGCAGGCGCTGGCCCCCGAACTGCAACCCCTGCTGCGCGAAATGTGCGACATCTACAACGCCAACCGCAAGAGCTGGAACACCTGCGACCTGCTGAAGGAGAACTACCGCAGCTTCGCCCTGCTGTCGGACCTCTACAAGCGGGTGCAGCAGCTGTGCGACGAGCAGAACATGATGCTCCTCTCGGAAACCAAATACGTCCTCTCGGAGTTCATCGGCCACAACGACGCGCCGTTCATCTACGAGAAGGTGGGCAACCGTTTCGAGCGTTTTATGATCGACGAATTCCAGGACACCTCCCTGAAGGAGTGGGAAAACTTCCTGCCCCTGCTGCAAAACGCCATGGCGCAGTCGGAGGAGACCTCGGTGCTGATCGTGGGCGACATCAAGCAGTCGATCTACCGCTGGCGGGGCGGCGACTGGAAAATCCTCCACGGCGAGGCCCAGCAGGCGCTGGGCGCGGGCGACACCCAAGTCGAGGTGCTGCGGGAGAACTGGCGGAGCCTCCCCGCGGTGGTCGCCTTCAACAACCGCATCATCGAACGGATCGTCGCCGCGGACAACCGTGCGCTGAACGAAACCCTCGCAAAGGCCTCCGAGGAGGGTTCCGTCGATCCCGCGGAGGCCGCCGCGCTGCGCGACACCCTCGCCGACGCCTACCGCGGACATGCCCAGCTCCCGCGCCGCAAGGCCGAACACCCGGGCTACGTCTCGGTCGAGACCTTCGCCGAGCGGCCGCCCGTCGTGGAGCGCATCTGCGCGCTGATCGACAAGGGATTCCGGCCGTGCGACATTATGATCCTCGTGCGCGGGGCCACCGACGGCGCGAAGGTCGCCGCCGAACTGCTCGACTTCAAACGCCGCAACGAGGACCCGCGCTACCGTTTCGACGTGATGACCCAGGAGGCTCTGATCGTGGGCAACGCCCCCGTCAGCTCGTTCATCGCCGCGGCCCTGCGGCTGGCGCTCAACCCCGACGACTCGCTCTCGCGCGCCGTCTACAACCACTACCTCGGCCGCCCGTTCGACCGGCCGCTCGACGATTCGGAACGCGATTTTTTCCGCTCGGTGCGGCTCCTGTCGCCCGAGGAGGCGTTCGAGCGGATCGTCATGCGGCACGCCCTGCAAGGCGACCGTCGGCAGACGGCCTACCTCCAGGCCATCCACGAGCAGATCATCTCGTTCTGCGCGACGAAAATCGCCGACATAGCGCTGTTCCTCCGCTGGTGGGAGGAGACGGGCAAAAACCGCTCGCTGTCGGTCGAGGAGAGCGCCACGACGGTCGAGATCACCACCATCCACAAGGCCAAGGGGCTTGAAAAGCGGGCCGTGCTCATCCCCTACTGCTCGTGGTCGCCGGACCCCAAGTCGAGCGGCACGGTGCAGAACATCGTCTGGGCCGAAGCCCGCGGCGACGGGGCCGAAGCGATCGGCCGCTTCCCGGTGAGGTACAAGAAGGCGATGGCCGAATCGGGTTTCTCGTCGGAGTACTACCGCGAGCTGATCTACGCCCACGTCGACAACGTCAACCTGCTGTACGTGGCCCTCACGCGCGCCGCCGAGTCGCTGCACGTCTTCATCCCGCAGAAGGGCGGCCGCACGGTCGGGGGGCTGCTGCTCCAGAGCATCGCAACCGACGGCGACAAGGCCCTGCTGGGCGACTTCGAAGGCCGCTGCACCATCGACGAAGCGGGCGAACACTTCGCCTTCGGGGAGTTCGCGGGCCCCGTCGCGGGCGGTTCGAAACACTCCGAGGCCGAGCACGTCATTCTGGAGGAGTACCCCACGGCGCAGGCCGACCTGCGGCTGCGGCTCCCCTCGCAGCGCTATTTCGAGGACGGCGGCGAGGTCGAGCTCTCGCCCCGGAACCTCGGCATCCTGATGCACAGGGCCTTCGAGCAGGCCGACGACGAGGCCGGAATCCACGAGGCCGTGCGCGGCATGCAGGCCGACGGCACGCTGTCCGAAGCCGATGCCGCGACCCTGCGGCAGATGATCGCCCGGGCCTTGGAACACCCCGAGGTGCGCGAATGGTTCGGCGGAGGCTGGGAGCGCGTGCGCAACGAAAACGAAATCATCATCCCCGGCAGAGGGTCGACGCGGCGTCCCGACCGCGTGATGATCGACGGACGCCGGGTCGTCGTCGTCGACTACAAGTTCGGCCTGCGCGACGCCGAACGCCACCGCCGGCAGATGCGCGAATACCTCCGCCTGCTGGGCGAAATGGGTTATGCCCCGGCCGAGGGGTATCTGTGGTATGTGAAACTGGGTAAAATCGAAAAAGTGGAGCCATGAGAAGCATTCTCCGAAGCCTTCCCGCCGCATTCCGCCGCCGGGGTCTCCGCATCGCCGCGACCCTCGTGCTGCGCGCCGTGCTGAACCTGGCGGGACTCGCGGCCCTGCTGCCGGTGCTGACGCTGGTGCTCGACCCCGCGGGATTCGAGGGCGACGGGCCGCTGGCGACGGTCTACGTCTGGTCGGGCGTCGCCTCGCCGCGCACGTTCGCACTCGCGGTCTGCGGGGCCGTCGTGGGGTTCATCGTCCTCAAATGCGGCGTCAACTTCCTGCTGGCACGCGCCGAACGCCGCTACATCTACGACCTCTACCGCACCCTTTCGCGCCGCCTCTACATCGCCTACCACGACCGGGGTCTGGCCTTCATCAACAATTCGAACTCCTCGGTGCTGGCGCGCAACGTCAACGTCGTCTGCCTGGCATTCGCCGCCGGGGTCCTGCGCCCCGCCGCCGCGATGATCGCCGAAGCGATGCTCTTCGTCCTGCTGTTCGCCTCGCTGGCTCTCTACACGCCCCTCGCGGCGCTGCTCTCCGTCGTGATCTTCCTCCCCGCGGTGTGGCTCTACTACGCGCTGGTCCGCAACCGCATCAACCGTTACGGCGAACAGGAGAACCGCGCCCAGCGCGAGAAGTCCCGCCTCGTGGCCGAGACCTTCCGGGGATACGCCGACATCGAGTTGAGCGACGCCTTCCCGGGGATGCTCCGCGCCTTCGACCGCACGATGGACGAAGTGGTGCGCACCCGCTCGCGCGAGGCCGACATCGGCCAGCTGCCCCAACTCTTCACCGAGATCGGGCTTGCCGTGGGCATGGCCCTGCTGGCGGCCGTGAGCTTCGGCGGCGGGCAGTCGCAGCTGCTGTTCGGCGTCTTCGCCGTGGCGGCCCTGCGGCTGATGCCCTCCGTGCGCGGCATCATGTCGGGCTGGGCCACGATCCGCTACAACCGCTACACCATCCCCATCCTGCGCGAAGCGGCCCTCCACGAGCCGGCCTCCGCGCACCCCGAGGTCCCGACGCGCGAAACGCTGCCTTTCGAGCGCGAAATCTCGGTCCGCAACCTCTCGTTCCGCTTCACCGAAGAGAGCCGGGAACTTTTCCACGGCCTCACGCTCACCATCCGCAAGGGCGAACGCATCGGCATCCGCGGAGCGTCGGGCGCAGGCAAGACCACCCTTTTCAACCTCCTGCTGGGCCTTTACGAACCCACGTCGGGAGAAATCGCCGTCGACGGCACGCCCCTCACCGCCGCAAACCGCCGGGCATGGCAGAACCGCATCGGCTATGTCTCGCAGCGTCTGTTCCTCACCGACGGAACATTCGCGGCCAACGTC
>ERZ780218.1808-NODE-1808-length-11851-cov-6.875297_pt1 | contig 11851 bp, 16 predicted proteins | sample MGYA00510975_ERZ780218 | MGnify/ENA primary metagenome ERZ780218 (study PRJEB29588, sample SAMEA2152063) | human gut metagenome | biome: human gut; feature: human-associated habitat; material: faeces | place: Denmark | collected 2008/2010 ...
TCTTTTATTGTACTCCTTTTTCTTTTACTTGTCTACTTTTTTTATATACATCCATTGGTATTGCAGTGTATAGGTAGAGAAATAAATAAAAAGTATAACTCTTTAAGACAGAGCAACATCTTATTTCATTATGCTGGCAACTATGATAACAGCGATTGCAAGTATAAAGCAGAGTATGACACCTTTTTCAAAGAAATCAATGCCTCAGCGACTGAAAACAGTTATTTTATAAAGACTGATATTCGTAATTTCTTTTCAAATATCAATGTCGACAAATTAATGAGGCAAATTGATAAGGTGTGTAACCAACCATCGCTTACAATCTCACAGACTCAATTATTAATCTACAAATCATTATTGTTATATTGTGGTAATGGGCGTTTTCCATTAGTGGAAAACAGTATAGCTTCATCATACTTAGCAACAATTGTTTACTTAGATGTAATTGATGAAAAATTATGCAACTATTTATCAAATAATGTAAAGTGCTTTTCTTCATTTCAAATGATAAGGTATGTAGATGATCTGTATATACTTTTTAACTCAGATTGTGATTTTTCCGAGATACATGAAGCATATAATGAAATAAGGAATTATTACTCTTCGTTACTCAAAGATTTTGACCTATCGCTCAATACTAAAAAATGCAGTTTGAACAAAATAAGTATGATTAATGAAGAATTAAAAAAATCATTATATGACGAATTCTATAATGGCGAGAAGAGAAACATTGAAGACTTGTTTGAAGGTAGATTGCTCAAATTTTTAAATGATATATCGTTCAATCTCATCTTCGATAGCATTGATGTTGATAAATACAACGCCTTAGTAAATGAACATTTTTCATCAGACGATATAGAATTCACACCTTCTGAAGTATATAATTACTTTGTTTACGAAAACTCAAATATCATTCGAACTAAAGAAATAATTGATGTTATAAAAGATATCATAGATCAAAGCATATCGTTTATAAGCCTTGATCCGAAAAGACTAACGGTGTTAATATTGAAAACCAGAGATGAAGAAGCAATAAAATCACTGCTTAATCAATTATTTTCAAGAAACAGAAATGATGTATGGAATACGTATGACACATCCATAGCTATAACATATTTGATTCAACGCCAATTTCAGCATCCAGACCTTCTGCTTATCCTAAAGAATAAGTCACCTTTGTTATATTCTTATTATGAAAACAATTGTCAACAATCATTTATAGATATATTTGAAGATGATGAAATGACGGAATTCTGCAATGTTCTTGATATAGATCAAAAAGCTCAATTTTTGTACTTTATGTACTTATGTGAGAAGAAGAAAAATAATACAATGGCAGCATATGCATACTATAAAAACTTTTTCGATAGGATGACAGCTGATTTGGATTTCAAATATGTAAGCAAACTTAAAAAGCCTAATTATAAAGGATTTTATAAAGAAGGAGCAATAAAAACATTTTACAAAAATATCACTGACAGTGATTTGATAATAAAAACTGCACATGATCTTAGAAATGCCAATCCCCTTTCGCATTCGTCATCTGAATTACTTGATCATACAAATACGACAAGGGAATTATTGGATACAATTTGCAAATTAAGAGAAATTATAAATGAATACATTGAAAAAGCAAATGATAATCAGATTTAGTTCTTGTATTATGATAGGCATCAAATTAAAATAGTAAATGCAAAACACGATTTTACAAAATCAGTTGGGACGAAATTAATAGAGTGAAATCAAACTTATATGGAGGATAAAAATGAATAACAATGCTAAATGGCTTAATAATCTTGTTGATGCTAAAATACTGAGTGATAACTTGATATTTATTTCGTTATTTATTGCAGTTTATGAGAACTTTTCGAATTATGTAGTATCTAATATTGAATCTTTCTTATGCGAAGAATCGATTGAAAATGGTGAATATGTAATAAAGAAAACGCAGGTTTATCGTGATGAGATCAAAAACAGAGTTGTTGATGACAAAAACAATAAAGATATCACTAAAGCTTCGTTTCTATGGCTTAAGGATAATACTGCAATTTCCGGCAGCGACTATGAACTGTTTTTGAAATTGAAGGGTATAAGAAACAAATATGCACATGAATTGACAAGTATTATACTTTCGGGTATAGATGAAAAAGAAGATATCAAATTGTTTTTTGATATGATTGCCTTATATAAAAAGATAACAAAATGGTGGTTCATCAATATTGAAGCACCCATATTGGGATGTGAAGTAGATGAAGATGCTGAGATTTATAATTCTGCTAATGGAGCTTTTGATTTAATTATCAATGTGCTGTATAACGGGAAATCAGAAGAGTACAAAAAGATGCTCGAAGAATTAGAACAAAAAGGAGCACCTCTACACGGGAAAGGACGGCGGTAAGACACATAACTACGGTCTGAACTTCTCGGATATGGACTTTCTCAGGGAGTTTACGGTGCTGAGTTATCAGGTTATGTTTACGGGGGTAGAATAAAATGAAGCTCTATGGATGTAGTTTATTCATAGAGCTTTTTGTATACTGAGAATAAGAATAGCATTCGTAATTTGTGCAAGCATACAAACTTATCAATTTAATACTACAATTGCTTGCTTTTGCTACATTGTTGTGTTATACTACATTTTGAGAGGAGGTATTATATGAATACTTATACCGTAAAAGAAATTGCTGATATGCTCAAAACTAATCCCGAAACTGTCAGACGTTGGATAAGGTTGGGGAAACTTGATGCAGATCAGTCATCTCGAAAAGGTGGCAATGTTGTTTCTGAGCAGAGTTTAAATAAATTCCTGAAAACCACTCCCAAATATGCGGGAATAGCCGCCAGCACAATAGGTTTGCTTGGTATCCCCGGATTAATTGCAGGCGTACCTATTTTAACTGCTACTCTTTTAGGAACAATGGTTGCTCAAAAAAGCATCACCGAGGAACGTTTGACAAATGCTCAAATTTCTGTTTCAGAAATGCTTAAATTCATAGATACTTCAATTAAAAGTTCGGAAAAGACTATTTCAGCAAAAAAGGAGGAGATAAGCAAACTTGATCTTGAAATCAAAGCCGAGGAAAATCATGTGAAAGAGCTTAAAGCACTTCAAGAAAAGTTGAAATCACAACATAGTCAGGTAAGTTCTGACAGAGAGGAGAAATAATGTATGCCAATAATTCAAGAAGCGTTTGATATCCCTAATGATATCATGACAAAGCTTTTAACTGGTGAATATCGCCGAATCGGTGGAATCATAAGATATGCTACCGGACCGAACAAAGGACAGATCGTGAAACATTTAGAGCCTATTGATCTGAAACCTGCACAGCAAGTTCAAAGCATAGGAGCTAAGGTTATACAGTTTGCCAAACGGAATAAAAAAGTACTTATCGTTAGTGGCGTAGCTGTTGCAGCAGTTACTGTTGGATCGTTCGTTTATTGTAAGGTAAAGAACCGTGAACCAGAAGTAGTAACAACATTCCGATCTGAGTTGAAAACATATATAGAAGAAGTAAGGACAGGAACTCTTAAACTAAGCAGTATTGAAAACCTGTTGAGTGCTTTAGAGGCGGTTAAGAGCCACAAAGATAGCAGTAATATAATTATTGAACTGTCCACAGAAGAACTTGATGTCCTTGTAAATCGTATTTACGAATACACAAAGAGTCTTGCTGAAATGAATGAATATCCTCTCAATGCAGAAGATATTAAAAAGTATGATGATTCAGTGGACAATTTGCAGAGCTATCTTACCGTCCAGAAGCAGATATTTGAAACAGCAGCATAACTTATGTTCTCACCAATAAACTTTTTATTAAGTGGTACTTTACCGACAAAAATAGAAGAAGGAGATTACATTATGAACGATCCTATCAAAAAGGCTTATGATATTGATTCTACCAGAAAAGAAATTAATGAGCGTCAGCAGATAATTAACGAGTACATCAACACAAGGCATCTGGATAGATATAAGGCTATTTCTAAAATTATGGAATTGAGAGGAAAAGATGCAAAAGTTGCTGCTGTTACCGATATAAAACTGGCTCAGTTTTCCGTGCCTTTTTCACAAGCACCTGATGAAAATATTGTTGCAGAACTGAAAATGCAAATGGATATTCTGTCGGCGGAGTTGGCGAAAGAATTATCCGAGCAGTAAATTATGTTTGCTATGGAGCTGAGGAGCGTTTGCTTCTTGGCTCTTTTCTTTTTGAGGGGGACTTTGATTTCGGTGGAGTCGAAGAGTCTGAATACCCAACCGTGTAAATGACAATAATACCCACAAAGAAATTTGGAGGTAGATTGTAATGAAAACAAGAGATCACGGTTTAAGCGAGAAGGAAATGGAGCTTGTGAAGCTCATCATGGCGGAGCGCGAAAGCACAGGCGATATTCAGGCTAAACTCAAGCGTTTGTTTGCAGGAACTATCGAGCAGATGCTTGAAGCTGAGATGGACGAGTATCTGGGTTATGAGAAGCATTCTGCCGCAGGCAACAACTCCGGAAACAGTAGAAATGGTTACGGCAAAAAAAGACCATTTCCAGCGATTACGGCGAGTGTGAAATAGCCGTTCCCCGTGACAGAAACGGTGAATTTGAACCTAAAATCATCGAAAAAAGACAGACCCGTACAGACGAAATTGAGCAGAAGATCATGGCGATGTACGCTAAGGGAATGCCTCAGCGTGATATTGAGGACACTCTTCATGAGATCTACGGTTCAGAAATTTCTCAGGGACTCATTTCCCGTATAACCGACAAGATCCTTCCCGAAGTAAACGAGTGGCAGAACAGACCTCTTGACAGTATTTATCCTGTCGTTTTCTTTGATGGAATCGTTTTTAATTCGCGCAAGGACAATAAAATCATCAATAAGTGCGTGTACTCTGTACTCGGTATCAACATGGAGGGTCAGAAGGAGATTCTTGGAACATGGATTTCTGAAAATGAGTCAGCAAGCTTTTACGCAAGCATATGCTCAGACCTCAGAAACCGCGGTGTTACAGACATTTTCATCGCTTGTCACGACAATCTGACAGGACTTTGTGATGCGATCAACGCTATTTTCCCGAAGACAAAGAATCAGCTCTGCATCGTTCATCAGATCAGGAACAGCTGTAAATTCGTGCCTTACAAGGACAGAAAAGCTGTATGCGCTGATTTAAAGAAAATCTACGGTGCAGTCAATCTTGACGACGCAGAATTTGCCAAGGAAGAGTTTCGTGAAAAGTGGGACAAGAAATATCCCAACATCATAAAATCATGGGACAAAAACTGGGCTGAACTGACAACATTCTTTGAATATCCGCAGGAGATCAGGAAGATAATATATACGACGAACGCTGTCGAAAGCTACCATAGAATGGTAAGAAAATTTACAAAATCAAAGGCGGTTTTTCCGACCGATGATTCCATACGCAAGGTCATCTATATGAGCGTCAAAGAGATAGCCAAGAAGTGGACCATGCCTATCAGAGACTGGGGTCTGGCGTATTCTCAGTTTGCGATATACTTTGAGGACAGATTTGCAGCCTGACGGCTGTCGGGGACTCTGTCCCCAAACCCCTGAGGTTTATCCGCTTTGGAGATATCCGGTGGAATATTGAAAACCGACGACATTTCTGCCGCCGCTTTCCACCGTTTTATCTCACAGCCTGCGTCAGGTCGCTCCTCAGCGTTGCCATGTTTGGCTGCAATTTTAGTATTGTCAGAAATTTGGCGATTATTGCGTTTACACGGTTTATTTTTCGGAACCGAGTCGAAGTTATAAAAACAGCTCAGGAGTGAATTGAAATGCTCCTGAGCTATTTTTTTACCATGTTAGTAGAAGTTGATCTTCCACTTTTTTATCAATCATTTCTTCACCCGTATGCTGTAATCTATCTATCATAGATGTTCCGCAGTTTACAAAGAGTTTTCTTTCAAATAATCCATCGGGCGGAGTAACAGATATATCCTCTTTTCTGCTTTTTCTGGTGCCATTAATAGAGAGAATAACCTTCACTCCACGTTTTTTGCATTCATAGATCTTTTGAAAAAGTTCATCAACACTAAACTGATGCGAGCCATAAATAATTGATTGTGAGTGTGTATAAGGTGGATCACAGTATATTACATCATTCTTTACAGCCTTATCCATTGCATCTCTATAATCCTCACAAGAAAAAGAGGTTTTTTGCAAGAGGTTATGCCATTGATCCACCCTCTTAGAAAATGTGGCGGGAGCTATAGGCTTATGAGGTCCTCGTGGAGTTGACATATATCCATCTGCTTTCCTGAAACGTATGACACCTGAATAACAAGTTCTTGAAAGCAAGCAAAAATCCAAAGCGTTAAAATCTGTATTAAATCTATCTCTTATCTCCAAATATTTTTTTTCAGGATCAAGATAGTATTCTTCAATTTCTTTTGAGTAATACTGCTTTATTCTCTCTGGATCATCCTTTACCATAGAAAAGATATCAATAAGAAAAGGAAGTATATCACTGCCGTAACAAGCATTACATTTTTTTGTACTATTTAACAGTTCAGCCATTACAGCACCACTTCCGAGAAATGGTTCATAGTAATTGTTGAAACTATCGGGAATGTAGGATACTATTGTTTGTGCAAAACGCTGTTTATTTCCTATCCATTTTAACAAGGCGGGTATCATATTATCTCTCCTGTAACTTAAAGTCTGTAGACTTATTTCATACATATATATTATAATATAAAAAAGTGGAGGTGTCAAGATGAAATCCGAAATATTAATAAAATACGGTCAAGTTGTACGAAAAATACGATTAGAAAAGGGCATTTCACAAGAAATGTTAGCTGATCTAAGCGGACTTCATCGCACTTACATGAGCGACGTAGAACTTGGCAAAAGAAACGTTTCGTTGGAAAACATAGATAGGATCGCCAATGCATTAGGTGTATCTATATCTGAGATATTTAAACAAATAGAAAGTGGGGAGTAAATATGAAAGCATTTCCTGAGTTTTCAATGGAAGATAATTCGTTTTGGTCACTTATTCGCTTTATTTCCGAAAAACTTGGCTATACAAATCGCCGAACGGGATTAGTAAGTTCATATTCTCCTGAAGAAATTACTGTATTGAGCAACAGGGAGCATATATATGTTCCTGATGATGTGATAATGAAAGCTTCTATATATTTACAGAAAAGAGCTACTGCAATAAACAATACAGTTCAGAATAATCTTATGAATGCTGAACAGGCTGAAAAAGTCTTTATGGATTTATATAGTAGTCGGCAATATGATTCTAAATTGATTATGAACAAGCAGTCAGGTGACAAGAAAAAGGTTAACTTCTTTACTGCCATCATAACGATGATTGCTGAGGACATACTCGGTGGAGCAGATACATTTGATTCTGATCCAAGAGGACTTTCTTATCTTGTTGATAATGACTCCCTGCTTGGTGGATTGTCACGAAGATTTGATGGTGCATATCCGTCTGTGTACTCTCCGAAGCTTGTTTGGGAGATAAAAGAATACTACTACACCACTACTTTTGGTAGCAGAATTGCTGATGGAGTCTATGAAACACAACTTGATGGCTACGAACTAAAGGAAATTTATCAAAGAACAGGTCATAAGATACATCATGTTATTTTCGTAGATAGCTATAAAGTTTGGTGGGAAATGGGAAAATCCTATACTGTTGTAGCTTGACGCGCAAAATCAAAAAAACTGACACGCAAAAACAAAAAAAAGCAGTGAAATGTTTCAAAAACTTGGGACAAATCACTGCTTTTTAAAATTTAAACGCTGTTATAAAGTAATAAAAAGGCTATTTTAACAGCTTTAAAATATCTGAAATATCACAATTAAGAATTGAGCAAATAGCGTCTAAATGCGAAAATTTGAAACGCTCGGCTACATTATTGCATAAATCAGAAACGGTTGAGGGTCTGATATGTGCAGCTTTGGCAAGCTCAGCCTGAGTTATGTTGCGCTCATTGAGCAATTGTCTTAAATTAATCTTGATCATTGCTTCCTCCTCATACTTTTTTTACGGTACAAATAACAGATTACGTTATTTGTTCTCTAAAAAAAATATTAGAAATTAGTTATTATAACCTCCTTAAAGCTGCCGGAACTGAGGCTGTTACTACGCGAAACAGCGGTTATATTATAATCAGCATAAAGGCTGCGTATATAGTCATCATCGTTATAAGACAATACAAATTTACCTTTAATACGGTGCAATATCAAGCACAGCTTTTCATGATCTGCTTGTGTAAACTTAACGTCGTAATGTTTTTCTGTCGTGTGGTACGGTGGATCGCAATAAAACAAGGCTTTTGGTCTGTCATAAACTTTTATGAGATCAGCATAGTCCTTATTTTCAATTGTTACTCCAGAAAGCCTGTTTTCCAAGCTCTTAAAATCATCTGTATCAAGTACCTTTTTATTGCACCCGAAGCTTCGTAACTCTGCACCGTAGCTTGTCTTAATAAGCACAAAAAACATTGCGGCACGCTGTATGTCCGTAAAACCTCGGCTGTTAATATGATCTTTGCAGTCGAAAAACATCTCTCGACTATTAAGATAGTAGCGTATTTCACGTCTAAGCTCGTCGCTGTGATATTTTAAGCAGCGGAAAAAGTTGACCAGATCACTGTTAGCGTCGTTGTAAACCTCCAGAGCGGCGTGCTTGTCTTTTGCAAAAAGCACCGACCCTCCGCCGCCGAAAACATCAATAAATCTGTCGTAGCTTCTGTCCAGAGGAAACGCCTCGACTATCTTAGTTTTCAGCTGACTTTTGCCTCCTATCCATGGTATTGGACTTTTCATTCTGCATCTCTCCTTATATAATAGTATAATAACAGCTCCGAGAGCAGTACCCCCGGAGCTGAATTATTTAGTTGATGGGTTTAAGATAATCAGCAACTATAAAATAATGCTTGCGGTTGATTTTTACTTTGTACCAGATATGACCGTATGCAATGCATTTAAAATCCTTTTGCACTTGGATTTTAATGTTATCATCAAGCACTCCGATTATTGAACCTGCTTTGAAATTGCAGTCAGATCGATAGTTTATTCGGGTCATTGTTATCATTGATATATATGTAATCTCCTCCGTCTTTACCTCATCTGTATCCATTATATCACTTCACTCCTTATATGTCGGATTTATTTATCCACCCGGTCACATACAGTCCGGTCGGTGATTTTCCGCAATTACTCTTTTTGTTGGTAATTCGTATACGGTTATTAACTACAGCATTATCGTAAACGTAATAAGCGCCGCTCTTTTTTACGCCAGACTTGGCTGTCGCGGAAACATAAAGCGTCGTATTTTTAAGCGTTACCTGCGTGCCTTTTGTATAAGACTTAGCCGAGGTCTGCGGTTTAGACGACGATGAGGACGAAGCTTTCTTAAATCCGTTAAAGCCGCCTTTTTTGATCGTCGTCGGATAATCAACATAGCAGTAATCACAGTCCACATTGCCGGATATACCGCTGATCTTACCCGTGCTGCTGTACTGCCATATGCCGTAGTTTCCGCTGTAATTGCATTTGCTGTTGTACTCGGCTATCCACAGCGCGTAGCGTTTAGCTACATCGGCTGATATATAAGTCTGCAAAGGCGAACGGCTGATATAAAGTCCTGAAAAATATCCTGCCTCCTCAAGCGCGTTACAGAACGCCTTTACTATGCTGTCACAGAAGCTTCTGCCTTTTGCAAACTGCTTCTGTTCCTCCAAGTCAAAGAAAATCGGCATTTCAAAAGTTTTGCCCTTTATTGCAGCAAGACATGATTTTGCTTCCTGCTTTGCCGCTTCAACGCTGTCCGCATAGCTGTACCAGTACGCTCCGACATTAAGTCCTGCCGCTTTGGCGTTCTTATAGTATTCCTCGAAACGCTGGTCGACCTGCTTAGGATATGCCAGAGCGTTTCCGTAGCCGGCGCGGATTATTACAAAATCAATACCCGCCGCTTTAACCTTTTTGAAGTCTACCTCGCCCTGATAGTATGATACGTCTATTCCTTTAATTTTCATCATTGTATTCCTCCTTAACATTTGAATTTTTCTGATACTGTGTGCCGAAGTAAAATGAAATCACGACAGTAAACACAGTCAAAAACTGCTCTGCTGATATAGTCTGTTTAACTGCTAAAATGCAGAAAACAACAGTCAGCATAAGCGTTACGATCGACTTTACATTGATTAATTTTGCAAGTTTCTGTTTCATAATTTACCTCCTAATTCTTTTTATCTGCAAGTAATATCCAGTTAATATCAATGCTGCCGTGTGGAATGTCTGCACCTTTCCGATTTAAAGCTGCTGTTGCTTGATTAGTTAAACTAACCGATAACATTAAGTCTAAATTGTTTGGATTTATCTCACCACTGTAATTTGTAACACTTAATGTCACCATCACACGAGGATTTGTGTGAGTATTACTTAACGCGCTAGAAAGCATTTGATTAGTAGCAAGAGGTATATTATAAATAGAATATACATCGCCGTTATTTGTTGTTTGACAATTTGTGCTTTGTGAGCTTGAACTTGAACTTCCGTTTGTACCTGAACTTTTGATATTGTATTGAGCTACCCATTTGCTTGTACTTGTGTTCCAGTTCAGTTTTGTTACGCCGGTCAGCACAACCTGTTTTAAAGCTATAAGACTGCTGTTTGTAAACATAGTATTAACATACTGTTCTAACGTGCTGACGCGGCTGCTTACACTGTTGTATTTTGATTCAAATGCTGTATCTGCAGCTTGAAGATCGGATATATTTTCAGCGTTTTTTTGTATCTGCTCCGCGTTATCGGATATGTAAGCAGCTTTTTCATCCGCGCTGTCAGCAGCCTGATCGGCTTTCTCAGCGGCGGTAACAGCTTCAGAACGCAACGTTTCAGTTTCAGTTTTTAAAACCTGTACGGCGTTTTCACACGCCTGCGCCGCATTTGCAGCTTTCTCCGCTTTGTCAGCATAATCCGCCGCAGAGTCTTTAGCTGTTAAAACCTTGTCAAGAGCTTCAACAGCCTGTTCATAGCTTGGCACCGGCGCGATCTCATCTGAAATACTGCTTTCGATTCTCAAAACAAAAACATTTGACTTTGCGACAAGCTTATAGCTGTCTCCGTCAACAGCTGTCGCAAGCCACTGACATTTGACGCGTCCGGCTTCACGAAGCAAGCTTCCGTCAACAGCCGTTTTGCCGTCAACAAGCGGAACGTCATAAACAACACCGTCCGAATATGCAAAACGCAGGCGATATGCGTCCGCTCCCTGCACGTCAGGCTGTGTAACCTCAATCGTTCGCGCGTTTGTTTCGCCTACATAGCCGAGCAAATCAGATTCCGCATAAGCTTTATAGTCTTTAGTTATAGTCAGCCTCATGTATCATCACCTGTTGTACTTGTACTAACGCTATCACCCTTGTCCAGCACAAGCCAGTCAACGTAATATGTCCCTGCCGGAAGCGTTGATTCAGGTGTTCCGCTCGCATTCTGCCCCGCGCATATTACAGCATATATCGAAGCGTTAGTCGCGCTTGTCTGGTTGTACGTAAGCGTAAGACAATAGTTTAAAAACGGAGAGGGCGTGCCAGCTCGTCTTAATGTCGCCACGATCCTTGTGTTGATAGTCGGAGTGAACGGCAGGGATAGTTTTTTGTTGATGAGCGACGACGAGCTTGAGCTTGTAATCGTCTCCGTTCCGGAAATAAGCGGCAGCGCTTTTCCTATCGCCTCGTCTACCTGTTCGCCTGAATAATTGAGATTGTAACCCATAAAAATACCTCGCTTTCATATTTTTGCATTGCAAATTCTTATATTTGTGCTATAATTTACTTAAAGTAAATTTTTGATGGGGGACATAAC
>ERZ780218.1809-NODE-1809-length-11841-cov-2.342016_pt1 | contig 11841 bp, 15 predicted proteins | sample MGYA00510975_ERZ780218 | MGnify/ENA primary metagenome ERZ780218 (study PRJEB29588, sample SAMEA2152063) | human gut metagenome | biome: human gut; feature: human-associated habitat; material: faeces | place: Denmark | collected 2008/2010 ...
TGGCTGTCTCCCTGAGAAATAGCTCCTACTGGACATTCCGGCTCGCATGTTCCACAGCTTACACAAGAATCAGAAATAACGTATGCCATTTTAAATTCCCTCCTTAATTTGTAATCAAAACCCGGCTACCCTTATAGATAACCTTTAAGACATTCTAATACAAAAATACACGGCTTTCAAGTCAAAAAAGCCGTGTACTTAAATTAGCACATAATGCTGTTACGAAATATATTCCATGCTGGAGCTTCTGCTAGAATGTTGAAAAATGATACAGTGTCTTGGAACGGAACGGCTCATCCGGTGTCAGCACGATGCTCGGGAAATTGTCATGGTTGATCGCGTCCGGAAAATGCTGTGTCTCGAGACACACGCTCGTATGGCAGGCATATTGCGTACCGTTCTTGCCGGTGACCTCGATCGGCTGGTTTGCCACATACAGCTGCATACCCGGCTGATCGGTAAAGCATGTCATGCGGATACCGCTCTCCTTTGACTGGAGAACCGCTGCCTCACGGAATCCGGTGCCATTGATGACGAAATTGTGATCGTAGGTGCCGAACTTGTGATACTGCTCGTAGTCGGAATCCATCAGTTTTCCGATGGTGTGCATGGAGCGGAAATCAAACGGCGTTCCCTCTACCGGAAGGAATCTGCCGGTCGGTGCCTGTGAGTCATCGAGCTCTGTGATCTGATCGGCGTCAATGAAAAGCTCGTGGGATAAAACCTCACTGGAGCCTTCACCGTTCAGATTGAAATAGCCGTGGCTGGTAACGTTTAACAGCGTATCCGCATCCGTGGAAGCTTCGTAGAGAAGGGACAGCTCATTGTCCTCCGACCAGCCGTAGGTTACGGAAAGTGTGAGATTGCCCGGATAACCTTCCTCGCCGTCGTAGGAATTCATGGTTAAAATGAGTTTGTCATCCTTGATCTTTGCGTCCCAGGGCTTGGAAGCGTAGCCGATCAGTCCGCCGTGCAGATGGTTGGAGCCGTTGTTGATGGCAAGCTGGTATTCCTTGCCATCCAGACAGAAATGACCGTCCTTGATACGATTGGCAACACGGCCGACAACTGCGCCGAGGCTGGCGTTGTCGCGCGCGTAATCTTCCATGGAATCGAAACCGAGGCAGACGTCCGTCATTTTTCCGTCGCGGTCCGGAACCACGATCTTTACGAGACGGCAGCCGAAATTGATGACTTCCACATAAGCGCCGTTTGCGTTCTCCATATGGTATATATAAATATTTTCTCCTGTGTTTAATGTGCCAAAATCTGACTTTGTAATCTTCATAGGAAACTCCTTTCCATTTATATCAGGACAAACCTAACGCAGATAATTATGCCACATTTGCAAAAACATGGCAAGTGAATTGCCCTATTTTCGGAAGAATGCCCATAGCGGGCGAAATGTCAAACTTGCCTAAATCGTGAAATTATGCAATAATGTTCACGAAAGCGAAGCGGTCATGCACGCACTGTAAAGCAGGTCAGGAGACAGTGCATATGACGGCCGCAAAGGCACAACAGTTGAGAGGCGAATAATATGCAGACAAAGGTTGTTAAGATAGATTCTGCGAATATAGACGATGCAGCCATGAAAGAGGCGTGTGATCTGATCCGCGCGGGAGAGCTGGTGGCATTTCCGACGGAGACGGTATACGGACTGGGGGCGGATGCGCTGCACCCGGAGGCATCGAAAAAGATTTATGCGGCGAAGGGAAGACCTTCGGATAATCCGCTGATTGTACATATTTCAAAGTTTGAAGATCTGGTATCGATCGCGAGGGAGGTACCGCCGCAGGCGAAGAAGCTTGCGGACGCGTTCTGGCCGGGACCGCTTACCATGATCGTATGGAAAAATGACAGAGTCCCTTATGAGACCACGGGCGGTATGGAGACCGTAGCAATCCGTATGCCAAAACACCCGGTAGCATTAAAATTAATTGAGGAAAGCGGATGCCTGATTGCAGCGCCAAGCGCTAACACATCCGGCAAGCCGAGCCCTACCGAGGCGTCCCACGTGGCGCTTGATATGGACGGCAGAATACCGATGATTCTGGACGGAGGGCCGGTCGGCATCGGGATCGAGTCGACGATCGTTGATCTGAGCGAGTCGACGCCGATGATCCTGCGCCCGGGATATATCACACAGGAGATGCTGCAGGAGGTTCTCGGCGAGAAAGTCTGCATGGATCCGGGAATTATTGCGTCGGATTCCACCAGAAAGCCGAAAGCGCCCGGCATGAAGTACAAGCATTATGCGCCCAAGGCGGATCTTGTGCTGGTGGAGGGCGAGACGGACAAGGTCGTTGCCAGAATCAATGAGCTGGTCAGAGAAAAGCAGCAGCTCGGACAGAAAGTCGGAGTGATCGCTACGGATGAGACGTTTTTACGCTACGAGGCGGATCACGTTGTCAGCATCGGCGCCAGGGAAGATGAGGATGCCATTGCCAGACACCTGTATAAGATCCTGCGCGAGTTCGACGACTGGAATGTGGATGCGATCTACTCGGAGAGTTTTGCCACACCGCGCATCGGTCAGGCAATTATGAACCGTCTGCTGAAGGCGGCGGGGCATCAGGTGATTCCGGTATAGCTACATCAGGGAGAGGGCAGACATTTCTATGAGACAATATAATCGAATCATATTTGTTGCAGAAAGCGGCACCTGCAGAGCACCTATGGCTGCAGGAATTCTGCAGGAATGCAATTTAAAACATCCGGTGGAAATACTTGCCAGGGGACTGGTGGTTTTATTTCCGGAACCATTGAATCAGAAGGCGGAAACTGTTATGATAAGCAATGGTATCAATATGGATGGATTCATGTCCACCCAGTTGACGGAGGAGGATTTTTCGGAGGATGCGCTCGTTTTAGTCATGGAACACAGCCAGAGAGAGAAGATTCTGGAAAAGTACGGGCACGCCGATCCGGAGAATGTCTATGTTCTTACGGAACTGGTAGGAGACGAACTTGAGATCATCGATCCCTACGGGGGGACGCTTCAGGCGTACGGACTCTGCTATGAGACGATGCGCAAGACGATCTTAAAGCTTGTGAACCTATTGAATGAAAGTGAAGATAACGGCACAGACTAGGCTCTGTGTAAGAAGGGAAGGTACAAAAAATGTCAAAAGTAGTAGTTATGGATCACCCGCTGATTCAGCACAAGATTGGAATTATCCGCAGGGAGGAGACCGGTTCTAAGGATTTCCGTACACTGGTCAGCGAGATTGCAATGCTGATGTGCTACGAGGCAACCAGAGACTTAAAGCTTACAGATGTGGAGATTAACACGCCGATCTGCAAGACCACGGTCAAAGAATTAAAGGGCAAAAAGCTTGCCGTTGTCCCGATCTTACGCGCCGGACTCGGCATGGTGGACGGTATGCTCAACATGATTCCGGCAGCCAAGGTCGGACATATTGGATTATACCGTGATCCTGAGACATTAGAGCCGGTAGAATATTACTGCAAGCTTCCGGCAGACTGCAGTGAGAGAGAAGTATTTGTAGTAGATCCGATGCTGGCAACAGGCGGATCCAGTGCTGCTGCGATCCAGATGCTCAAGGACAAAGGAGTAAAGCATATCCGCTTCATGTGTATCCTTGCTGCACCGGAAGGGGTCAAGAAGATGCAGGAGGCACATCCGGATGTGGATATCTACATCGGCGCGCTCGACGATCATCTGAACGAGCACGGCTACATTGTACCGGGACTCGGAGATGCGGGAGATCGTATTTTCGGCACGAAATAGAATCTGTTTGATGCGGCGGACGCAGGTGGGAGTGATAGGAACATGAGCGGAAAACGTACAGATTATATCAGCTGGGATGAATACTTTATGGGCGTTGCGACCTTGTCGGGGATGCGCTCCAAAGATCCGAATACACAGGTGGGAGCCTGCATTGTCAGTGAGGAGCACAAGATTCTTTCCATGGGATACAATGGCTTTCCGACGGGCTGTTCGGATGACGACTTCCCGTGGGCGCGCGAGGGCGAACCGCTTGAGAACAAGTATTTCTATACGACGCACAGCGAACTGAATGCGATTTTAAATTACCGCGGGGGAAGCCTTGAGGGCGCGACCATGTATGTCACGCTGTTTCCGTGCAACGAATGTGCCAAGGCAATCATCCAGGCAGGCATCAAGCGGCTGGTTTACGACAGCGACAAGTATAACGGGACGCCGTCAACCATCGCGTCGCGGAAGATGCTCTCTGCCGCAGGGGTGGATATACAGAAATACGAACATACCGGCAGAACCGTCACGATTCAGCTGTAGAAAAAGGACTTTTGGAGCCGCCAGAGATGGCGGCTCCTTTTTGTGTCAGTAAATTCCAGAATATCCATTTATTTTTAAAACAGTTTCTTTGCGTCGGTTGATTTTTCTTTACAAATCTTTTATACTTATAAAAGAATTTGTTATGGGAAAAATAATAGGCAATGGTTGCAGCAGAGACTGCGGTACGGTGAGGATTTATATGAAAAATCAGCGAAAGGTTTTCCAGTCTTTGACACTGATTCTGCAGTTTGGACTGAACATGATCGTGCCGATCGTGATGTGCACGCTGCTCGGTGCGTGGCTGGGGAAAAAATACGGAATGCCCATCATAACAGTGCCGTTGTTTATCATGGGCGCACTTGCCGGATTTAATAATATATTTAAGATGGCTAAGAAGATCTACGGACAGGGAGATGAGGGGAAGCGGGATCATGTTGAGAAGACTAAATGATGCATTGCCCGGTCTTGTTCTGGGAATTATTGTATATGGGGCGGCGGTTTTTCTGGCGGGAATCTGGTTCGTGCCGGACAAGCTGCGATTTACTACCGGACTTGCCATAGGCATTGCCCTTGCCTGCGGGATGGCGGTCAATATGGCGGTGGTTCTGCGGGATGCGGTTGAGATCTACGGGGAGGCGAAAGCCCGGTCGAAGATTATCGCCCGGTCCATTACCAGGTATCTGGTGGTCGTCATTGTGTTTTTCGTGATGATGAAGTGGGAGCTTGGCAGTCTGCCGGCAGCATTTATTGGTGTTTTGGGATTGAAGATATCAGCGTATCTGCAGCCCCTTGCACATAGATTCATTTCAAAGCTTGGAGGAAGAGGTGATGTGCCTTCGGACAGCAGAGAAAATGAAGCTCTATAAGGAGGTGAAATTGTGAATAACGCAATTTTGATGTCTTCTGGTGCCGATAATATTGACTTCATGATACATGGGATTTTTTCCTATGAGATCTTTGGTCATACGGTCTGGATTACAACATCGCATGTCTGCATCCTGATTGTGCTGCTGCTGATGTTGGGGCTGGCGATCGCGGCAAATCGGACGATGAAACATGCAAAGGAAATTCCGGAGGGCTTTCAAAATGTTCTGGAGATCATGGTAGAGAAACTGGATGCGATGGTATATGGAACAATGGGAAAAGTTGCGGCGCCGAAATTCGTGAACTACATCAGCACGATTTTTGTGTTTATACTTATGAGCAATATTTCCGGTTTGTTCGGGTTGAGACCGCCGACTGCCGACTACGGCACAACGCTGGCGTTAGGTCTCATCACATTTGCTCTCATCCATATCACGCAGTTCAAGAATCTGCCGCCTAAGCAGATCTGGAAAGATATGTGTTCTCCACTGCCGCCGTGGCTGCCGATCTGGTTCCCAATCAACCTGATCAGCGAGATCGCAGTACCGATCTCTCTTTCCTTACGTATGTTTGCGAACGTACTGTCAGGAACGGTCATGATGGCGCTTGTATACGGACTGCTTGGCAAGATAGCGATTATCTGGCCGGCGGCGCTTCATGTATACTTTGATTTGTTCTCGGGAGCAATTCAGACATACGTATTCTGTATGTTGACGATGACTTACATCAGTCAGAACTATGAGACGGAATAGACGTCGAAACCAAAAAGATTATTTTAGGAGGGTATCAGTATGAATATCACAGGAGAAGATTTAATTTTAGCATGCTCAGCAATCGGTGCAGGTCTGGCGGTTATCGCCGGTATCGGACCTGGTATTGGACAGGGTATCGCAGCAGGACATGCAGCTGCAGCAGTAGGAAGAAACCCGGGCGCAAAGGGTGACATCATGTCTACCATGTTACTTGGCCAGGCGGTTGCGGAGACGACAGGTCTCTATGGTCTTTTGATCGCAATGCTCCTGCTTTTCGTAAAACCGTTGGTATAGGAAGAGACGGAGAGAACGAATATAACGGAAAGGAGGCCGGACCTTGGAAGAGATGACCAGACTCTTTAATCTGGATTTCCAGCTGCTCCACGATGTCGTGCTCATGGCGATTGCAGTATTTTTCCTGTTCATGATGATGTCGAAGCTGCTGTTTAATCCTGTCAGAAAGATGCTCGCCGACAGACGGGAAAAGATTGCCGGAGAGTTGTCGGATGCCGCGAATGACAAAAAAGATGCAGCGGCGTTGAAGGCGGATTATGAAGCCAGATTGAAGAACATCGACAAAGAAGCTGAACAGATTTTAAGTGAGGCCAGACAGAAGGCGCAGAAGAATGCAGCGCGTATCGAGTCCGAAGCGAAGGAAGAGGCTGCCCGCATTATCCAGAGAGCGAACGAGGAAGCAGAGCTTTCCAAGAAGCGCGCGATGGATGATGTCAAACAGGAGATGATCACCGTTGCATCCATGATGGCTGCAAAAGTGGTTGCGGCAAATATCGATGCGTCGGTACAGGATGCGCTTGTGGAAGAGACATTAAAGGAAATGGGTGATTCGACATGGCAAAGCTAGTATCAAAGGTATACGGTGATGCACTGTTCGAGGTCGCAGTGGAGAGCGGCAGGCTGGATGAGATCTGGGAGCAGACCAGAGCCATGCAGACCGCGCTGGAGGAAAATCCGGAGCTCTTTGCGCTGATGCGTCACCCGAAGATCGTAAAAGAAGAAAAAGTAAAGATCATCGAATCGATTTTTACCGATGAGGTGTGTGCAGAACTGGTGGGACTTTTGCGCATGATTGTGGAAAAGGATCATTTTGCACAGATCGGGAAGGTTTTGGCGTATTTTGATGATCAGGTCAAAGAATATAAGAGTATCGGGACTGCATATGTGACGACTGCAATGGAATTATCGGATGCGCAGAAGGCAGCAGTGGTGAAACGCTTATTAGAGACCACAAAGTATGTAACATTTGAAATGCATTATGAAGTGGATTCCGCGATCATAGGCGGAATGATGATTCGCATTGGCGATCGTGTCGTTGACTCAACGGTCAGGACAAAGTTGTACGATCTGACGCGCGAATTATCCAAAATACAGTTGAAAGCAGGTGAATGCGCTCCATGAATTTAAAACCAGAAGAAATAAGTTCCGTCATCAAAGAACAGATCAAACGGTATGCAGCGCAGTTGGAAGTAGCTGACGTTGGCACCGTAATTCAGGTGGCTGATGGAATCGCACGTATTCACGGTCTTGACAATGCAATGCAGGGAGAACTTTTGGAGTTCCCGGGCGAAGTATACGGAATGGTATTGAACCTCGAGGAGGACAATGTGGGTGCCGTACTTCTCGGTTCCCAGAAGAACATCAACGAGGGAGATACGGTAAAGACAACGGGGCGTGTGGTTGAGGTCCCGGTTGGCGATGCCATGTTAGGCCGTGTCGTAAATGCATTGGGACAGCCGATTGACGGCAAAGGACCGATTCAGACATCGAAATATCGTCAGATCGAACGTGTGGCATCGGGAGTTATCTCCAGAAAATCCGTAGACACACCGTTACAGACTGGTATCAAGGCAATTGATTCCATGGTTCCGATCGGAAGAGGACAGCGAGAGCTGATTATCGGAGACCGTCAGACCGGAAAGACAGCGATCGCGCTGGATACCATCATCAATCAGAAGGGACAGAACGTAAAGTGTATCTATGTTGCCATCGGACAGAAGGCATCGACAGTTGCATCAATCGTTAAGACCCTCGAAGAGTTCGGCGCCATGTCTTACACGACCATCGTTGCATCGACGGCGAGTGAGCTTGCACCGTTACAGTATATTGCACCGTACGCCGGATGTGCGATCGGTGAGGAATGGATGGAGAACGGACAGGATGTTCTCGTTGTGTACGATGATTTAAGTAAGCACGCAGCGGCATACCGTACACTCTCCTTGCTCCTCAAGAGACCACCAGGACGTGAGGCATATCCGGGAGACGTTTTCTACTTACACTCAAGACTGCTTGAGCGTGCAGCAAGACTTTCCGATAAGCTGGGTGGCGGTTCCCTGACAGCGCTTCCGATCATCGAGACGCAGGCGGGCGATGTATCTGCCTATATCCCGACCAATGTTATTTCCATCACGGACGGTCAGATCTACCTTGAGACAGAGATGTTTAACGCAGGTTTCCGGCCGGCTATCAACGCAGGTCTTTCCGTTTCACGAGTAGGCGGTTCTGCGCAGATTAAGGCAATGAAGAAGATCGCGGCGCCGATCCGTACCGAGCTGGCACAGTACAGAGAGCTTGCAGCTTTCGCACAGTTCGGTTCCGAGCTGGATGCGGATACGACGGAGAAGCTGACGCAGGGCGAGCGCATCAAGGAGATCTTAAAGCAGCCGCAGTATCAGCCGATGCCGGTTGAGAAGCAGGTTATGATTATCTACGCGGCAACCAACAAATATCTGATGGATATTCCGGTTGCGGACATCCTTCCGTTTGAGAAGGCACTGTTCGAGTATGTGGATACGAAATATCCGGAGGTTCCGGAAGCAATCCGCACTGAGAAGGTAATCAGCGAAGAGACAGAAGCGAAGCTCATAAAGGCAATCACAGAGTGCAAGGCAGAGTTCACAAAGTAGACGGCAGAAAGGCGGTGTGCGTATTATGGCCTCGATGAGAGACATAAAGAGACGTAAGAGCAGTATACAGAGTACACAGCAGATCACAAAAGCCATGAAGCTGGTGTCTACCGTGAAGCTGCAGAAAGCCAAGAACCGTGCAGAGCAGACGAACCCGTATTTCCAGTATATGTACCGGACAGTGACTTCCATGCTGGCGAAGTCCGGCACGATCAATCACCCGTATCTCAAGAAGGGTGAGAGTGACAAAAAAGCGGTTGTGGTCATTACCTCCAACCGTGGACTTGCCGGAGGTTACAACTCCAACATTGTAAAGCTGGTGACCGGAAGCGAGGACATCACGACAGAGAATGCGAAAGTCTACGCCATCGGTAATAAGGGAAGAGAAGCTCTGGAGCGAAAGGGCTATGAGATTGCAGCAGATGGATCTTCGATTATGGAGTCCCCGTCCTATGAGGATGCGGCGGAGCTCTGTAAACAGATTTTAAAAGCCTATACGGACGGAGAGATCGGAGAGATCTATCTTGCGTATACGCATTTTAAGAATACGGTGAGCCATGAGCCGAAGCTCATCAAGCTTCTTCCGGTGGAGTTCGACGAGGACGAGATACGGGAAGCGGCGGATGAGAAGGTGCTCATGAATTACGAGCCGAACGAGGAAGAAGCGCTGGATATGATCATTCCGAAGTATGTCACCAGCCTGTTTTACGGGGCGCTGGTGGAGGCGGTTGCGAGTGAGAACGGAGCCAGAATGCAGGCGATGGATTCTGCGACCAGCAATGCGGAAGATATGATCAGTGATCTGACACTCAAATTCAATAGAGCACGTCAGGGCTCTATTACGCAGGAACTCACGGAGATTATTGCGGGAGCTTCTGCGATATCCTAGGAGGCAGCAGTGCAAAAAGTTCCGGCGCCGGATGGCGGTGGAAGCGCGAAGCTGCATAGCAGGATTTGGTGATAGAAAATAACAGACAAGGAGAAATAGCGATGGCAAATAATAGAGGCAGTCAGGATTGCCCGGGTAAGATTACCCAGATTATTGGTGCCGTTCTGGATATCAAGTTTCCGGAAGGCGCGCTGCCGGAGATCAACGATGCAATCCGCGTTCCGTTAAAGAACGGTGGTGAGCTTGTCGTTGAGGCTTCCCAGCATCTGGGTGATGATACGGTCAGATGTATCGCCATGGGACCGACGGACGGACTTGTGCGCGGTATGGAGGCAATCGCCACGGGCGGACCGATCAGCGTGCCGGTCGGAGAGAATACGCTCGGACGCATGTTCAACGTTCTGGGTAATCCGATCGATGAGATCGACGCGCCGAAGGATGTCGAGCACTGGCCGATCCACAGACCGGCACCGGCATTCGAGGATCAGGCAACGTCGCAGGAAATGCTTGAGACCGGTATCAAGGTCGTAGATCTTCTCTGCCCGTATCAGAAGGGTGGTAAGATCGGACTCTTCGGCGGTGCAGGAGTAGGCAAGACGGTATTGATCCAGGAGCTGATCCACAACATAGCGACAGAGCATGGCGGATATTCCGTATTCACCGGTGTAGGTGAGCGTACCCGTGAGGGTAACGATCTCTACTACGAGATGAAGGAATCCGGCGTTATCGATAAGACGACCATGGTGTTCGGACAGATGAACGAGCCGCCGGGAGCGCGTATGCGGGTGGCACTTACGGGACTTACCATGGCAGAGTATTTCCGTGACAAAGGTGGAAAGGATGTCCTCCTTTTCATCGACAACATTTTCCGTTTTACACAGGCAGGTTCCGAGGTGTCCGCACTCTTAGGACGTATGCCTTCTGCCGTTGGTTATCAGCCGACGTTACAGACGGAGATGGGTGCGCTCCAGGAGCGTATTACATCCACGAAGAACGGTTCCATCACATCCGTACAGGCAGTCTATGTACCGGCGGATGATCTTACGGATCCGGCACCGGCGACGACATTCGCACATCTGGATGCAACGACGGTTCTGGATCGTTCGATCGTAGAGCTTGGTATTTACCCTGCAGTGGATCCGCTTGGATCTACGTCGCGTATTCTGGATCCGCGTATCGTGGGTCAGGAGCATTTTGAGGTGGCGCGCGGTGTGCAGGAGATTTTACAGAAGTACAAGGAATTGCAGGACATTATCGCAATCCTGGGTATGGACGAGTTGTCTGAGGACGATAAGCTTGTCGTAAACCGTGCCAGAAAGATTCAGAGATTTTTATCCCAGCCGTTCTCTGTTGCAACACAGTTCACCGGTCTGGAAGGAAAATACGTTCCGATCACGGAGACGGTTCGCGGATTCAAGGAGATTCTGGAAGGAAAGCATGATGATATTCCGGAGAGCTACTTCCTGAATGCCGGAAGCATTGATGATGTACTGGCAAAGGTTCATGCATAGCATGAGAGGGGAGTACAGATATGGCAGATAAAGAATTCACACTTCGTATCATAACCCCGGAAAGAGTATTCTATGAGGGAATTGTGGATATGGTAGAATTCAATACCACGGAAGGACAGATTGGTGTCCTTCCGGGCCACATTCCCCTGACGGTGATCGTGAAGCCGGGTATCCTGCATATTACGGAGAAGGACGGAGAGAAGGAAGCAGCATTGCATTCCGGATTCGCCGAGATCCTTCCCGAAGGAGTTATCATTCTGGCAGAGATTATCGAATGGCCGAATGAGATCGATGAAAATCGTGCGGAGGCAGCATTGCACCGTGCGGAAGAGAGACTGCGCAGCAAGACGCCGGAGACGGATATTGCCAGGGCAGAGACGGCATTGCAGAGAGCAATGGCGAGAATTCAGGTGCTGCGATAAGCTTCGCAGCACCTGTTTTTCACTTTATAGAGAGAAAATGCATATGTTATAAAAAAGCATGAGGCATTTTAAAATGGTAGCAAGACCGTTTTTTATGACATTGCCCGGATATCCGGGGAGAATGGATGAAAACGAGATCTTAAATGATCTGGAATATCTGCAGCAGACCTATCCCGGAGAGGTCAGACGCTGTCAGCGCA
>ERZ780218.1815-NODE-1815-length-11779-cov-96.643381_pt1 | contig 11779 bp, 8 predicted proteins | sample MGYA00510975_ERZ780218 | MGnify/ENA primary metagenome ERZ780218 (study PRJEB29588, sample SAMEA2152063) | human gut metagenome | biome: human gut; feature: human-associated habitat; material: faeces | place: Denmark | collected 2008/2010 ...
GGAGTAAAGCTTGCCGTGAGAAGTCAGCAGATGTCATAGTAGCAAACGTGTCGATAGTTTGTGAAGGACAGAACTTTATTAAACGATAATAATTGAAAACTACCGTATGCAGGAGAGAATGCACAAAACTGGAACTGAAGTTTCAGGCTTCCCCCAGAGAGCTAAGACGGAATCTGAATGGTATGTGGGAGCGCAGACCTGCGTATGGATGGTTGAAGACAATGTCGTGGAAGTACCATTTGACAGAGCGCATCTGTTAGAGGCTATTCTTTCACCCGAGAATCTGAACAAAGCTTATAAGTCTGTAATCAGAAACAAGGGGTGTGGTGGAATCGACAGGATGTCATGTGATGAACTCCTCCCATGGCTTCTCGCCAACAAGAAAAGTCTGATATGCTCTTTGCTTGACGGTAGCTACCGTCCCAATCCTGTCCTTAGAGTGGAAATCCCGAAGGACAACGGCAAGATGCGTCAGTTAGGAATACCTACCGTGGTAGACCGGTTGGTACAGCAAGCCATCAACCAGGTACTGACCCCCATCTACGAACCTCAGTTTAGCCGGAACAGTTTCGGTTTCCGTCCCAGACGTGGTTGCCATGCTGCCCTGCACAGGGCGAAAGACATCGTCAACTCAGGCTACAAGTATGTCGTAGACATTGACCTTGAGCGGTTCTTCGATACGGTATGCCACAGCCGTCTGATAGAGATTCTGAGCCGTACAATAAAGGACGGCAGAGTGGTCAGTCTTATCCACAAATACCTCCGAAGCGGAATAATGAATCATGGTATGTTCGAGGCGAGCAGCGAGGGTACTCCCCAAGGCGGTCCCTTAAGTCCACTTTTAAGTAACATCATGCTTAATGAACTTGATAAGGAACTAACCCGAAGAGGTCACCTCTTTGTGCGCTATGCCGATGATTCAATGATATTCTGCCGAAGTAAAAGTGCAGCGAAACAGACCAAGGAGTCCATCACCCGATTTATAGAGGGTAAGCTTCATCTGAGAGTAAACAGAGAAAAGACAACAGTCTCTTCTGTCACAGGCGTAAAATACTTAGGCTATTCCTTTTATAACTCCAAAGGTAAATTTGAATTATGCGTGCATCCCCAATCCAAAGCCAAGCTGAAATCCCGTCTGAAAGCACTGACAAGTCGTAGCAACGGAATGGGATATGCGCGTAGAAAGCAAAAACTTAAGGAGTATATAAGAGGCTGGGTAGGTTATTATCACCTTGCCCATATGAAACGTCTGCTCCTGGAAACAGACGAATGGCTACGACGTCGCATACGTATGTGCATATGGAAATCCTGGAAGAACCCTAAGACGAGAATATCAAACCTGATTCGCTGTGGAATCCCTAAAGGGAAAGCCTATGAATGGGGTTACACCCGTCTGGGTTACTGGCGTATTGCTGACAGCTGGGTAACACACAGTTCTATGACTAACGAACGATTAAAAGTTGCCGGATATCCAACACTCTATGACGAGTATCTCAAATGGTATCCTAAATAAAGAACCGCCACGTGCGGAACCGCATGCGTGGTGGTGTGAGAGGTCGGAAAACGAAAGTAGGAAGAAAACTACTTCGTTTTCCTCCTACTCGATTATAATAGAATGTGCGCGCGTACATTTATTATATAATTAGGGCCTTTCTAAAAAAAGCCCTTGAAAAAATCCGAAGCCATCACTATTAAATCCAAATTATTGTGTGTACATTTGCATCGATTTTATACCGAGTTTGAAATGGACAGAAACATCATCAAATATATAAACGTAAACGGTCAACTGATGGACTTGTCGCATCCGCAAGTAATGGGCATATTGAATGTAACACCCGATTCTTTTTTTGCTGGAAGCCGCAAGCAGAATGAAACGGATATAGCTGTGCGTGTGCATCAGATAGTGGATGAAGGCGGAAGCATAATTGATATCGGCGCATATTCTTCACGTCCGAATGCCGAGGATGTCAGTCCCGAAGAAGAAATGAGACGGTTGCGTTTCGGGCTTTCCGTTATCCGGCGTGAACTGCCCGAAGCTGTGGTTTCTGTAGATACGTTTCGTGCTGATGTCGCGCGGATGTGTGTGGAGGAATATGGTGTGTCCATCATTAACGATATTTCTGCCGGTATGATGGATGCTGATATGTTTCCTACAGTTGCCCGCTTAGGTATACCTTATATTATTATGCACATGCAGGGCACACCGCAAACCATGCAGACTCATCCGCATTATGACAATGTCGTGAAGGACGTGATGTATTACTTTTCTGAAAAAGTGCAACGATTGCGTGATTTAGGGGTGAAAGATATCATTCTCGATCCGGGATTCGGATTTGGGAAGACATTGACACATAATTATGCATTACTCAGCCAATTGGAGGAATTCAGCATTTTCGAGTTGCCCATATTGGTGGGAGTCTCACGCAAATCTATGATATACAGACTGCTGGGAGGAGAACCGGAGGATGCACTGAATGGTACGACTGCCATCAATGCCATTGCTTTGACAAAAGGTGCCGACATTCTGCGTGTGCACGATGTAAAAGCTGCCGTTGAAGTTGTGAAAATCGTTTCTGCCATGCAACACCCCACTTTCATCACTCCATCTTAACCAGTTATTGCCATGCCTTTCAGTTTTACCATCCTAACCATTAAAGATGTCATTGACATCCTGCTTGTAGCTTTTTTGCTTTACAAGACTTATAAATTGATGAAGTCGTCAGGCTCTATCAATGTGTTTACCGGTATTTTGGTGTTTATCGTGATTTGGGTCATCGTGTCGCAAGTGTTACAGATGCGTCTGCTTGGTTCTATCTTTGATAAACTGGTCAGTGTGGGAGTGATTGCCATCATTGTTCTGTTTCAAGATGAAATTCGTCACTTCCTGCTTTCATTAGGTTCTCGTCACAGTACGAATAGTCTGCTCCGTTTTTTCAAAGGCAAGCAGAAAAGCGATGGAGGAAAGGAAGACATCATGCCCATTGTCATGGCGTGTCTTAATATGAGCAAAGGAAAGGTAGGTGCCCTTATTGTGATGGAACGTGACTTTCCGTTAGACGATATCGCCCGAACAGGTGATATCATTGATGCCAGTATCAATCAACGGCTGATAGAAAATATTTTCTTCAAGAATAGTCCTTTACACGACGGAGCTATGATTATCAGCCACAAACGTATTGAGGCTGCCGGTTGTATCCTGCCCGTATCGCATAATCTGAACATACCGAAAGAACTTGGGTTAAGACACCGTGCTGCTTTGGGTATCTCGCAGGAAACCGATGCCATGGCTATCATTGTGTCGGAAGAGACGGGAGGAATTTCCATCGCTTATCAAGGGGAGTTTCATTTGCGCCTCAGCGCAGAGGAACTGGAACGGATGCTTACGGAGGCAACAATGCAATGACGGGCGACCTAATCTCGTTCCTGCATTGGCGGAATGCGGAATTCATAAAAAAAAGTGTCAGATGCATGTTGCGAAGATACACAACTTATGCATGTCTGACACGGTGCTGTGGAGAAGATAATGGATTATCTTATTTAACGAGTTCTTTCGCTTCCAGCGGTTGGTCGGTGGTGAGGTAGTCCACTTTCAAGTCGATAAGTTTCTGCATATCGGCCGTTTCGTCCACCGTCCATGCGTTGACCTTCATGCCTAGGTCGTGCGCTTCCTTCACCCATTCGGGGTGCTTGTCGAATACCTTATAATAATAGTCGATGCCGGTCATGCCTTTCGCCTTGATGTCTTTGGGGGCGATGTCGCTTTTCAGGTAGGCGATTTCCGAACCCGGAGTCAGTTTGACCAGCTGTTCGCATACATGCATGCTGAATGAAATGTATTCCACTTGTTTTTCCATACCCATTTCTTTCACCATTTTGACGCAATCGGCAGAAATCCGATTTTCTTGTGCTTCTGTCTTATGAGGTTTTATTTCGAGGATGAGTTGGATGTCGGGCAATTGCTTGCCGGCTTTCAGGTAGTCTTCCAGCGTGGGAAGAGTTTCGCCGTTCTTCAGTTTCAGGTCTTTCAGTGTGGCATAGTCGGTTTCGGCAATCGTATAGCCTCCGATGGTGTCATCATGATTCACAACAACGATGCCGTCTTTGGTCAGTTGCACGTCGAATTCTGAACCGTATACTTGGGCTTCAGCGGCTTTCTTCAGTGCTGTGATAGAGTTTTGTGCAGAGCCTTCTGCCTTCCAGAATCCGCGGTGTGCGATGACCTGGGTCTGTGCTTGTGCCGCCAATGCGAAAAGTGCGCAGGCGCAAGCGAGGAAAAGTTTTCTTGTTTTCATGTTTGTTTTATGTTTTTTATTGTTAGGTGACTAGGTGTTAGGTGACTAGGTACTAGGTACCATTGTCACGACTATTTAAGCCTAGTCACCTGGTACCTGATACCTAGTCAACTCTTAAATCAGAATGCGTATCTCAAGCCTATCTGGAACTGGTACGGTGTACCGTTCAGGCTCGACACGCCGGTGTTCGGGTTCACGTTATATACAAACTGTTTGGTATCTTGGTCGAAGCTCTTGATAGAGTAGATGTTCTGCTTGCCCAAGGTGTGTCCGGCACCCCAGTCTTTGTTCAGCAGGTTTGCCACATTGAAGATGTCGACCGACAATTCCAGGCTATGTTTCTTGTACAGGTTGAATTTCTTAGCCAGACGCAAGTCAAGTGTACCGTAGAATCCGTTTACGCCACCGTTGCGTTCTGCCACTTTACCGAAACTCTTGCGGATGTAATCTTTCGTGCTCTGTTCCACTTCGGGATTGTTCAGGATATCATTGATTCCTTCGCGTAAGTATTCAGGAGTAGCGGGATCATTCGGGTCGTAAATATAAGCCAAATCATTGGAATTAACAAAGTCACCGTTCAGGTTTCCGCCTACAGCCAGCGAGTATCTGGTTCCGCCGATGCCCGAGAAGCGTGCGCCGATGCTGATTCCCCAGAAGGTAGGAGCCGTACCATAAACCACCACTTTATGGCGGAACTGGTTATTCGAGTAAGTCATCTTGCTTAAGTCACGCGGGTCATCCACTACCATTTGCGAGAGAGTCGCCGAGTTGGCTACATTTCCGTTATACGAAGTGTTGTCTTTCGTATCGTTCCAAGTATAGCTTACCGAAAGCTGACCATCCTTGAAGTATCTCCAGGTTCCTTCTACCACGAAAGCAAACTGGTTGACTTTTCCTTCGCTCACCATTTCGAGCACACGACCTACCTTGTTGGTCTTACGTCCGTTTGCCCAATGCAGTTCTCCATCGGTCGGATCAATGCTTTCAGCTGGTACGTAAACGCCACGGTTGCCTTCGGCGGTAAGGCGGAAATAAGGCTCGTCTACCATATTGCGGTCTACATACATGTAGTTATTACGTCCTAAGGTCATATATCCTCCTACGGTCACTTTCAGACGGTCGTTGAAGAAGTGGGTGTACGAGACATTCGCTTTATAGATAACCGGCACTTTACAATCTGCCCCGTTCAAGTTGATGGTAGAGAGCTTTTCGATGTTAGGGTTATTAAACAGTTCTGCTCCCGGTGCTTTAGAAGGGTCTTGACGATAAGCAGGAAAATCGGGGCGGAGCAGGTTTAGCAGTTCATTATAGTTCTTGTCTCTAGGATCTAACTCAACATCTATAGAAGCGGTACGTGTCCCGTCAAATACCATGTTGTTGATCATCGCATAGTTATTGATATCCGAGGCAAAGATACCTCCGCCCAAGCGGATGATATCTCGGTGTTTGTCGTTAATATCCCACGTGATTTGCAAACGGGGCTGCACTTGGAATGTAGAAAGCCCATTATCGGTACGCAATCCCAATTCATCGTAAACGGTCTGGTTGAACGTTCCTTTATTGAAATAGGTGGCGTTATCCAAGCGGAGTCCGGCGATGATTTCGAATCCGGGGAACGGTTTGGTTTGCAATTGAGCGTAAACGCCTGCATTCATGATGTTTTGCATTACCCGGTCGTTATCCGTCAGATAGAGTTCGCGTACATAACGCGAAGGAGTCAAGCTCTCGAATGCGTCTATCCCGTTGAAGTAGAAGCGTCCGTTGGTTTCGCTTCCGTAGCGTGAGTTCATGTGGGTGTACATCAGATCTACACCGAAAGTATAATTGATGCGTTTTGTGTTGTAGTAGAAATTGTCTACCAATTGAAGCACGTGGTTGTAGAAGTTTTCGGGACAATAACGCTGGCCGCCTAACTGAATATCTGTATGTACGGTTTTGCCGTTTACGGTAGAAGCTACGTTCTGTACGATTGCACGTGGAATGTTGGCGGATGGCAGTTCATCGCCCGGCATCGATTTCTCTAATGTATAAAGGTGTTGCACTTTCAGTTCGTTCGTGCCTCTCGGACCTACTACCGAACGCAGGGTGGCCAGAGCACTGTTGTTTAACGAATGTACGTTTCCATACGATTCATACATTGTGATGCTGGTGTTGTCACTCAATCCCTGATTGTTCATGTCGTTCACAAAGTTATCAGTGAAAGTCAGGAGGTTGGTGGCATTGATTTGCCAGTCTACGCGGGCAAATACAGCATCCGTGCTTTGTTTCTTGTCGAATGCCCCGAATTGTGGTGTGTTTGCCACACCGTATTTGTCACGTGCGATTTGCAGGAAACGGTCGCGCGTGTCCGTGCTCAGGCTGTATCGTTGTTCATCAGTTGCATTATGGATGTCGGCGATATAGAGTGGACGAGAGTCTGCTTGATGATCCCACGTAATGAAGAAGTGGGCACGGTCTTTCACAATAGCTCCTCCCAGCGAGGCACCGAACTGGTAGGTGGAGAAGTCGTTGCTCCGCTTGTTGCCACGGATGTCATACGGGCTGGAGAGCCAGTTGGCACGTCCGTATACGAACGCACTACCGGTCAAGGTATTCGTACCCGACTTGGTTACAGTGCTTACCGTACCTCCTCCGGCACGTCCGTTAGTCACATCGTATTGGTTGGTCACTACCTTAAACTCACGGATAGCCTCCATGGAGATGGCGTAAGGCACTCCGTTACGGCTCGTTGTACTACCTCCCGAAGTCGGATTCTTTGCCGTCATACCATCGATGGTATAGTTGGTAGAAGAAGCCAACTGGCCCGAAAGGCTGGAGCCGGTGCTGAGCGGGGATAGGTCGACCAGCGAAGTAAAGTTACGTCCGTTTACCGGAAGTTTTTCCAAGTCTTGTTCGGTGACTGAAGTTGCCGAACCGGTAGTGGCAATGGTATTTTTCAATGAGTTGGCAACCACTTCCACGGCTTCCATGGTAATGGATTCTTCTTTCATCTGGAAATCGATACGCACTTGGTCGCCTTGGTTCAGGGTATATCCGCTTTTCGTCTGGTCCCCATATCCGATGTAGGACACCTTAATTGTGTACGGACCTCCCAACGGAAGCTGTTTGATGGTATATTCACCATTCTCGTTCGTGATAGAGCCTGTGCTGAAGCCCGTTGACTCGTTTCTTACTTGCACAGTGGCACCGATGACTCCCAAATCGGTTTCATCGGTCACAATGCCCGTAATAACGGCACGGTCATCTTGGGCAAACAAGTATCCCGGCATGATGAACAGGATACAGAGAAGCAATAACGCTTGCTTGATTTTTGTTGTCATAATCTTTAGTTAAGTGTTTGTTAAATTGATGCAACAAAAGTAAAGCAGGCGTATTACATCTCCATGACCGATGTGTAAAGAAACCGTGTGATTTGTGTTACGTGGATATTACATGGTACGAAAAGAAATTTGCCAAAAGACACTCTCAAACGAACATAAGTGATAAGACCGACTTACTTATGTGGGATGACTGAGTTACTTATGTGAGACTGCCAATTCACTTATGTTCATCAAAAAGCATGCTTGAGTGCTGTCTGTCTTTAAAGTATAAAAGCCAATACTATATAGCTGCATCGTTTGTAAGATTAATAATCTTACAAACAACGCAGCCATGTGCACGAATTAATGCTGCGAGAAGTATAAAAGCTATTCTATCATGTAATGTTTTCTATTAATCGGGTATATTGCAAGCTTCAAATGCTTGTGCCAGATCTTCCAACAGGTCATCAATATGCTCAGTACCGATGGAAAGCCGGATGGTAGCTGGCGTGATGTGTTGCGTTTTCAGCTCTTCAGGCGAAAGCTGCGAATGGGTGGTAGTGGCAGGATGAATCACCAGGCTTTTCACATCCGCTACATTTGCCAAAAGTGAAAAGATTTTCAGTGAATCGATGAAACGCCATGCTTCATCTTGTCCGCCTTTTATCTCGAAAGTAAAGATACTTCCACCACCTTGTGGAAAATAGCGAAGATACAGTGCATGGTTGGGATGTGAAGGTAGGGAAGGGTGATTGACTTTTGCCACCATAGGGTGTGTTACAAGGTATTTTACTACTTTTAGGGCATTGGTCACATGACGCTCTACGCGCAGTGACAAGGTTTCAAGTCCCTGCAACAGCAGGAAAGCATTGAAAGGTGAGATGGTTGCTCCCGTATCTCGGAGCAGGACAGCCCGAATGCGGGTGACAAATGCTGCTTCTTTTGCCACATCGGTAAAAATGTTTCCGTGATAGTTCGGGTCGGGAAGAGTCATTGTAGGAAAGCGGTTCGGATAGGCTTTCCAGTCGAAACGTCCGCTGTCTACAATGATTCCGCCCAGCGAAGTACCATGGCCACCGATAAACTTGGTAGCGGAGTGAACCACTATGTCTGCTCCATGCTCGATGGGACGGATAAGAAAAGGAGTACCAAAGGTATTATCTACAATCAAAGGTATTCCGTGACGGTGTGCTACTTCTGCCACAGCTTCTATGTGGGTAATATCCGAATGAGGATTGCCGAATGTTTCTGCATACACCGCTTTTGTTTCGGGACGAATGGCAGCTTCCAGCGCATGCAGGTCGTTGATGCGGACAATGGTATGTGTAATTCCCTGTTCAGCAAGCGTGTGTGTAATCAGGTTGTACGAGCCTCCATAGAGGTTATCGGCTGCTACCAAATGGTCGCCTGCATGTAAAATGTTCTGCAAGGCGTAAGTTACTGCTGCAGCTCCAGAGGCTACAGCCAAAGCTGCCACTCCTCCTTCAAGGGTAGCCATGCGTTCTTCCAATACTCGCTGGGTGTCGTTGGTGAGGCGTCCGTAGATATTTCCGGCATCGCGCAAAGCGAAGCGGTCTGCAGCATGTCTGCAATCGTGGAACACATACGAAGCGGTCTGGTAAATGGGAACGGCACGTGCACCAGTTGTGGGATCGGGCAATTCTTGTCCGGCATGCAATTGCAACGTTTCGAAATGAAGTTTAGTCTTGTCCATTGTTTTTTTATAAAGATTATTGACTGAAGAAACTGTTTTGAATTTCTTCTAAATATTTTCTGCAAAATAAGTAATTCTGGAAATAACAATCAATGTTTGTCCTTTATTTGGAAAATCTATCTATATTTGTATCCTAAAATAGAATAACTGCACAATGTAATATTCCAAAAGGGATATAAAACAGAATAGAATTCTTTTATGGAAACATTAGATAAAATAGATTTGCAGATTCTTCGTGTTTTGCAAGAAAATGCCCGGCTTACGACTAAAGAACTTGCCGCACGGGTCAGCCTGTCATCTACTCCAGTGTTCGAACGTCTGAAGCGGCTGGAAGCAAATGGATACATTAAGAAATATATGGCGATAGTAGATGCTGAAAAACTTCACCAGGGGTTTATTGTTTTTTGTAAAGTGAAGATGACTCGTCTTAACCGTGACATTGCCCAAGATTTCAGTCGCATTGTGCAAGGGATTCCAGAAGTGACCGAATGTTACAACATTTCCGGAAGCTATGATTATTTGCTAAAAATCCATGCCAAGGATATGAAACATTATCAAGCATTCATACTCAATGTCTTAGGTACTATTGAACATCTAAGTTCACTGGAAAGTGTCTTTGTGATGGATGAGTTGAAACATACATACGGTATTCATTTTTAAAAATAGGGGAAAGGCTGTTTTTTAATGGAGAGTTGCAAAAATCCGTCATGAGTCAAAAAACGAAACCGTTTCTAAGAAACTCTAATTTTTACAAATGAATATTGCAAACAGCCAATACATCTCCCTAAAAATGAATATAGACTTTATCGGCAAATGCAGTACTACTGCATTTTTTATGCGGTCAGATTGGTAAATTGCGGACATTTAATGTGTATGCAAAATTAAGAGCCTGTTTAAATTTTCCAATAAAGTAATATTCTATCAGGTTCTTTTTCGTTTGTTCCCGGTCTGTTTTCCCGATTTTATTCGTCAGATAGCCCGCTATCCTCCTCATAAAATCAGAAAAACATCCTCGAAAACAATTCGCAAAATTAACCTGAGCAAAATTTAAACAGGCTCTTAATGATATTTATCAGAAACGCAGATTTTATACAAACTGATTTTCAACATCTACTTAATTTTATATACCATAACATGAGTAATACATTAGCCCCTTTTGCACGTCCGCTTTACATTATGTTAAAAGCTGGAGGTGCTTTATGTAATCTGAGATGCGATTATTGCTACTATTTGGAAAAGCAAAACTTATATCCTCAAAAAAATGTTTCTATTATGAGCGATGAATTGCTGGAAAAATTCATTAAAGAATATATCCAGTCGCAAACCACGTCTCAGATACTATTTACTTGGCATGGTGGAGAACCTTTGATGCGTCCATTGAGTTTTTATCGGAAAGCTTTGGAGTTGCAACGTAAATATGCACAGGGTCGCATAATAGACAATTGTATTCAAACCAATGGCACGTTATTAAATGATGAATGGTGTCGTTTTTTTCACGAGAACGGCTGGCTGGTAGGCGTTTCGATTGACGGTCCTCAAAAATTTCACGATGCTTATCGGAAAAGATGAGGAGGAAATCCTTCTTTTTCCAAAGTAATGAACGGCATTCATTTACTGAATAAACGGGGTGTAGAATGGAATGCTATGGCTGTCGTAAACAACCTCAATGGAGATTATCCATTGGAATTTTATCATTTCTTCAAGCAGATAGGATGCCATTATATTCAATTTGCTCCTGTTGTAGAACGTATCACACATCATAGTGACGGACGTTATTTGGCTTCTGTGGATAAGACTGGCAAAGAAAATTTGGCAGCTTTTTCCGTATCGCCTCTGCAATGGGGAAACTTCCTTTGTGCCATTTTCGATGAATGGGTGCAAAATGATGTAGGAAAGTACTTCATTCAGTTATTTGATGCGACCCTTGCTAATTGGGTGGGAACCAGTCCGGGAGTATGCACACTGGCTCCGATATGTGGACATGCGGGAGTAATGGAATTTAACGGTGATGTCTATTCGTGCGACCATTTTGTTTTCCCACAATACAAATTGGGAAACATTCGTGAAAAGACGCTTGTAGAAATGATGTATGGAGAACAACAACGGCAATTTGGCTTGGCTAAACGTTCAAGACTGCCACATCAATGCAAGGAATGTCCTTATCTTTTCGCCTGTAACGGAGAATGTCCCAAAAACCGTTTTTGCTTGACTTCGGACGGAGAATATGGATTGAATTATCTTTGTCCCGGATTTTACAAATATTTTGCCCACGTGGCACCTTATATGGACTTTATGGCACGTGAATTGACAGCACAACGTCCTCCTGCCAATATAATGGAAATCCTTCGAACCAAGCCTTCGATATTCTGATTACTGGTTAATTTTGGAGGAGTGCCAGTTTGACACCTCTCCAAAAAACAGTAAGAAGCTGTTTTGAATTTATCGTGCGATGATTTGGGATGAGTTTTTGAGGC
>ERZ780218.1822-NODE-1822-length-11741-cov-6.594814_pt1 | contig 11741 bp, 18 predicted proteins | sample MGYA00510975_ERZ780218 | MGnify/ENA primary metagenome ERZ780218 (study PRJEB29588, sample SAMEA2152063) | human gut metagenome | biome: human gut; feature: human-associated habitat; material: faeces | place: Denmark | collected 2008/2010 ...
CGTCATTCTCTACCCGCGCCTGCCGGAGACGATGGCGACGCATTGGGGCTTTGACGGAACGGCAAACGGCTGGTCGTCGCGTGCCGCCACGGTGTTCGGCCTGCCGTTGTTTATTTTGGCGCTGCATCTCGTCTGCTCCTACGCCGAGAGCCGCGACACAAAGCGAAAGAATGTAAATCCGGTGCTGCGGACGGTGATGCTGTGGTTCTGCCCGGCAGTCTCGCTGCTCGGCGGAGCGCTCACGCTCGGTACGGGACTGGGCTATGAGATGCACGTCGGCACCGTGGCGCCGGTGTTCGTGGGACTGCTGTTTCTCATCCTCGGCAACTACCTGCCGAAGCTCCGGCGGAACCGCACCATGGGCATCAAGCTGCCGTGGACGCTTGCGAGCGAGGAGAACTGGACCCGCACGCACCGTGTCGCGGGCTTTACCTGGGTCGCCGCGGGACTGCTGATGCTGCTGTCTGCGCTGCTGCGCCTGCACGGGCCGACGGTGACCGTAGTTCTTCTTGCGCTGGCGGTGGGCATTCCGGTGCTGTATTCCTATCTCTACTACCGCCGCTATGAGAAGGGGGGAGCGCAATGACTGTTCCGACCTCGTCGCTCATTGCGATGGGCGCGGCTGCGGCGTTCTGCGCTCTGCTGCCCATCGGCATTCTGATTTGGTGGCGCAGGACCGAGCGTACCCGCCTGCTGCCCGCGCTCTGGGGCGCGCTGGCCTTTCTCCTCTTTGCGCGGGGTCTGGAGATGGGACTCCACTACCTCTGCATCCTCTCCGACAATGCCGTTTCCCGCGCGATCCTGAGCAGCCCGTGGCTCTATATGCTCTACGGCGCGCTGACAGCGGGCATTTTCGAGGAGTGCGGCCGCTTTTGCATGTATAAGACCGTCATGCGCCGTTATGACGGGCGTGCTGCCGCCGTCACGGCGGGCATCGGCCACGGCGGCATCGAGGCGATGACCGTTTCCGCTGCGTCGATGGCGCTCTATCTTGTCTTCGCCCTCTGTTGGAACGCGGGCGACACGGACGCGCTTTTGAAGCTCGCCGGCAGCGCGGAGACGGCGCAGACCGTCGCCGCTTCCCTCGGCAAATACACCGTCGGCTACTGCCTGCTCGCCTGTCTCGAGCGCGTGAGCGCGATGCTGCTGCACATTTCGCTCTCCGTTTTTGTGTTTGCCGCGGCGCGGAGCCGCGCAAAGCGCGGCTATCTCGCCTTCGCCATCGGCCTGCACGCGATTTTCGATATGCCCGCCGCGCTCTACCAGTTCGGCTATGTCAAGCAGCTTTTCCCGGTCGAGCTGTGGCTTGCCGTCTGTGCGCTCTATGCGCTGCGCAGCGCCCGCAAATGCTATCTTGAGGAATGTGACGCATAAAGGAGGAAAGAATATGGAACCCATCAAATTAGGCCGCTACCGCCACTTCAAGGGCAACGAATACGAGGTCGTCGGCCTTGCGAAGCACAGCGAAACCTTGGAGGATATGGTCGTCTATCGCGCGCTCTACGGGGAGTTCGGCTTGTGGGTGCGCCCCGCCGCCATGTGGAACGAAACCGTCGAGCGCGACGGCAAGACCTACCGCCGATTCACCTATCTCGGGGAATGACGGACTATACGCTCGTCCGTTCACGGCGGCGAACGCTCTCGATGGAGCTGAAGCGCGACGGCACGGTGGTCGTCCACGCGCCGCTGAGGCTCAGCGTGGAGAAGATCGACGCGTTTGTCGCCGCGCACGAAGCATGGCTCGCCCGCGCCCGTGCCCGTCAGGCAGAACGCCTTGCCGCGCATCCCGAGCCGACAGAGGCCGAGCGCGAAGCGCTCCTTGCGCGCGCGAGGTCCGAGCTGCCGCAGCGCGTGGCGCATTGGAGCCGCGTGACCGGCCTTGTGCCGACCGGCGTGAAGATCACCGGCGCGAAAACGCGCTTCGGGAGCTGTAACAGCCGGAACAGCCTTTGCTTTTCCTGGCGGCTCATGCAGTACCCCGACGAGGCCATTGACCTCGTGGTGGTGCATGAGCTCTGCCACATCGCGCATCACGACCACGGCCCGGGCTTCTACGCCCTGCTCGGCAGTATCCTGCCGGATCACCGCGAGCGCATGAAGCTGCTGCGCGGGTGAGCGCTTTTTGTGCATATTACCCCATGCGCTTGGGTGCGGCTTTGGATGGGGATGATTCGGTAGTCTTGACTTTGAGCGGTGAGTACGGTACAATAAATGAGACGGAATATATAGCTTGAAGGAGCGTGAGTGCATGAAAAAATTGATAGCAGTGCTTTTAGCATTGGTTTGTGTGCTTGGGTCGGCAGGCTGTAATGCCACACCGAGCAGCGTTGATAAATTATCCGAAGCGGAAAATACAATCGGTGAAGCAAACCCTAAAATTGTTACTGCTGACGCGGTAACTCCGATAGCTCTTGAGGATAACTGGCTTATGCCACTTGATTTGTTTATTGATAGTGGCAATATCGAAAATAATACCGGACTGAGTGTGTCCAAAAAGCTGAATAAGGACAACGGAAAATATGTTGGTTTGTATGTAGAAAACAAGGGAAGCGGTCCCGTTGTGGCAACCATCAATGGCCGGAGTGAGGAAACCTTCGAGAAGGGTGAAAGCGGACATATTTATGTTGAAGTGACTCAAGGCCGGTTTGGTGCGGACAAAGAATATGAATTTAAAGTAGTGCCCGGCACCAATGGCGGAATGATCAATATTCACTACGAGATTGCTCAGCGAGAGTCTCGGTGATATTTTGAAGGCGGCAGGGACAGCGCCGCTCTATGGGTAAGGACCACCGCGAACGCATGAAACTGCTGAAAGAATAAAGAGGTTGGAAAGCCATTCGGCTTTCCAACCTCTTTTCCTCTCTTGTATGTGGTGTGTCAGTCGTCCTCAAGGAGACGAAGACCCGCCGTGGCGGAGACGGGCAGGGTGAAGCAGATGGACTTCGCCTTGCTCGCCATGCCCGCGTCGCGCATGATGGCGGACATGATCTCGTTGCGCTTGTCGCGGTGGACGACGATGTAGATCATTTCCTTTTCGGCGGCAAGGGAAATGCCGAGGAACTTTTCCGCGCCCTCCATGCCGGTGCCCTTGGCGTGGATGACCGTGCCGCCCGCCGCGCCCGCGCCGCGGGCCGCGTCCATGATCAGATCGCTGTAGCCGTGGTTGGCGATGACGACCAGAAGCTCGTATTTCGTGTCCTTCATGGTGGATTCCTCCCCCTTTTGGTAGTTTTGGTGCTCGGTCAGGAATTGCAGCTCGCGCCGCCCGCCGATGGAGCTGAGCGGGACCGTAAAGGCGATGCCCATGCCGGGCACGTCGATCTGCAGCTCGCGGCGCAGGCCGCGGCGCAGCTCCTCCCATTTCTCGTCGGTGACGAAGCTCGCGAACACGCATTTGTCGCTGCGCTCGAGACCGAGGTAATTGAGCGTTTCGTTGCTCGCCGTGCCGAGAGCCAGCGAGATGAACTGCACCGGCACCTGCCGCTCGCGGTAAAACGAGAGGAAGGTCGTGAGCTTGCTGCGCTCGGTGATGGTGACCATCATGGATAATTCACTCATGCGCTGCCCTCCTTACAGGTCGATGATGGCGAGGTCGTCCAAGGCGAACGCATCGCCGGAGACCGCGGGGGCGGGAGCCACTGCACCGTGCTTTGTGCGCAGACGGTAAATGAGACCCAAGCCCTGAATGGTGATGAGCGGCGTCATGGCGACCATGGCGACCACGCCGAAGGCGTCGGTGACGATATTGCCGCCGACCGCCGAGCACGCGCCCATCGCAAAGGGCAGCAGGAAGGTCGTCGCCATGGGGCCTGAGGCCACGCCGCCGGAGTCGAACGCGATGGCGGTGAAGAGCTTCGGCACGAAGAACGAGAGCACAATGGCGACGGCGTAGCCCGGCACGAGCAGGTAGAAGATGGAAATGCCGGTCAGCACGCGGATCATCGCAAGACCGACCGAGACGGCTACGCCGATGGAGAGCGAATGCTTCATCGCGCTGCCGGGGATCGCGCCGTCGGTCAGCTCCTCGACCTGCCGCATGAGAACGTAGACCGCCGGCTCGGCCATGACGATAAAGTAGCCGATGAGCATACCGATGGGAATGAGGATCCAGTTGCAGGAAAGTCCCGCGATGACGCTGCCGAGGTAGTTGCCCGCGGGCATGAAGCCGACGTTCACGCCGGTGAGGAAAATGACGAGCCCGAGGTATGTATACGCAAGGCCCACGCCGATGCGGATGAGCTGCTTGCGCTCGAGATGCAGGGAGACAAGATTGAACACCGCGAAGAATGCTGCGATGGGGAGAAGCGAGACGGCGATCTCCTTGAAATACGTCGGGAAAGCGACGAAGAAGAGCTGCCAGAGCGCGGCGCTGTCGCCGATCTCGGGGATGACGACGGCGGTGTAGCTGCCGCCGTCCGGATGGAAGATGAGACTCAGAATGAGCACCGCGAGGATGGGACCGATGGAGCAGAGCGCGACGAGGCCGAAGCTGTCGTTTGCGCTGTGCTTATCGCTTCGGATGGCGGAAACGCCGACGCCCATCGCCATGATGAACGGCACGGTCATCGGGCCGGTCGTCACGCCGCCGGAGTCGAACGCTACGGCAAGGAAATCCTTGGGCACGAACATGGCGAGAACAAAGACCACGATGTAGAAGCCCACCAGCATCGTGTTGAGCGGGACGGAGAGCAGCATACGCAGCATGGCGAAGCAGAGGAATAATCCCACACCGACCGCCACGGTGACGATGAGCACCATATTCGGCACGGCCTGCACCTGATTGGCGAGCACCTGCAGGTCCGGCTCGGAAATGGTGATGAGAAAGCCCAGCAGAAAGCCGAGCGTCAGCATGATACCGGCCCTGCGCGTCTTGGTGATGCACGCGCCCACGCGCTCGCCCATCGGCGACATGGCCAGCTCCGCGCCGAGGGAGAAGAACATCATGCCCACCACCAGCAGCACCGCGCCGAAGAGGAACGCCATCAGCACGCTCGTCGGGAGCGGGGCGATGGTGAAGCTCAGGATCAGCACGATGGCGAGGATGGGCAGCACCGCGGCAAGCGATTCCTGTAATTTTTCGTTGAGTTTGCTGCGATACAAGGCAAAAGCTCCTTTCCGGATATAGTCCTATCATACCGTAGTATAGCATGGAAAAGTGTTACAATTGTGTTAAGCTTTGCAAAGACAAAAAATGCTGATATGAAAGGGGAAATTGGGATTTCTTGTTACTAATTTGTTACTAACTCGCTACTAACGCGGTATGATTGTCTATTCTGTCTATGCGATTTTTTGCAATGCGGCGGCGAGAATGGCGATGGTTTCATGTGTGTAGTGCGAGGTGATGTCGGCTTTGGTAGAGTGCCCCATGAGCCACTTGATCGTCAGGTCATCCACACCGGCGGCATGGAGCTTCGTGGCAAAGGTGTGGCGGCACCAGTGAGGTGTGGCGTTTGGAGCCCCAATTTTTTCCATGAGAGGAGAGAACAACTCGCGGTATAAAGCCGAACGGATCATTTTCCCCTCTGCGCTGCAGATGATCGTTTCGCCGCCGCGGGCGAGCCAGCGGTCCAGATAGGTGCGGATCTTCGGGTGAACGGGGATGATACGATTTTTGCCCGCGTCGGTCTTTAAGCCGCCTTGCAGATAGCCGCCGTCCTCGGGGTGGTAGGAGAAGCGGGTGAGCTGCAAAAACTCGGAAACACGAAAGCCGGTGTAGCAGAGCATCAGAGCGGTGTCGGCCCACGGCTCGCCTGCCGCGGCCAGCTTCTCCAGCTTCTGGAGCTGGAGATCGGTCAGCGCGTTGCGAGGGTTCTTGATGTCCACGGAAGGGATGTCGAGATACTGCGAGTAGTCCTTGCCGAGGATGTCGCGCTCCATCGCATAGGAGCAAAGCTGCTTGATGAGAATGGTGACATTGTTGATGGTGCTTTGGGAAAGACCTTCACCTTCGCAATCGTCGAGGATCTGCTGCCAGTCGTCGAGCGTAATAGTTCGGATCTTGCGGTCGGCGTAGCGGCTGACGCGCTTATTCCACGCAGCGGTATAGCTGCGGATGCTGCTGTCATTAAACTTGCGGAAGCTGCGGGCCTTCCAGCCGTCGAAGATCTCCTGCAGCGTGGCGTTCATGCGGTCGGCGGTCGGCGCGGTACCGGCGAGCCGGTTGCGGTTATATTCCTCCAGCGCGGCCTGCGCTTCGGCGGCCTTCTCGTGGTAGGAGAGCGCGCGCTGGACGATGTGGCCGTATTCGTCATGGGCGGAGACACGGACCATATAAGGACGGCGGCGGTTGCCGGAGAGCCGGACAATGCTGCCGCTGCCGTTTGCGCGTTTCATGGAAAAACCTCCTTTTAGTGTTGCATGAAGCGCGGAGAGATGCTAAAATAGGCATGATCTCCCTGTGCTTCGTCGAAGTGGTGCGTGGTGATCCTTGCCGTCCTTGGTGTTTGCAGCGCCGAGGACGGCTTTTTTGGAAAATGTCACAATTGACAAATACATCAATTGCGCATATACTAACTATGCTAACTCGTGAAGGGCAAAAGCTGGGTTCCCGAATGGGAGTAGGTGGTTTCACTTAGAATTCCCATGCTCCTGGGGTTAGCTTTTCTTTTTCTTTAAATGATGCTTTAGATTCTGAACAATGTGTTCGGGATCTTTTTTTATTTCTTCTGAGATAAAATCGATTGCAGCCATTGAGTAGCTATATGTTGGAGGGGAATATGCCTTGAATGTATAACATAACTTTGAATTTTCTTTAATTCCGTAGTATTTATTGAATAGATCAAGGTGATAGGAGTTAAAGGGCTTTGGGTCACCATCATATTTCAGAACAATGCCAGCGCGGCTGATTCTATTGTTGACCTCTTTTATCAGCTTTTTTGCAGTATATTTGTATACATCGTTTGGATCTTTGAGTTCTTTGATTATCTGCACGCCCGGTTCGGCATCTTTCGAGATATGGACGATATCAGTAGCTTTGCTGACATCTTTCGTAAGGTAGTGATAATGCTCGACTCGTATGGCAAACGAATCATTATTGCTATCAATGTCTTTGCTGATGGATTCCATTGTTGAGACGAGACGATTAGCGATTTGACCTGGGTACTTTGCGCGGATTTCTGCGGAGTTCAGAGATTTCATACTAACAGACAACGTAAGAAAGTTCTGGGGGACAATGTTAGTCATATCGATATTATGATATTCCCGCATTCTTTCTGTGAAATTAAAGATACATGCTTGGAACAAGGGGACATATAACATCTCGTACTCTTCGACAATGAAATGGGTGCTTGTATTTCTAAGGTCTACAATACGCAATAAGTTCTTTCGCGCGGGGGAATGCTCATTGGTATCGACCATTCTAATACAGTTTTCCAGACTGATCGTTCGCTCAGGATTGTCCTTATAGTAAATGGCGGATTCATCAATAGACTTCGCTATATGAGCTTTCAACATAAGCTCCCATGCATTGCATATAAAAAAGCTGAATCCTTCAACGCGATAGTGTATAGATGGCTTATTGTATATCTCGATTGCCATTAGAAAAGCTTCTATTGACTTTTCGAGTAGCTTAGAAACAAGGCCTGGATCGTACGCCATAATTATTTCAACTCCTTTTGCCGCGCATAATATTATTATGATTGTTGATTAATGGGCTTTTTGCTCTTAGAATGTGTGCTTTCGTAGCAGGAGCGTTATCGGGCGAGCGGGGGGATGGGGTAACGGTGCCGGGTGATGACACGACCCTGGCAGACGAGCGTCTGGCCGCTGCTCGGGTAGATCGGCACGTCCGCGTCCGCGCGCTTGCGGTTGAGGGAGAACAGGTAGGTCATGCCGAACGGATCGCGGTAATACTGCTTGATGACCGTGCCGCCGTCCACGCAGAAAACGCCGATGTCGCCGTTGACGATGGCATCGTGATTGACAAATACGGTGCTGCCGTCGGGAAAGTCCGGCTCCATGCTGTCGCCCTGTACGCGGATCGCGTAGGCAGCGCCCTGCGGATCGTCCGGCCCAAGCTCATACGGCTCGAAGTCCTTGCCCTCGACCGGGGCGGCGATGCCGGCGGCGGACGGCTCCAGATAGCGGTTGATGACCTTCGGCTCGAAGTTGTTGAACTGTGTGTCATTTATAAAACGGTCCTCGTCCTCGCAGCGCTGTTTCTCGATGTTCAGAACCTCACGCACAGCGGATTTGCCCCAGCTGTCTAAATCAGAATAATCCTTTGCGATCTTCATGGCCTCGTCCGAAAGGGACGGGGCTTCATTATTAGAGAACTCAAATGGCTCATCACCATATCCTAAAAGATAGGCAGGCGTCGTGTGAAGAACTCGAGCGAGCTTCACAATTTTATCTCGGCGCATATTGGCAATGTCACCGGTTTCCCATTTACGGACGGTACTTTTTCCAACGCCGACGGCCTTTCCGACATCCTCTAAAGTAAGACCGAGTTCACTTCGGAGCAGTTTGATTTTCTCGTTGGCTTCCATAAAAACACCTCGCTTTTAGATGATAATAACACGGCGGTGTCATTTATGCAACAAAAAGTTTCCAATAAGACAAAAAAGTGCTTGACAAAATCAGATGCTATGTTATGATGGTGTCGTAAAGGACACGAAAGAGGGGAGGTGAGGGAATGAATGTAAAGGCATTGTACGATAAGATGCGTGAACGCGGAGTGACGGTTGGAGGAATGTGTGAACTGCTTGGAATAAGCAGAAGCGCCTTCTATCGAAAGACAAGAGGAATATCCGAGTTTACACTAAGTGAAATTCAAAGGATGCGTGAAGTGCTTGAATTGTCAACACTCGACGAAATTTTCTTTGCACAAAAAGTGTCTTAAAAGACACACATGCGCGACACAAATGCCTTCTCCGAGGGCAATAAAAAACAGCCGAGGGGCGGAGAGCCTCGACTGTTCCCTCATTTACTTGCTGGAGTTTTTCTTCCGGTTGGAAAGGGCGGAACCAGCAAGTGTCTTCGCGGTCTTACTGCTGGAAGTCTTTGTGAGCGTCTTGCTTGCAGCAGTAGCGACCTTGGAAGATGTTCGCACAGAGTTTTTCTTTGCCATTCGTTTCACCTCCTTTCAAAACAATAGTGAGGAGGCGGAGAGAACAGCGGAGAGGGGGCGGTTGCCCTCGTAGAGGGCATTTGCAATTATAAAGCGCATTTGTCTTTTTGGCAACATGCAAAAAGAAAGTTAAAAAAACATTCACATTTCAAGCGAAGAAACGAGAGAAGGGGGCGTGAAGGGATGGGACTTACGCTGGCAGTCGTCTCGCTGGTGCTTTCCGTGATAAGCATCGCGCTTCTCGCCTATGATGTCGGCGAGAAGCGCGGGTTCCGCGATGGATACGAGATCGGAAAGGCGGAGAGGCCGGAAGCGGGCTTGTCTGCGAAAGAGCATGAGAAGGGGGCGTGAAGAAAGTGAGACTCGACTTGCTACTCTCTTGCCTCGTCGGTGGGGTTATCGGCCTCGGAATTCCGCGGAGGGTCATCGGATGGATAAAACGCGAATGCGGCATCGAAGGCGCCCCACGCCATGATGAAAACGAAACTGCCGCAAAGCAGGAGAAAGGGACATGAGAAGAGAAAAAGCTCCCGCGGGGAGCGGGAGCGTGCGCGAGATCACATACCGGACGAAGTGCGGCGTTGCCGTGCGGCGCTTCTGGCGTTGGCCAAAAAAGCAGAGAAGGAAGCGCAGACGGCACGAGCACCGGAAGGCGATGCTCAGGCTTCGCCGGTGTCGATGAAGAGAGACTCCGGCTTACATTTGGCGAGAGCGTAGGGAACGCCCGCGAAATGCCGGTGCAACTCGTGGAGGAGCTGGCTGCGGGAGAGCGGCGTAGCGACCTGATACGAGGTCGAGAAGATGGGAAGGGCGGCGCCGAAGCCGTTCTCCTCGAAGAAAGAGCCGACCTCTTCGGCAGGGAGCGCATCTTTGAAAATCAGTACAAATTCATTCATAGGGAAGACCCTCCTTTGCGGCCAGTATAGCACGGCGGCGGGGAGGGAGCAAGAAGAAAGGAGAAACACAATGCCGAGAAGAGTGACGGCGGATGTGCCGACGGAAGAGGCTATCCTGGCCTATAACAACGTGCCGATCGAGCTGGCCGCCAAATTCATAGGCTGGTCGGACATCACGATCCGGTACGCCCTGCAGGAGGAGCGCGCCCCCTTCGGGATGGCGGCGCAGAACCCGAAGACGGGGACGTGGAGCTACAACATCAGCCCGGGGCTGCTGCTCAAGTACAAGAACGGCGAGCTGCCGGCGTGGAAGCTCAAGGACCTGAGCACGATGCTGGCCGACCACGCCGAGCGCATCATCGACGAGCGCGTGGGCTCGGTCGGAAAGCTCATCGACAAGCTGCTGGGAGGGAAGAGCGCATGAAAAAGAAGCTGCTGCTCTGTAAGCCCTGCGCGGTGACGATGGGCGCGTGCATCGACCTTGTGCAGGTCACGCGCGAGAAGGACAAGAAGGTGGTCTGCGAGCAGTGCGGCCGCAAGCGCTTCGGTGCGGAGTACGAGGTCGGAAGGAAGGGGGCAGGAGCATGAGCAGGGATCTCTTCGACGACGTACACGATACCATGCTGGGCTTTTTGGCTCTTGCACTCTTCTTTGCGGCCGCGGCGCTGGAAGGGGCATGGGCATGATGGGAAACGGTATCAAGGGGCCGTGCCTAAACTGCCCGGACCGCAATGCAGGCTGCCACGGAAAGACGGAGGACGGCGCGTGGAGGTGCAGCCGGTGGGCCGCGTATCAGGCGGAGCAGGAGACCTTCCGCGCGAAGGCGGCGGAGGACTTCAAGCGCGTGGAAGTGGCGATGGGCTACAAACGCGAGAGCAGGCTCCGCAATGCAAAACGCCGTACCAGTCTGGAGCGGCGCAGGAGAAAGTGAAGGGAGAGAAGAACATGAAACGGGAAAATGCGTGGGACGGGGTGTGCTTCCTCTGCGGCCGGGACGGCACGGAGGACCCGCTGGACTTCCACCACATCTTCGGCGGAAACGCTGCGGACCGGAAGAAATGCGAGCAGTACGGGCTGAAGGTGCGGCTGTGTCACGGGCGCTGCCACATCTTCGGGCCGGAGGCGGCGCACAACTGCGCCGAGACCATGCGGACGCTGCGCCGCTACGGTCAGCGCAAGGTGATGATCAAGCAGGGCTGGACGGTGGACGAGTTCCGGCTGAGCTTCGGCAAGAACTACCTCGACGACGAGGAGCTTGCGGAGATCGCGGCCATTCAGGCGGAGAGCGCATAAGAAAAGCGGCTGACCGTGGCACCGGTCAACCGCAGCGAAGAAAAATCACGAAAGGAGATCTCTTCCCCGTCATTGTAGCACAAGGCGGGGAAGAAAAGCAAGGGTATGAACGAGTTTTTGGATCAGGCATTGAATAAGCTCGCCGAGACGGTGAGCGGGCAGAAGGAGAACGCAATGGCGCCGAGCGTGCGCGAGGCCTTGACGGACTTCTGCCGGCAGGACGCGGAGTTCGCGCAGGCGGTGGCGCAGGGCGGCAGCTTCAAGGGCTGCATGGCGGCGGTCGCCAAGGGCGTCGGGGGCAGCATTCCCGACCTCGAAGCCTACCGCAGAGCGGTGCGCTTTTACTTCAAGGGGGCGGACGTTCATTTTCACATGGAGCTTGACCTTTGCCCGGCGGCAGAGGAAGCGCCGCGCAGCACGCAGAAGAAGCTCCTCGACATCGCGGACTTCCTGTGAGGTGACGGTATGCGGTGCAATCTGACAGA
>ERZ780218.1825-NODE-1825-length-11709-cov-4.296980_pt1 | contig 11709 bp, 11 predicted proteins | sample MGYA00510975_ERZ780218 | MGnify/ENA primary metagenome ERZ780218 (study PRJEB29588, sample SAMEA2152063) | human gut metagenome | biome: human gut; feature: human-associated habitat; material: faeces | place: Denmark | collected 2008/2010 ...
AACGGTACCTGCGGACAGGAGGCTGTCCTCCAGCCGGGAGACATCGCTGACGTGGATCGGGACTCCGTTTCGGAGCGCTCCGCCGCCCCGGCGGGCGGTGAAACACTCCTCCATATAAGGATTGTATACCACACCGAAGACGATTTGTCCACCCTCCGCTAAGGCCAGGGAAATCGCACTGTGCTGGAATTGATGGATCAGGTTGGTGGTGCCGTCCACCGGATCCAGGATCCAGTAGGGGCGGCTCCAGTCCAGTCCCGTATTGTCCTGCTCCTCTCCCATAAACTGGACATCCGGGGCCAGGGCTACCAGACGCTCCCGCAAAAACGTCTGTACCGCCACGTCCACGTTGGTCACATAGTCCGTTTCGCCCTTGGAGCGGATGCTCTGAACGGCGGCGGGATCGGTCAGCAGTTTTCCCGCCTCCAATACCGCCTGGACGCCCCCCTCCGCCAGGGAATCCGTCAGGGCGGTCATGCGGTGGCCTCCCGGGTCAGAATGGCCACATAGTCGCCTCCCAGGGCGTGGATCTCCTTCAGAGACCGCTTCAGCAGGCAGGCGGTGCGCACCTGGAAGGCGGCGGTGTCGGAGAGATCAATGGCGTAGCGGCCGGCTGTCATCTCCCCATAGAGGGCGGGGACGGTGTCCACATCCCGTTCAAAGACCGTGGTGACGCAGCCGTACTGCACCGCCTGATGGGTGTCGCTGCCGGACACCACAGGGATGCCCAGCTTTTTCCCCAGGTCATGGGTGAGCCGCTCCGTCCTCTCCCGGTCAAGAGCCAGGTCTTTCCCGTTCAGATCCAGAAATTTCAGGCGGCGGAGTTGCTCCTCCGGCAGCTCAGGCACATGACCGCCGACGCGAAAGGGATGGCCGCAGCCCACCAGCACAGGGTATTGGTCGAACAGCTCCATGAGCCGGGAGAAGGGCAGAAAGTCCCTCTTCTCCTTGTGGGGCTCCAGCCGCCGGTTCAGCTCCAAAATGGCCTCCAGGGGCCCGATGGACAGGATATGACCGCCCTCCGCCACATCCGTCTCCATGCCGGGGAAGACGCGCAGGCCGTTCTCCAGCTCCAGGGTGTCCCCGATCCTTCGGCTCACCGAGGCGATGTAGCCGTACACATCGGCAAACTGGAGGGTGTTGAAGTGCTCCGTCAGGCACAGGGCGTCCAGTCCGGCCTGTCTGGCCTCGCCGAAGAGCCAGTCGGTGTAGGCGGTGGAAAATGGGAGCTTTTTGGCCAGCTTCCCGTGGGTGTGAAAATCCAGGCGCAAGAGAAATGACCTTCTTTCTTACAGCAGTGTGGAGATCAGGACGGCCACCGCCACCACCAGGAAGGAGATGGCCAGGAACAGTCCATCGTTATAAGTGACCTTCAGGGCGGCCAGCTTGATCTTTTTCACGGACTTGTTCACCGCCGCGTACCGGTAGCCCCGCAGCTCCAGGGCCTCCACCGTGGTGCGGGAGCGCTTGGCGGTGTTGAGCATCAGAGGGTAGAAGGACTGCATGATGATCTTCACCTGATAGACCAGGTACTTCACCTTGCCCCCGAAGGTCTCGTGGGCGGGGGGATTGCCCCGCAGCCGGTAGGAGAGCAGCACGTTCTGGAATTCCTCCATCAGCATGGGCAGCATCCGGTAGGCGTAGGAAATGGAAAAGCTCAGCCGCTCCGGGCAGCCGTACCACATGAGACCGTTGGACAGCTTGTCCGGGTCCAGCCCGGAGAACACGGTCACCGAGGCCAGGGAGATGGTGGCCACCTTCAACGTGAGGATGAGCAACGGGGCAATGGCGGAGGCGTCGCCTCCAAAGAGCAGGGTCACCACAAAGAGATACCCTGTCTGGGAGAACACCCCCAGGGCGAAGAGGAACAGCACCAGCCCTGCCACTCTCGCCAGGAGGGTGGTGGCCATCACCAGCAGGAAGCACCCCAGCAGGAAGGGGATGTCGCTGACAAACCAGGGCACCAGGCCGAAAAACAGGTACCAGGCCAGCAGGACCCGGGGGTCCAGCGCGGCGATGACGGTGTCGTCATTGCCATAGGCGTTCTTCAACACCTGATTGCGGAGAAAGTCCATGGAGAGCTTGTCCAGAATGCTCTCCGAGAGTTTCGCGGTCAATTTTTCCACAGCGGTCACACCTCCTGAAAGGATGACAGGAACTCGTCAATGGTATAGCACATGGAACGGCTGTCTAAAGCCTGTGCCATGGAGAAGATCTCCGGCGGGCGGATGCCCACCCGCTCCACCACATCAGTCCGGGCAAAGATCTCGTCCCGGGCGCCGTCGGCCACCACCTGGCCGTTACACAGCACAATGATTCGCTCCGCCCACTGGCACACCAGCTGCATATCGTGGGTTGCGATGACGGCGGTCTGGATGATGTCCTTCATATCCGAGAGCACCGCCATGATCTCCCGCCGGGTGGCGATGTCCAGGTTGGCGGTGGGCTCGTCCAGCAGCAGGATGCCGGGATTCAAGGCGATGCCGATGGCCAAACTGGCCCGGCGCATCTGCCCGCCGGACATGAGGCGACCGTCCCGGTCTGCCAGCTCTGTCAGCCGGAACCGCTCCAGCAGCTCCGCGGTGCGCTTCTCCCACTCCGGGACGTTCCGCACCTCCATGGCGTAGGCGATGTCGGCGCGGATGGAGTCCTTGATGAACATCTCCTCCGGGTTCTGATACACCAGGGAGATCTGCCGGGACAGATCCTCGGCCTTTTTGTCCCCAATCGCTTCACCGAACAGGGACACTGTGCCGGAATTGGGCTTCAGCAGGCCCACCATCAGCTTCATCAGGGTGGACTTGCCCGCCCCGTTGGAGCCGATGAGGGCCACCTTTTCCCCTTTGTGGATTTCCAGGTCCAAGCCGTCGAACACGGTGCGGGGCTCTCCCTTCACCGAGCGGTAGGAGAGGGACACATTCTGAAAGGAAACCGCCGCATCTCCGGAGGCCTCCGGCGTCTGCCGGGGCGCGCCCGGCACATACCGCAGCTGGGAGAAGGCGGTCTTTCCTCCCTCCACGGTGGTGGGCAGGGGGATGTCTGCCGGAAGACGGCCCGCTTTCCGCAGCCGGTGGGCCGCCTGGGTCACCTGGGGCGGGAAGATGTTGCATTCCTCCAGCTCCTCCACCCGCTGGAGGGCCTCCTCTGTGGGTAGCATCCAGCGCACCCGGCCGTCCCTCATCAGCATCACGTGCTTGCAGAAGTCGGCGATGTACTCAGTGTGGTGTTCAATGACAACGATGGTTTTGCCGTGGTTCTCGTTTAAATCCCGGAGGACCGCATAGATCCGGTCGGCGTGCATGGGGTCCAGCTGGGCGATGGGCTCGTCCAGGATCAGGATGTCCGGCTGGAGGGACACCGCGCCGGCCAGGGCCAGCAGGTGGGTCTGGCCGCCGGAGAGCTGCCAGACGTACTCGTCCTCCCGGCCCTCCAGGCCGCACTGCTTCAACGCGGCCCTGCCCCGCTCCAGGTAGTCGGGGAAGGCGTAGTTCAGGCAGGAGTAGGAGGCGTCGTCCAGCACGGTGGGCCGGACGATTTGGTTTTCAAAGTCCTGGTACACATAGCCCACCTTCTGGGCCAGGACGCCCACGTCGCTCTCCCGGGTATCAAGCCCCTCCACCCGCACGCTTCCCTCCATGCTCCCTGTGATGAAGTGGGGGATCAGGCCGTTGAGGACCTTACACAAAGTGGACTTCCCGCAGCCGTTGTTGCCAACGACCGCCAGGAAGTCCCCTTTCTCGATCTGAAGGGAGATCTCTTTCAGGGTGGGCTGAGGGGCGCCTGGGTAGGTATAGGTCAGGCCGTCGATCTCAACCGCGTTCATCTCAGTTCACCGCAGCCTTTTTTCCCGCGTTCTTTTTGATGACCAGCAGGGCGATGATGGCCACCGCGGCGGCAGCGACCATTCCTACCGCCAGGGCGGTGCCGCTCTCGGCCCACTCGGCCTCCCAGTCAATAAGGGACATACCGGCAGTGGCGGCCAGCTCAGCCACGATGGCGCACACAAAGCCGACGGCGCACACGGCCAGGGCCTTGGGGCTGATGCCGCTGACGGCGCTGTCCGGGGTGCGGGGAGCCATGCCCAGCAGGGGCTCGATCTTGCCGTACAGCTTGGGCACCAGGTACAGGGTGGGCAGCAGGCAGAACAGGATGCCGGAGAACAGCAGGTCGTTGAGGAAGGCAAAGCCCTCGGTGGCAAACACGCTCTCAGGCAGGCCGGCCACGGCCTCGAAGTCCTCTACCGCCAGTTGGACCTTCAGGATGTCCACCACGGTTCCCATCAGCAGTTGGGCGGCGGTTCCGGTGATGGCGGCCACGCCCACCATGGCGCGGTTTCTGGGGTCCTTCACCAGCCGTCCGGCGATGTATACGCCGATGGTGACGGTGAGGAACTTCTCCAGCTCGCCCAGGCCGCCGAACTGACCCAGCATGATCTCGCTGAACACCAGCTCGCCGGTGGCGGCGCCCAGGGCGGCGGACAGGGGGTCGAACAGCATGGCCAGGGTCAGGGGGATGAACAGGAAGTACTCCACGGAGAACTCCACGACCCCCACCTGGAACTTGGGGATCAGCTCCGTGAATAGGGTGGCCAGCCCATACAGGGACATGGACAGGACAAAGATCATCAGCTTCTGGGACTGTGTGGCAGTCTGCTTCTGTGCGATACTCATAGCATATTTTCCTCCCTATGATGGTGTGTTTCTCGCTCACACAGGCACAGTGTACCACCGGGATGTAAATTCTTCTTCCAAAGTCCTGTAAAATATAAATAAATTTTCTTGTCTGCCGTGCTATGTAAGTTCTGCCCTCATTTACATCCGTACCGCCGCGTCCAGGGCCAAAGGGGAACGCTCGCACTCGTCAGGGAGCATGGTCAGCTGGACGCACAGGGGGCTACCCTTCATGCGGGCGCTGGCGTAGGTCAATCCGTTGCTCCGGGTGTCCAGCAGGGGGTGGTCGATCTGGGCCGGGTCCCCCAGCAGCACTACCTTGGTGCCCTTTCCCACCCGGGTGATGATGCCCTTGACCTGCCGGGGGGTGAGGTTCTGGGCCTCGTCGATGATGAGCCAGGTATCGGTGATGGAGCGGCCCCGCATGAAGTTCATGGCCTCGGCAGCGATGACGCCGGTGTCAAAGAGGTAGTCAATGCGCCCCCGCAGCTCCTCCTCGCTGCGCCGCTCCTTTTTCTTCCCCTCCAGGTCCAGCAAGATCTCCAGGTTGTCCACAATGGGCCGCATGAGGGGGGAGATCTTTTCCTGCTCACTGCCCGGGAGAAAACCGATGTCCGCGTCAAACTGGGCATTGGGGCGGCACACCAGAATCTTCCGATAGGGCCGTTCCTCCGCCTCCAGCACCTGCTCCAGCCCTGCAGCCAGGGCGTAAAAGGTCTTGGCGGTGCCCGCCGGCCCTTGGATGATGGCCAGGGGCGCCTCCTCCACCGGCAGCAGCAGGGCCTCCTGCAGGAATTGCTGCCCCACGCTCCGGGGCTTGACGCCGAATGGGCGGACGCCGCCAAAGCGCAGGGCGGTGACCTTCCCCTCCCGGAAACGGCCCAGCATGGTCTTTTTCGGCTCGGTATCCGAGTGCAGAAGGACAAACTGGTTCTCGGTCAAGGAAACCGGCTTCCGCTCCCCCGCGCCGTCCACGGTATAGAGTTCTTCCGCCGGAGCTCCCTTTTTCTTGAACGCTGTGAGCAGGCTGTCCGAGATGTAGACCTCCGCCCGGCCGGTGTAGGGCTGGGCTCCATCCGGCAGCCGGTCGGTGGTGAAGTCCTCCGCCGGCACCTCCATCATCTGGGCCCGGATGCGGGCGACCATGTCCCGGCTCACCAGCGTCACCGGCGCTCCCTCGTCCATGAGGCCCCGACACACCTTCAGCACCCTTCCCGCCCGGCTGCCGGGTTCTATCCCTTGGGGAAGGGCCGCGTCCACATGGTTGACCTCCAGGCGCACGGTGCCTCCACTGGGCAGGGTCACGCCTTTTACCAGGTCTCCTTGGAGCCGTAATCTCTCCAGGAAGCGGAGCACATGTCGGGCGTTGTTTCCCGCTTCACCGTCAGCCCCCTTCCGATCATCCAACTCCTCCAGCACCGCCAGTGGCAGCACGATGTGGTTGTCCTCGAAGGACTCCAGAGCGTAGGGGGCCTGGAGGAGGACATTGGCGTCCAGCACATAGGTCTTCTGCATACGTTGCGCCTGCCTTTCTTCTTTGCTGTCTTATGACCATTGGGCGCGGCATCCACAAAAACAGCGCCGGTCCGCCCTGTAAGGGCGCAAACCGGCGCTGATCATACTCTGTCGATTTTGATCGGGCTGTCTGAAACCGTACTCCATACTGCCGCTCCCAACCGATGCCTACCGCATCTGTGTTCAGTATAGCAGACGCCTTTCCCAGCGTGCGACGGTATTTCAGTAAAGAAACCGTCAAATCCATGTGAAGCGCGTTTGCTATGAACCCGGTTTCGTTCCAGACCTCCTCTGCCTACAAGAAATTTACACATTCCCTCTTTCGGATTTTACAGTCGTGGGATTATACTAAATCAAATAGGGAGAACGTACCGCTCCCTTTCCAAAACAAAATCGCAGGAGGAAACAGCATGAGAAAAGCAAGACGGCCGGCAGCCATTGCCATGGCCCTCGCCCTGGCGCTTCAGCTGGGCACTGTGGTGCCAGCGGCGGCAGCGGGCACCAACTCGACCGCTGGGTATGAAAACGGCAATTCCCCCCTGAATCTGAACCTGATTGCCCGGTACGCCTCCGGCCAGTACAACGTGGACGGCGGCGTCATGGAGATCGTGGCCTACAGCCAGAGCAATGGCTATGCTTACGCCATCAACGGCCAGAGCGGCCTGCTGGCGGCAATCCCCCTGGGGGATCTCACCGCCGGGATCTCCGTCGCCCGGCTCAGCGGCACGGACATCGACGTGAAGGCCCTGGTGGAGGCGGCGGACAGCTCATTCCGCTATGGGGACATGACCTCCGTGGCCATCTCTCCGGACAACACCATCCTGGCCGCCGCCCTCCAGGCGGAGGGATATCATGACGCCGGCCGGGTAGCCCTGTTCGCCTGCAATGCCGACGGCTCCTTGACCCTGAGGGGACTGGTGGAAACCGGTGTGCAGCCGGATATGGTGACCTTTGCCGGCAGCAGCACCGTCCTCACCGCCGACGAGGGGGAGCCTCGGGAGGGCTACGGCGACGGAATCGTTGATCCCAGGGGCTCGGTTACTGTGGCAGATGTGTCAACCCTCACCAGCGAGGTGGTGGGCTTTGACGCTTTCGACGCCCGCCGTGACGAGCTGGCCTCAGCCGGGATCGTGCTGAAGAAGGGAGTCGATCCCTCCACGGACCTGGAGCCGGAGTATATCGCCGTATCCGGCGGCAAGGCCTATGTCACCCTGCAGGAGAACAATGCCATCGCCGTGCTGGATCTGGCCTCCCGTACCTTTGACGGGATCTACTCCGCAGGTTTTGAGGACTACAGCGTCACCCCCATTGATATCGACAAGAAGGATGACGCCTATGCGCCCAGGACCTACGGCAGCCTCATGGGCATCCGGATGCCCGACGGCATCGCCGCCTTCCAGGTGGACGGCAAAACCTATCTGGTCACCGCCAACGAGGGCGACGCCCGAGAGTGGGGCGACGAGGATCTGGGCACCTTCTACCTCAGCGAGGACGAGCAGGACTTCGGCGAGGAGGGCGTGACCTCCCCCACTGGAGCCATCACCGGGGAGAACTCCGGCCTGGAGGGCAAGGTGGTCTTCTTCAAGGTGGAGGACTTTGACGGCTTGGACAGCGGCAAGGACTACCTCTTCGGCGGCCGCACCTTTACCATTTATGAGGCCGGGGAGAACGGCGTCACCGAGGTGTTCACCAGCGGCAACGACTTTGAGACCCTCACCGCCCGGTACCTGACCGATTACTACAACTGCTCCAACGACAACACCGTGGTGGATGACCGCTCTGGCAAGAAGGGACCGGAGGCGGAGAGCGTCACGGTTGGTACGGTGGACGGCCGCACCTATGCCTTCGTGGCCCTGGAGCGCACCGGCGGCGTCATGGTCTATGACGTGACCGAGCCTGCCTCCGCCCAGTACGTGAACTACATTAACACCCGGGATTTCGCCTCCATAGTGGAGGGCTCCGAGGAGTATGAGGACGGGGAGCTGGACAAGTGGGTCACCGGCGGCGATGTGGCCCCCGAGGGTCTGCTGTTCCTGAGTGATGCCGTCAGCCCCACCGGAGAGGCCCTGCTGCTGGCAGCCTGTGAGGTATCCGGCACGGTGGCTGTCTATCAGGAGGGAGGCGAGCCCCTGTCCGTCCTGCCCTTCACCGATGTGGAGGCCCGGGATGCCCAGGCGGTGCGCTATGTCTGTGAGAACGGCCTGATGGCCGGCGTCAGCGCGGACCGCTTTGAGCCCAATGGGACGCTGACCCGGGGCGAGGCGGTCACGGCCCTGTGGGCGCTGGAGGGCCGCCCGGTGGTGAATTATCTGATGGACTTCTCCGATGTGGACCCGGCGGCCTCCTATGGCGAGGCCGTCCGCTGGGCCGCCTCCGAGGGGATCGCCGGCGGCTACGGCGGCGGCCTGTTCGGCCCGGACGATCCCATCACCCGGGAGCAGCTGGCGGTCATGCTCTACCGCTACGCCCGGCATGAGGGCTATGACACCGCCCAGGGCGGCATGGCCGTCCGGGAGTTCGCCGACTATGACCAGATCGCCGGCTACGCTGCGGAGGCCATGACCTGGGCGGTGGAGGCCGGCGTGCTCACCGCGACCTCCTTGGACACGCTGGCCCCCGGCCAGGCAGCCACTCGGGTGCAGACTGCCCAGGCGCTGCTGGCCCTGTCCCAATTCACCAAATAACCAGGCGAATTGGGGTGTGAAGACCATGAAGCGTTTGGATAAGGAACGCCGGAAGCTGGAAAAGGTCGGATTCTCCGGGCAGACGCTGGAGCAGGCGATGGAGCTACTGGAGCGGACAAATGCGTCCATCCTGGCCGAAATCCTGGTTAAGATGGTGACCAAACAGGAAAAAACGCCGTCCATGGCGCTGTACGAGATGGAGACCAAAACGCGGGAACTGGAGGCCAAACTGGGACTCTCGCCCAAGGAGCCATTCTAAACATCAGCAAAATAAAGCAGCGGGGAGTAGGCAGATGTGCCTTCTCCCCGCTGCTTTTCTGTGCCGGTCAGTCCCTCAGATCGGCGGTCCAGTCGAAGATCCGCCCCGTCCGGGGGTCCAGTTCAAACTCGTACTTCATGCCGTCCAGGAACAGCTCCCCTTCGTAACGTCCCCGGCCGTCGCCGGACTCTTCCCAGACAGATACGTCCGCCGCACTGGCGCCGGAAACCTTGCCGGCCACGATGGAAGTGGCCTCCTCCGCTGTGACAGGGCTGCCGTCCAGAGCGTCCAGCCACTCCTCGTCCACCTCGTAGTCCGCACCAACGATGCGACCGTCGGCCATGGCCACCTCAAAGTCGTAGTCGCCGTAGTCGGTCTCGAACTCGATGTCATAGATGGGGATGCCATTGTCGCTGTCGGTCTCGTTTTTGATGTTGTAGGCGTCGTCCTCCGGCACGCCCGCATTGTCCAAGGCAATGGCCAGCGCATCCTCTGCGGAGATTTTCCCCGCTGGCCGACCGGTGTTTTCCGCCGGTGGGATCGACTGCGTTTCTCCAGAGGGGATAGCGGCGGAATCCGCCGTGCTGGTCTGGAAGTTTCCCGTAGGAGGTTCGTTTTGAGGTGCGGATATCTGGGGTTGCTGCCCACAGCCTGCCATACAGGCGAGCAGGCAAATGGCTGTGGCGAGTGTAAGAGATCGGTGTTTCATGGCTTCCTCCTGTTATCGAAATAGTTTTGGCGGATCCATTCATCCGCCGCACCGGCGTCTGGCTTGGTCGCCGCTACCTGAAATGAAAGATTTTGATCTGTCCGTTCCTCCTCTCTCACAGAAGGATACGAAGTTGTCCCCGGAAAATCGGGGTGTCACCGTCCGTATGTTCCTCAATCGATTGCAGCGCGCAGGTGCTCATGACCGGTAGAACTCCGGAAATGTATCCCGGATGATCAAAGACAGAAATTGGACAATAAAGTCCATTTTCTTCTGGTCTCCGGCTGTCAGAGGGCGGTATTTGACGACGAGTGACAGCATACCGGTGAGCAGGAAGTCGATTTTGATGTCGTTCTCCTCGCAGCGGGCCAGCGCCCCCACCTGATAGATCTGTTCCTTGAAGCCGTCGAGGAAGCACTGCGGGTACTTGGAGCAGGATTGCATGTTCTTCTCAGTCAGCAGGGCCCGCTCCCCGGCGGAAAGGGACAGCCCCAGCGGCTCGACCTGGGAGAACAGGAAAGTCCGCACAAAGGACTCCGGCGCGGAAAACAGGTCCGGGTAGGGATCGAAGCTGCCGGCGATCTTGGCCACGGTCTCCTCTACCATCTGATTGTAGAGGTCGTAAATGTCCAGGTAGTGGAGATAAAAGGTGCCCTTGCTGATCTCAGCCCGCTTTGCCAGCTCGGTCACGGTAATTTTCTGGACCGGCTTTGCCTGCACCAGCTCCAGAAATGTAGCCTTGATCAGCCGTCTGGTTTTTGTGACCCGCAGATCGCTTTTCTGCTCCATAGGAAGGCCTCCTCAAATTAGACGCTTTTGCGGAAGTGTCTCATGATGTTCTTTTCTAAATAATCGACCATTGAATAATGAACTTTCGTCCGATAAAGTATAGCACAGAGGCGGCGCCCGGTGCAAGCCATTCCGTCGCGCTGAAACATCTATTCGAGTATGGAGGTACCACATGAACGAATACAAAATTGGAGACTTGGTGTACGCCAAACTGGGGACTCTCCCCTGCGTGGGGACAGTGATTGCTGCAGATCAAAACGGGAAGTATCTGATTCGCTTCAGTGCAGTTCAGCAGGATTGGTACTCAGGGGGAGATCTAACTCCGTATCGGGGCGAGTACAAAACATAGGTGAAAAAGCCCAAAGCGACAGTTTATTGTCACTTTGGGCCTTCCCATCCATTATTCTTTGCTGTGCCCGGCAAAAAGCTCCGCCATTTCTTTCGCGGACTCCTTCATTCCCCGCAGGAACCACACCTCCACCCAGCCGTACAGGCTGTACGCCGCAAAGGCGGAGGCGTAGGCATTGACGGCCTCCTGTTCCGGATGGAACCCACATACGGACAAAATCACATCTTTTAAGAGCCAGGTGAGGCCGCGCTTTTGGAGCAGGGCGTAAAAATCCCGGTGCGCCTCAAAATGGGAGAACATCCGCCGGATTAGTTCGTCCAATGGGGGATCTTCTTTCAAAGTGCCGGTCCACTCCCGAAACAGCTGACGGATATGCTCCTTCAGAATATCATCCTTCTCCTGAAAGTTTCGATAAAACGAGACCCGGCCCACCCCGGCCCGGTCACACAGCTCGCTGATAGAGATCTCCGAGAGCGGCTTTTCTTCCAAAAGGGACAGCATGGCGGCGGTGATGTGTTCCGTCACATAGGCGTTCCGCCCCTCGTTGCTCATCGGTGATACAGTTTTCGCAGTTTGTTTCATTTTGCGTGCTCCTGTTGACAAGTTTTGATTTTGATGATACATTCATTCCGCCGTTACAAATGTATCATAACTTGAATGCACCGATCTGTCAAGGGAGAAAAAGTCCAATGGTATGAAGTCAAGTAGGTGATGAGAGGAAATTTTAAGTGAAA
>ERZ780218.1828-NODE-1828-length-11678-cov-2.586768_pt1 | contig 11678 bp, 12 predicted proteins | sample MGYA00510975_ERZ780218 | MGnify/ENA primary metagenome ERZ780218 (study PRJEB29588, sample SAMEA2152063) | human gut metagenome | biome: human gut; feature: human-associated habitat; material: faeces | place: Denmark | collected 2008/2010 ...
ATTTTGCTTTTGTTCCGGTGATTTTCCTTCCAACTGTCCATAATTGCATTAAATCTTATATCTTTATTTGCATACTTGTTATAAAGAAATTTTAAAGATAGGCAATAAACAGTTTTATTTTCTAAAATAACTAATTTAACCATATCGACAATTTCTGTGTGGATTTGCAATATTTGTTCATTTAAATTATCTAAAATATAAGTTAAATCACAAATATCGTGTTCTATGGATTCTAGTTCCTTTTTAAAAGAAGACTGGATGCCGTCGTGATTATCTTTATATTTTGATAAATCAATTTTGAAAGATATCTTTTCATCACAATCTTTTAAAAGATAAATTCCTACAATGTCTACATGTTGAACATAGTTTCTTAAATTGTAACATAATCGATAATCAAAACTCTCGTCATATGCTTTTTTAAAAATTTTTGCGATGGCATTAGGTTCTATTTTTGTTTTTTTAAGTAAACGTGTAACTTTGTCAATATATTCTCTTTTGGCATTTAAAATTATTTTTAAGCAATATTCCGCAACAACCTCATCGCCATTATTTAATATTTCAGTCATGTTTTTCTTAAAAAAAGAGAAAGCTGTTTTCCAATTCTTAATTAGTTTACCTAATATTCTACTTAGGTAATTGCAATCTTTTACTTTTGTAAACAAATTATAATCTTTCGAATTAAATATTTTATTATTGGTATAGTATCGATTAATATATTTATTATATTCTATAAATTTTGCTTGCATAAATATCTCCATATACTAAGTATAACATAAAAATTTCTTTAATTGTATTATGGTTTAATAACATTTTCACATTTCTGCTTGTTGTCGTTTTTTCTGTTTACGCTTTTCTTCTAGTTCTTTTTCTATGCGTTCTTGTTCTTCTTGCTCTTTAATAAGTTTTTGAAGATGTAAAATTTCATCTTCTAGTTCTTGTCTTGTTTTTTGTTTGTTTTTATCATCAACTTGTTTTTCTTTTTTAGTTTGTGTTAATGCTTGGTTAATGACGTTCGCAGATTCGTATTTAGAAGAATAATCTAAATGTGAATAGACATCGGCAGTGGTATTAAAATTGGAATGACCTAGCCATTCTTGAATATTTTTCATAGGGACTTTGCTTGCGACCAATAAACTAGCACAACTATGTCTTAAATCGTGAAAACGAATATGTTTAAGATGATTTTTTCTTAATAGTGTTCTAAATCTATTGGATATGATATCGGGGTTTATTAAATCCCCAATATCATCAACAAAAACATATTCATCATATTGATGATTGTAACTCTTTTTAAAAAGTTCTTTATTCTTTTCTATTTCTTCCTTTCTTTCAATCAATAGATTTTCTATTTCTGGTAGCAGTGGCAATGTTCTATGACTTGCAGTAGTTTTTAAAGTGTCAGATAGATAGAATTTATTATCAACATGAAGAACTTTATGCTTTATTGTTATCATTTTATTTTTAAAATCTATTGCGTCCCATTTTAGTCCGACAAGTTCACTTCTTCTAAATCCATAATAGGCCGCCACTCTAACAATTAGTTTTAATGGAGATTTGTCTGTTACTTCAAATAGTTTTTCAAGTTCTTCTTTGTTATAATATTCCATTTTTGATTTTTCTTTTTTTTATTTTAGGCATAAATTCATAAGGATTTTTTGCAATCAAATCATCTCTATACGCTTGCTTTAATGCAGGGGATAATATTACAGCATGATGTTTAATCGTTACATTTTTATTACCACGTTTATTTTTAAGATAATCATAAAATTCAAGCAAGTGATGATACGTAACATCTTTAAGTTTTAGACTGTTTTTAAAAAACTTTTTCATTACTTTAACACAATGCGTATATCCCACATAAACCGCTGGAGACAATTCTTTTTTCTTGTCCTTAACATAATTTTCAATATAGTCTATAAAGATTATATCATTTTTTACTATAGGCTCTGGTTGTACTTCAAATACGTCTGGTTGAAATGTGCTTAATTTCTCATCTAAAATTTTTTGTGCTTCTTTTTTGTTCCCTCTTTCTTTAAGACCTGTGTTAAACCATTTTTGTTTATATTTGCCGTAATTATCCTTATAATTTATAACTGCATAAAAATATCCTCGTTTAATTTTTAAACTTCCTTTCATACTTGCTTTCCTCCCATCAAATATGCGATGACATTAAGTTTTGAAATTTTGTAATCTTTACCAATTTTGATAGATTTAATCTCACCATTCTTTAAGAGCTCATAAGTTTTTGTCCGTTTAATTCCAAGCATTTTTTGTAATTCTTGCACACCAACACAATCTGGAAATTCTTTAAACATAACATTATTTAATTCGTTAATTTCTTGCATTTTCACCTCACATCTCAAAATCTAATTTTCTTCTATGCTCACAAGAAGAAATCAAATTATCTAGTTTATTTATAAATTTCTTATTTCTATCAAACCTTACGTTTTCAAATATATTGATTGCATTTTTCTTATGCAAGTCAAAACGAGTCCATGCTCTGTAATATTCATAACTATTACAATTATTACGAATAAAATCATCAAGACATATTCTTAAGCCGTCAAGATATATTTGTGGCAAATTATTATCCCTACCAATATATCTTAAATTTCTACTAAGTGTATTATAATTTAATCTTGTTCCATCTTCTTTAAGACAAATATAATTTTGGTTTGAAAAATCATAATTTTCATTTGTTAAACTATCATTTTCATTTTTGAATTTTAAATCTAAAAGTAAGTTTTTTATATGTGGCAAAAGTGGATAAGTTCTGCATAAATTTTCTTTTTTGTTTAACTTCCATTTGTAATAAACTTTGTTTATTCTTTCTTGTTCTATTGAATAAATTGTTATAGTATTATTTTCAAAATCAATGTCTTTCCATTCAAGACAAACAAGTTCTATTCTTGAAATTTGATATGTCATCATTAACTTGAAAAAGCATTCATATTTATGCCCCTTAATTACTTTTAAAAATTGTTTTGCTTCTTCGTTTGTGAATGTGTTATAAGAATTCATTTCACTTATATTAAGCATTTTAACCTCCTTGTAATAAAATAAAAAAGTGTTAGGTATCCTAACAGCTTTCAAAAGAACGACGAGAAAACAAAAAATTGCTTGATTCTACAAAAGTCCTTTATTTTAGGGCTACCTGTAGATTTCAAAAGCAATTTGCTTCTCGCTTATCCTGTTTTCTTTAATATCTATATCTATTTAGCAATATTTTACATTTCATTTTGGCTTTGATATTGTTCTATTAAATTTTGATATCTCAATTCTTCTAACTTATTATAAAATTCTTGAAACGTCTTTATTATCTCATAATTAACTTTTTGAGTGATATATAAACACTCTTGAATTTCATTAAAAAGTTTTTTCTTTTGCTTTATTTTTTGTGCTTTGAATTTTGCATTTAGTTTTAATCTTTCATCATCTTTTGCTTTTAAATTTTTCGCCTCTGCAATAACAACATTTCCAATTCTTCGGTAAAAATCTTGCATATATTTTTTCTGAAAATTAAAAGGTTTCTTAACCCGATTTCGCTTGCAATATGCTTCAAACTTTTCATCTTTCTCTTTTGCTAAATTTATAAAATCTTCCTTTAAAGTTTTTGCTTGATAGTCCTTTGACAAAATGTAATTTGTAATACTATCAATCTTAGGTTTTAGTGATTTCATATTCTCACAATCATAATATGTGTGTCCAGTTTTTGGAAATTCGTTTGCAAGAGATAAAAGTTTATTCTTTAAAATATACCCGATATTTGTCATTAAACTTTCTTTCATTTTGTCGTTTAGTCTCTTTCTTGCAAGTATTTCTCTTGCCTTAAAGTCTATTGCAGAAAGCTCAATATTTGCTTTTAACTCATTGATTTTATTTAATGATAACTTGCCATTAGAGTATTGCTTTCCTTTTTTATTTGGTCGTATTCTTTGTGGACTATTTTCAAAAAATGAAATGTGAATATGTCGGTTATCTGTGTTCTCATGAAATCCTGCAAACCAAGTTATGTTGTTGGGATTTAGTCCAACACTTTTAAAAAATTTTGGCAGTTCACTTTTAATTAAATTGTATGCTTGCTCATAACTATCACACCAAGTTTTTCCAAACTTTTCTTCAAAACTTATAACCATATCCCAAATTACAGATTTTGTTTTCCTTAAAGCCTGTCTTATCTCTTTCCTTTCATCACTTGTCAAAAGTCCATTTCTACCAAATACTCCGGCACTTTTATCTTTGTTGTTCATATATGAAAGATAATCAAATTTTTTTGTGTCATTTATTCCAGTCAAAATGTAATTCATATAATCTTTATTTGTGTTAGATGAATAAAATTGCCTTTTGTTTTGATATTCTTTACTTCCACCATGAGAGTTGTAATAATGCAAAAACATATTCACATTAGGAACAATTTTATCTGACATTTGTTTCTCTTATACAATTAAGCTCTTCATCTAACAAATCAAATAATCCGTCATTTATATCGTAATCACATTTTTTATTACATTCCAAGTTATAAACGACATAGGCAATATAATTTAACATTTTCTTAATTAAAGCAATGTCTATTTTATATTCGTTTTTGTTTTGTTTAATTTCGCATTTTGTGTTTTTAATTTCTTCATTAAGGTAATACAAACTTTGTCTTATCTCATCTAAATTTGTTCTTTGGTCAACTTCATTATCTCCAAGTAGTTTCTCTGCACCAGTTATTGTGCAATAACGAATAAAATCCGAAAGATTATCAAATCCAGATTTTGTTCTATTGTATGCTTTATCTAAAATATCTTTATCTTCTTGATTGTAAATTCGCAGTGTCAATTGTGATTTTAATGTTTGTTTTATTTTTGGCATTTTGTTTTCTCCTTTTGTTGTTGTTTTATATAGGGGCAACAAAAAAGAACTATCAAATTTTTAATAGTTCTTTTGCTTAATATGAAGTTTTATGTTTTGCTAATTCTTGAAGTATTTCGTAAGTTGGAATATTCAAATATACTTTTTCTTTTTCATTAAACTTCCCACATTGTTTTAGTTGTTTTAAAAAATCCCACACAGGTTTTGTCATCTGTTCTATTTTTTTTATTGTTGTAATAGGAATTTTTATTCCTTTCTTTTCTGCTATTTTCTTTATTTGAGTTACATTTTTCATTAAATCCATAACTTGTCCCAAATCAATTGAGATAAAATCTTTACTTGCCGATTTTATAACTTCTTCTATAACATCATCTGCAAAATCTTTATAATGAGATTGATAAAAATTTGTATTGCTAAATTCAGGGTCAAAAGAAAGCAAAATATGTAAATGTTTTAATGCTGTTGCTTTAAATTGACAAAAAGCACTAGTGCTCATTTTTAAGTAACTTGCAAGCTCTTTGTTTTTATAGCCATATTTATAATAACCTTTTATAATCTTCGCTTGCTTATCTTCGAGTTCGTCGACAACTCGCCAAATACATTTTGCAAATTCTTTTTTCTCTAAATTCTTTTCAATATAAGCATTTTCATCTGCAATTATTTCGTGATATGTTAATGCTTCTTCACCATTATATTCTGTTTGTTCATCCAAAGAAACTGCAATATATTGCCCATCTCTTTTTTGTTGACGTTTTAGTCTTTTATTGTCACTACGCAAAAATTGAGCAACTTCATCGTTTACTTCCAAATCTACAAATTTATTGTGAATTCTATCGTAATATTTGATTGTTTCCATTTTACCTTCCTTTATTTAACTAGGTAGAACTTTGTTTTTTTGCAATCATCTCATTTACGAAAAAAGCCCAGTTCACCTATATGATACTTCTGGTCGGGTATCGATTTCGGTGCACTAAGGCTCACTCAGACTTTATCTTTTGTTGGACCGCTAAGGTTCGCTATAAATTTGAAGTTAAACTCTAACTTCTGTTTTTATTATAGAACAAATGTTTGATTATTGCAAGTGAAATTTGGTAGTTATTTATATAGCACATAAAAGTTTTCCAAACTTATTCATCATATCCGTTTTATAAGACATAAGAGAATGCGTGTATCTTTGCAGTGTTATCATAGGATTTTTATGTCCTAAAATTTCGGAAACAGTTTTAACATCCATGCCAAATTCAAGAGCACGAGTCGCAAAAGTATGACGAAGTGCATGGAAATTTTTGTATGGGATATCTAATTTATTTAGTATTCTCTCAAATGTTCGTTGATAAGACCTTGTTCCAACCATTCCATTGTTTTTTGTTGTTATGACATACTTTGACGTAGATTTTTTCTTAATTTTCTTTAAAATATCAACAAGTTGTTTAGGAAGTGGAATAACACGATTAGAATTTTTTGTTTTAGGGGTGTCAACAATAATTGTAATCTTATCATTTTGTTTCCCTTGAAAAGCAGATTTTGAAATTGTCATATAGTTTCTATTAAAATCAATATCGTCCCAAGTAAGCGCCAAAAGTTCTCCGATCCTTAGTCCTGTATACAAACAAATAACAATTCCTATATAGTTTGATTTTTTACTAGACAAACAATATTTCTCTATTTTGTCCTGTTCACTCTTTTCAAAAGCGCAAACTTTTGTTTCTTCCTGCAAGGGCATTTTAATTTTTTTACAAGAATTTTTATTTGTTATTTCCAAAACATTAGCTTCTTCAATTGCTTGCTTTAAAATGTTTGTCATAACAATAACTGTGTTGTTTGCTAACTTCTTACCTGTTTTCAAATTTCCTTTTTCTAATTTTTCTAAAACAAATTCTTGAAGAACTTGTGGGGATAATTCTTCAAGTTCAAAATCACCAAGTTTTGGATTTATGTGTTTTTCTATAAATTGTAAATAAGTGTTATAGGTCCTTATTTTAACCGTGTGCTTAACATATTTGTTCATCCAAGTGTCAAGCCAATCTTTTAATTTCATCTTTGTTTACCTCCTAAAATATTTTAATTGATTTTTGCCCCTCACTTATATAAGGACATTTAAAAATCAAAAATTTAGGCAGTAAATGAAATATTTTTAATTTTTCTAAAAAATTTTTTATTTTTCATATAAAAAGACCACCTAATCTTGCAATCGGTGGTCTCTTTTGCTTTTAATATAAAACAATTATAACATACTTTTTCTAAAAATGTATAAGTTTTTACCATTTTCCCCAAAATAGATGTATCAAAAGAATAATATTAGTAAAAGTTGAAGTCATTTATTGCAAGAATAGATGACTTTTATTTTTTTATAAAGATACATCTTTTTTAATTAATGCGTGGTCAAGGAGAGATTATGGCCACAAAATTAATGGATAATGCTAAAAGGAATAAAGCAGATGAATTTTACACTCAACTTAATGATATTGAATTAGAATTAAAACACTATAAAGATCAATTGAAAGATAAAGTAATATTTTGTAATTGTGATGATCCTTACGAAAGTAACTTTTTTAAATACTTTGCTATGAATTTTAATCATTTAGGATTGAAAAAATTAATAGCAACTTGCTATGATGACTCTCCAATTGCTTATACACAATTTAATATTTGGGGAGAAAGCAAGACAATACCAAATAAAAATAGACATCCTTATAAAATTGAAATAAATGAAGTTCAAGATTACAATCAAGATGGCGCAACTGATCTTGCTGATGTTGAATACCTTTTAAAAAACAAAAAGAACTCTATGACTCTCTTAAAAGGTAATGGGGATTTTAGATCTGAAGAATGTATAGAATTATTAAAACAATCTGATATTGTTGTAACAAATCCACCTTTTTCTTTGTTTAGAGAATATATTGAACAACTAATTAACTTTAATAAAAAATTCATAATTATAGGAAATGTAAATGCTATATCGTATAAAGAAACATTTAAACTTATAAAAGATAATAAATTATGGTTGGGTCAAAGTATTCACAGCGGCGATAGAGAATTTAGAGTGCCTGATACTTATCCGCTTAAAGCTGCAGGATTTAGAGTAGATAAAAATGGAATAAAGTATATACGAGTAAAGGGTGTTCGTTGGTTTACAAATATGGACTTTAAAGAAAGGCATGATGATTTAATTTTATATAGAAAATATACCGAAAAAGATTATCCTAAATATTGTAATTTTGATGCAATTAATGTAGACAAAACCACTGATATCCCTTGTGATTATTATGAAAGTATTGGTGTCCCTATAACATTTTTAGACAAATATAATCCTGATCAATTTGAGATAGTTGCTTTGGGGATCGTAGGAAGTATTGAATTTTCTAGTGAAAGAAAGATGGAAATTTTAGACAAAAACGGATTACCAACAGGTAAATTTACTATAAACGCAAAAGGTACATTATATCGAAAGTATGATCCTACCACAGATAAAAAGCCTCCAGCTTTTAGAGATGCTGAAAATAATCAACTTTATTCTAGTATTTACGCTAGAGTCATAATTAAAAGGAGAAAAGCAAATGAAAATTGAGTTAAATGAAATTTCTATTAGAGAAGTAGCGGAAAATTATGTTGATAATGCAGAAGATGGTGTCGTTGGTTATAATGGCAAATTAAATATTAGACCAAAATATCAAAGAGAATTTGTTTATGATGAAAAACAAAGAAATGCAGTTATTGATACAATAAGAAAAGGTTTCCCACTTAATGTTATGTATTGGGTTAAAAATGAAGATGGAACATATGAAGTCTTAGACGGACAACAAAGAACAATTAGTTTTTGTCAATATATAAACGGAGATTTTTCCATAGATAATCGTGCTTTTCACAATTTAACAAAAACAGAACAAGATTTAATTCTGGATTATAAATTAATGATTTATTTTTGTGAAGGAAATGACAAAGAAAAATTAGATTGGTTTAAGATTATAAACATCGCAGGAGAAAAGTTGACAGACCAAGAGTTAAGAAATGCAGTTTATACAGGCCCATGGTTAACAAATGCAAAATTGCATTTTAGTAAAACAAATTGTGCAGCTTATCTTCTAGCAAAGGATTATGTTAACGGTACGCCTATAAGACAAGAATATTTAGAAACAGCACTTTCGTGGATAAATAATGGCAACATGGAAGAATATATGTCAATTCATCAACACGATCCTAACGCTAATGAGTTATGGACTTATTTCAGAAATGTTATTGAATGGGTTAAACTAACATTTACAAATTATAGAAAAGAGATGAAAGGCATAAATTGGGGTGCTCTATATAATCAATTTAAAAACAATACATACGATACTAATAAATTAGAACAAAAAATACAAACACTTATGATAGACGATGATGTTACAAACAAAAAAGGTATATATTTTTATGTTCTTACTCGCAATGAAAAGTATCTTAATATTCGAGCATTTACAGAAAGTCAAAAAAGAAGTGCTTACGAAAAACAAAATGGAATATGTAAAAACTGCGGGAAGCATTTTGATATAAAGGAAATGGAAGCTGATCATATAACTCCTTGGCATGCTGGTGGTAAAACTTCAATTGAGAATTGTCAAATGTTATGTAAAGATTGTAATAGAAGAAAATCTGGAAAATAAAAGGAACAAAAATGAACGAAAAGAAAAAATTATTAATCCATAGATTAATTTGGTTGAGTTTAACTATACTTATAATATTGTTACCAATTATTATTAATGCTTTTCAACCAAAATTAGAATTGATAGATAGTGAATGTTATGTAGACTATTATGAATCAATAGATACAACTAGTTGTGATATTACATTATATTTCAATCGAGAAGTTAATAGTGGATATGCTACAATTAATTTTTATGATTCTAATAACAATTTAATTGACAGCATAGAAGAATATTTTTTTAGTGATGGAAAGGAAGCTTCAAATTTATACACTTCTATTGATGGCAATGTTGATTCTTACGAAATAGTAGCATACGACTTTGAAACCTATAGTGGTATATATGGAATGTACGGGTTACTTATAATAGCTATTCCTATGTTAATTTCTGCACTTTTACTTTCATATAAAGAATGTAATTACAATGGGAAAACAATATCTGTTTATGCAGGATTTTATCATCATACTCTAAGAGTTGATGGAGAATTATGTGATGAACATAACACTCTTATATCTTTTACTTCAATAAAATTAAGTACAACTGATAAAGATAATAGCAAAATTGAAGCTAATATTAGTTTAACCAATCGAATTGCTATCAAAGTTAACGATAAATTATGTAAATAAAAAAAGACCATCTAATTTTATAATAGATGGTCTTTTTTCTTCCCTTTTTAGTCTTTTTTATTAAATTTTTAATGCAAAACTATTTTGGTTTAGCCTTTATAATTATATTGATTGATAGTTTTAAACAATATTTTTATTACACTTTGCCACTTAATATAAAAATAGAAGTTAGTTATAATAAGTGGAAATACCATCTATTTTATTCCCTTTTTATAGGAGAATAAAATGGAAATAAATAGAAATAAAATTGTTGCTTTTGCAGGCCATAGATATGAATGGCAATCGATAGGAGTAGAAGAAAAACTTTTGCAAGTGTTAGAAGAGTTAATTAATAAAGGTTATACAATATTTTATGACGGCAATTATGGTGCTTTTGACAATAAGTGCAGAAAAGCAATTTTAAAGCTTAAAAATAAATATCCGAACATAAAGCTTGTTTTAATCTTGACATATTATCATCACGACAAAGAAAAATATCCAATTCCTACTTGCTATGATAACACCATATTGCCCGAACTAGAAGATTTACATTACAAGCAAAAAATCACAAAGCGAAACGAGTGGATAATCGACAACTGCGACATCCTTATTTGCCACATCCAAGAAACCTACAAAAGCGGTGCTTATAACACTGTCAAATACGCCAAAAAGCAAAACAAACCTATAATTTATTTATGAAAAAATGCTAGAATTTCTAGCATTTTTTAAATACGAAATATAGTGTCTAAATCTTTAAACTCTTTATAACATTCTGATAAAATATCAAAAGTTGGTTCTATTCTTGCTTGGGCAGATGAACTATGAGCTAATATAAATCTACAAATTTTATTGTGTAAACTTGAAATTCTGCTAGCATTATTATTTAAAGCTTCGGTATTAATTTCTTCAAATCTTCCCATTTTGATATCAGGCTCATATCTATTAACCGTTCCCTTAAAAACCTTCTCAACTACCAATAGTTCAATTGCGCTTCTCATATAACTAAAACATTCATATATCTTATCCTTTCCAAGACTGTTTTCGTTTGCATTAGACATAATGTCATTTACCAATTTTCTATAATTTTTATAAGACTCAACATTTGGGAATTCATATTTTATCTGACCAGTAAAATGCTTACCATTAATAGTTGCTGTTTCTATGCAAATAAAAGTCCTTTCTTCATCACTTAATTTTTCTTTGGCAAAAGAAGCTAAAAAACCAACAAAGACTAAATTATGTGTAAAAATAATAATCTGTTTCTTTAACGAAAGATTTACTAATGCTCTTGCAACTATTTCCATTCTTTCTAAATCCAAACTATTTACAGGGTCATCAAATACTAAAATGTTATCTTTGTCTTCCATTAAGTTCTCCGCAATAAAATGGGAAAGAGCTATAACTTTTTGTTCGCCTTCACTTAATATATTACCTAAATTATACTTCTTATCTAAAAAACTTTGCTGCAGTGCCAATTTTGAAGAAACAATGTTTGGAGAAAACTTAATATTTTTAGGTGCTTCTAAAATTTCCAATT
>ERZ780218.1831-NODE-1831-length-11648-cov-5.703010_pt1 | contig 11648 bp, 8 predicted proteins | sample MGYA00510975_ERZ780218 | MGnify/ENA primary metagenome ERZ780218 (study PRJEB29588, sample SAMEA2152063) | human gut metagenome | biome: human gut; feature: human-associated habitat; material: faeces | place: Denmark | collected 2008/2010 ...
TAGCTAATGCATTCTTTGCATCTGCTAAATCTGTCTGAGCCTGTGCCAGTTCGTCACGATATTTGTTCAATTCATCATTGATAGCGCTCTGGTCTACCTTAGAGTTGCAAGATACAAATTTCTTACCGCCGAATGTGTAAGTTACACCGGCAGTCAGAGAAACTGCACCGTCTGTATATGCACTACTGTATTTACCAAATATAGAAGGAGAAACTTCGCCTCTTGCTTCAATATTAATGTCGATGTATTTGCTTACGTTGAACTGTCCTGCCAAGCCAACTGAACCATTGACCAGCGCATTCATTTTGTTCATGTCGCCATACGTTTTTGAAAAAGTCAGTCCCGGACCTGCAAATACAGAAACATTGAACAGACGATCCGGATTGTAACCTGCAATAGCATTACTGAGGTTGTACATAGCGTCTGCACGCAGTGTGAAGTATTTCTTGTTCTTGTATTCGGCATAATCGCCTTTCACTCTGTTGTAGTCAGTATACAGTGTACTCCACATGCCGGCTACCTGAGCACGCACTCCCCATACGGGGTTGATTAGTTTTCCTACTGATACATGGATCAGCGGAGTTATGGCATGTCCAAAGCCATAATCAAAGTTGTTCGGATTTACACATCCTTGTGCTCCGGCACCCACACTGATAAAGATATTGTCCTTAGCCCTTTCGGTATAGAACTTCTCTTTGGTCTGCGCAGAAGCTGAGATGGCTGCTCCGGTCAACAGTAAAGATAATATTACTACTTTGCTTTTCATTGTTTTTAATTTTTAATATTTCAACTCTTTCTTATCTCTTTTTATTTCAACCGGAATTGAAAGGTCAATCCTCCTGTGAAATATTTCATCCTTTGCAATTCTATCTGTGCATGAAGATGATTAAAAAGCAGATAAGTGGCTCCTAACGCAAAATCTTTCGAATCATATTCGGCTATCAGTCGTAGCTGTGGATGGAAAGACGGATTATAGGTAATACCTGCTGCAATGCCGTTCAAATGATATTCTATTCTCCTGTTATAAAGATAGGAGAGATGAACACCAAGTGTTTCTTTACCTATCCGGATATGTTTGGTCGCAGCTATATAAAAGCGACTGTAATATCCGTTCCCCTTATCGGAAGCTATCACATCTCCTGATGAAGTAAAAGGATCTGAGGTCCCTAAAACTACTGCAGGCGTATACTTCCAGAATTGGCCTTCCTTCAAAGCACGCAATCGGACTGAGAAATACCGGTCCTGATTCGTAAACCCTGTATAACCATAAGGTTTTAGTCCCAATGCTTCGGCTTTGAAAAGCGTACAAGTATATGCTACTTCCAGCCAGGGCATTATAGTTACATTCAGGTAATAATTATACGTATGGTAGTACCATGTAGGAGGAGTTATCTCCTTATTTAAAAAATTGGCACCCAGCATTACTGTTTTATCTTTCTGCATCTCTGCCGAAGGAGCATGCAGCAATCCTGTGGTTCCATAGGTTAATTGAGCCGAAAGCATATAAGGTATACTTATAAGTAATAGTACAATATAGATTCGTTTTAAACTCATTTTATACATTATAAATGCTTTCGATTCAATTATATAAACAATGCTTCTTATTCAGCGTTGATGATACCACCACCTGCATTCAAGTCTTCGCCATGACCATGTCCGTGACCAGTAGTGTAGATTGGCTTAACTGTTGCAGAAATAATCTTACTGATTTTTACTTTAACAGGAATTGCTTCTGAAGCTCCGGTCTTTGTGACGTAGATAGTGCTGGTATAAGTAATTTGAGTACGATATACTTCAAATCCGGTTACTTGAGCATAAGCAGGAATTACCATTTCTGCAGAAGTTTTCTGTTTTGTATAATTTGGAGTCGGAAGTATATTTAAGTTGTTTGATTTAATCATCTTAGTCATCATGTCAGTAACAAAAGCTGTGGTTGACTGGTTAGAGCCTGCCAACTGATCGGCAACTGCCAGAGACGGAGTGGTAATTGTCGGTTTGCTTTCGTCGTATGGAGCGTATTTCATACCACCATCATAAGTTATATTTACGATAACTGGCTGTGCTGCAGCGCCTGTGAAACAAGGTTTATTGATGATAATAGGCGCAAGTGTAACACTGTCGACTGACATTTTTTCAACACCATATTTAGAATCAAATCCGAATTTGAATTTAGAGAAGTGTTTTACTGCTCCTTCAAATTTACCGTTTTTGAATGTTGCTTTTGTATCTCCTTTTTTCCAAGTACCATTAGCTTGTTCATACAGAATGTTCAGATCAAAATCCGGAGTTTCGGTAATTGTAATTGGTGATTCAAATTTCACCTCTAATGGAGTTGTGAAGATAGTACCTGTAGGTTCTCCAGTATAAACACGGGTAGCTGCCGTTGCTTTTTCTGCAGCAGGGTCACGGGTGATGACTACATTCTTAGCTTCTCCGGTAGCATAAACAATAACACCAGCTGGAATAGTGATCTGGTCTACTTCTTCTTTGGTAGAGGAAGAAGAACCTTCGCCGGTAGCAATTGTTGATGCAACTTCCACTACTTTAGGAGTTTCTACTTTAACACTTGCTACATTCTCAATGCTCTCAATCTTACCTTCAGCCTTCATATTCTGTATGATATCAGCTACTTCCTCAGGTTTAACTTCTGCGGCTGCAACATCTTCGGGTTTCATTATGTTAGTTACTGCATCTTTAATTTCTTCTACAGTAGCTTCGTCACCAGCCTTTTCTACTTCTTTGATATCTGCATCTTCTACAGGAACTTCAATTGTTTCGCTACCACCGGTGCTAACATCTTCGTCAGGTACATCTCCTCCATTTACTGGTTTCAAATTACCCATGATGGTAATTGTTGAAGTAACGGGAGTAGTACTGCTACCTACTACTGGTAAAATCAGGAAGCTGGTTGCAAATGGTTTGTAGTTAGCTTGGGTGCAGTTGATGGTACCTATCGTAGCAGCCGGAACATAGTTGCTGGTAAGCTCGAAATAGAACAAGCCTTTAGTTGTTTTTGTAGAGTTGCTATAACCCGTTTTGGTTGTCATTTTTACATTAACATCGTTAGCACCTGTACCATTATCATTGTACAAATTACCTTGTACGTAATAAACTGGATCGATAATTGTCGGTTTGTCAGCTTCTTTCTCCATGATAACGCCAACTTTAACTTCTACTGTCTGTATTTCTGTGCTTGGACCTTCTTCGGGTGCTACAGCAGATACATAGATTGTAGCCAATGCAGGCATATAACCATCAGCAGTAATGTATGCTTCGTAAGTTCCTATGGTAGTCGTTGTGAATTCAAATTTACTTGTACCAACTGCACCTGCTGGTTGTGTAGGGGCACCGGATACATAAATTGTTTTGATGTTCACAGCATTGCCTGCTACGTCAGTTACTAAACCTTTAATGAGGTACTCAACTTTTTTGTACGTAACTGGCTCTTCTTCTCCTTCACCAAGTCTCAACGCTGCGTTTACAGTGTAAACAGTAGTTGTTCCTTTGTCCTTTTTGTCTACATAGACAGAAGTAGTTGCGGACACATGATCTGCTGCTTCAAACTTAATGATGTTAGTTCCTTCTGTTGCAGTAACCGTATATGAGCCATCTGTTCCAACAGTAACTCCATTGACTTTTGCAGAAGGTAGAATGTCTCCTGTACTTTCGTCTGTCACAATACCTTTGATCAGATAAATCGGATCTTGTGTACTTGGAGCAGGCACATCAATCTCTTCTTTTTCGTAGCAACTGGCGAACGCACCGCAGATTGCTACTAACATTAACGCCAGCTTGACGTTAAAACCGAAAAATTTACTTTTCATTTTCATCTCAATAAAATTAATTAATAATTTGATAATTCTGATTTAATAAAATATGGGTTAAAACTATTATTCTGCATTATATTGTCGTCAGGCATAGCTCTGTAGCCTTTATAATAATATTGTTCGTTTCCTGCATTGTAGCTCATTCCCATATCTTTGGAAGGTATGATTCTGGGAAGGTATCCTCTGCGTTTATATTTATAAGGGGGGAGGGCTATCTGAAAACGGAATCCTCCGTTTGCTTTGACACCCTCTGCTTTCATGGCATAAAAACCTATGGATGCATAACGGAAATGTCTGATTATGTCTAATTTAACCCCTTTTTCTCCTAATAAATATTGTTCAACTTTCATCGTTGTCTCTACATTGTATTGTGGCCAGTAGAAGCTTGCTCCTAATGACCATGTAATGCGTTTCTTTGTGCCATAATGCATCGTAAATCCTTCCCAATATCCGGCTCCGGTACATCCTATTCTTCCTGATAATGTGAATCGTTCATCCCATATGCAATGATGGTCAACTTTCAAATCGACGCCATATCTTTCATTACTAAAGTGCCCTATAGTCAATGTTCCCCAAATATTATAAGGCAGTCTTACGCTTTGTGACAGGCCAACAAACCCCGGGCGTACTTTACCGTATAAATAAGGATATCCATCATTATATATAGGTATCACCATCTGTGCTGTCAACTTCATCCCTTTCCATAATGAAACTTCAATAGCAGGAGATAAATTGAACAACACTTGGTATATCTGCGTTATCACTAAGTTTTTTAATGATAATTCGGGGTATATTGTAATATCTACTTTAAATAGTGAACTATTTTTTTTCTTACCTTTTGTTGCTTGTCTCCAGTTTTTTCCCAGATTATAACTTATATTCCAGTCTTGTCGATTTATTTCAGGGATGCTATCACCTATAACTGGCTGATAATAAAGCGAAATTTGCGGAATATTATTATCCAGGAAAATAAGTCTGCATGGCTTATTCTGTGGATATGTAGATAGATATAGCCGTAAATCTACTAAACAATAGTAATTTATTATACCACTGTACATTATATAATTTTATTACAAGAAAATAAATAGATATAAAGAACGTTATATCAACTATAATAGTAGTATTACTGTTGCCAATTTGTTACTATTTATTTACATAAGGAGATTCATATTTTTTTTCTTTACCTTATAAAGAATTATTCATTACCTAAATTCAAGAGAAACCATATATAGACGTACAAAACAGGTCATTGCATTGTAATACTTTATTCCTTATTAATTAGTCCTAATAGTAATAAACGTTATAGCATAAACAATAGAAATAAGTACTACGTTCTAATTACCCTTTATGAAGGATGTTACCAGTTTGTTACTCCGAACAGAAAGGTGTATATATTAATGATAGGTTAGTAGACAGATATGAAAAAGAAACTTAGAATAAAAGAACCGATTAAACTTCGGTCAAAACAATTGTCGAATGGGTGTTTATCACTTTATCTCGATATTTATATGGATAAAAAGCGAAGATATGAATTTTTAAAACTTTATATTATTCCGGAAAATAGCCGGATAGATAAGGATAGAAATGCAGAAACGCTTAAGTTGGCTAATGCTATTAAAGCTCAGAAAATTATAGCGTTACAAAATGGCAAATTTGGCTTCGATGCAAATAAGAATAGGTCAAATATGCTACTTACTGACTATATAGGCTATTTGGCAAATAGAGACATGGTTCAAAAGGCAAAACGAGCTTTGATGAATACCTTGATTCACCATCTTCAGAGATATGATAAAAGTGGAATTTCATTAAAAGCTGTTGATAAAGACTACATATTAGGGTTTATGGAGTACTTAAAGTCTGCAACTCAGAAACATAGTAAAAAAGAAAAGTTGATCAATGTGAATAGCCAGATATGCTATCTGAAAGAGTTAAACTATTGCCTAAAATATGCAGTTGTTGAAGATGTTTTATCTACAAACCCGATGAATAAAATAAAAAATGAAGATAAACCTAAACGAAAAAGAACTGAACGGGAATATTTGACCATGGACGAAATACGGTTGTTGTCTCAAACTCATTTCTATAACGAAATGTTAAAAAGAGCCTTTTTATTTAGCTGTTTTTGTGGATTAAGACACTCGGACATTGCTGCATTGACCTGGGAGAATCTCAGGAAAGATAAAGCTGGTAATACTCAATTACATATAATACAGCAAAAAACTCAAGAAATAATATCTCTTCCTCTTAGTTCTGAAGCATTAAAACAGTTACCCGAGAGAGGTAAAGCATTGGATACCGAACGGGTTTTTAATGGTTTGATATCCTTGGGAAGAACCAATGAAGTATTATCTCGCTGGGGAAAGGATGCAGGGATACAAAAACATATTACTTTTCATACCGCGAGACATACCCACGCAACTATGATGATCACTTTGGGAGCTGATATATATACAGTTTCCAAATTGTTAGGACATACAAATATCCAGACAACTCAGATCTATGCAAAGATTGTAGATGAGAGCAAAAGTAAAGCAATTGCCCTCATTCCTGAGATAACATAATGCTGATTATCAGTATTTAGAGAATATATATATCATTGACTATAAAAGTACGTACTCTTATGTATATAAAGTACGTATTTAAGTCATAGTTAAATACGTATTTTGGGAGTATAGAAGTACGTACTTTTGGTTCTATGATATAATAAGCTCTTGTTTTATGGTAATTAAAGACAACATTGATGCTCTTTACCTTTCTTTATTGAACTACATTTTTACCTTCATTCGTACAGTTGCAACCACCTTAAATAGCGCTATTCTTTGTAACATTCAGAAAGAATATTACCGATTTGGTATCTATTTTGAGAAATCCGTAACAAGAATAAAAAAATATAATACAATATTTTGATTTTTCGTGTAAAATTCTTTGGTATTATTAAAAATGTACCTATTTTTGCGTCGTATTTCGCATCATAAAGATGACACTAAGATAAAACTAAAGAATGGGATATAAAGTCTCTTACATGTGGAAAGGCCTAAATAATAGCGATATAATACGCTGTATAGCGATCTTTTTATTCTGTTTGCTTTCCTCAAAGGGGATGAGCCAAACGGGAGAAGAGACTGTTAACACTTTAGTTGGAATGGGTTTTGAGAATGTCGGCTGGCATGAAGATGATAAGGAACGTGTTTATGTGATGGAGAATACGGCCTACCGCCTGAATGGAGTAGGAATCGGCAAAGCTATTGACGTTGTCCAAAGGATGGGTTTACCACAGAATAAGCCATGTCGGTTAATTTTTTTGGACAATAACGTTCCTCAGATATCATTGTATTATCAGCCAACAGTTGCTGATAGTATTTCTGAGGTTGATCGGAAAGACTGGGAAGTTAGCTATGACCTTGGAAAAAACTGGAGAAAACAGGTTAAAGGAAAGAAAAAAAATAGTTCACTATTTAAAGTGGATGTTACAATATACCCTGAGTTATCATTAAAGAATTTGGTAATAACTCAGATTTATCAAGTGCTGTTTAATTTGTCTCCGGCTATTGAAGTTTCGTTTTGGAAAGGGATGAAGTTGACTGCGCAAGTGGTGATTCCGGTATATAATGATGGGTATGGAACACGTGCGGGTAAAGTACACCCGGGATTTCTTGCTCTGCAGCAAACTGTTCGGCTACCTTATAACATATGGGGTACCTTGGCAGTTGGTACTTTTAATGCCGGGAGATATGGGGTTGATTTGAAGCTGTTTCATCCATTCAAGGATGAACGTTTTAGTGTAGAGGGACGAATAGGGACAACCGGGACTTATTATTGGGATGGTTTTGAATATGTATATGGAAGTAAACAAAGGCTTACGTGGAGTATTGGGGGCAGTTTTTATTGGCCCCAGTTTAATTTGCAGACCACTGTGAAGGCAGAACAATATATATTGGGAGAAAGAGGAGTGAGGGTTGATGTGATTCGTCATTTCCGTTACACTTCTATTGGTTTTTTTGCAATGAAAGCAGAAGGTGTAAGAGCAAATGGAGGATTTCGTTTCCAGGTTGCTCTTCCACCTTATAAATATAAGCGAAAGGGATATATCCCGCGTGTGACTCCGTCGGAGAACATGGGGATAGCCTATAATGCAGGAAATGAGCGGTATTATTATAAAGGATACAGAAGCTCACCGGATGATAACATAATGAATAATAATAGTTTTAACCCATATTTTATTAAATCAGAATTACTAAATTTTTAATTTTATTGAGATGAAAAAGAAAAGTTTTTTTAGAAGCTTTAATGCTAAAACGGCATTATTTGCAGTAATGGTCTCCGGAGCTTTACTGACCGGATGCTATAAGGATGACGGATTGGATGTAGAAGGACCTACTGGTGAAACAACTTTGCCTGCAGCAACCTATACGTTGAATGGTACTGTTATTGATGGTAAAACAGGAGAAGCTATTGAAGGTGCTACTGTTACAGTAACTCCAAGCACTGCTTTCACTGCAAAGAGTAACTCATTTACAGCTACTGTAGCACCGGGTGATGTTACTATTTCTGTGACTAAAGACGGTTATAAGCCTGTTTCAAAAATTGTAACGATCAATGCTATTGCTGCCGGACAGTCTGCTGTATATTCACAGATTATCAGCATGGTGTCAACTGCAGTACCTCCTGTTAGCAAAGTAGCTAAATATGATGTATCTGCTATTGCATTCTCTGAAGATAACGCTTCTGTTGCAGCTACAGCTAAATTATATGATGTAACCGGAGCTACAGAAGTTGCTATGCAAAATGTAGCTGCTGGTGCTTACAAATTGGTGGTTACTCCTGCAGATCAGAACAAATATGATGTATACACTTCAATTGTAACTTTGGATGAAGTAGTTGTACCTGCTGATTTTGAAGGAAACCTGAAGAAAGTATTTGTAGCTTATCTGACTGAGAAGGTTGCTCCGGTAGAAAATGTTACTTACTCATATCATTTCACTGATCTTAGTGGAAATCTTTTCAATGTACAGAGCGCAAGCCTGACAGTTGATGGCGAAGTAGTAGCTACTATTGCTGGTTACCATACAATTAAATATACTCTTCCGAAGGCTGATGCTGAAGGACATGAGTTTGCTGTTGTTTACACTTATTTGGATGAAGCTGGTGTAGAAAGATATGGCCGTGCTGCATTTGCACCGGGTAAAACTACAGGTACTGCCAATATTGATACTTCTGCTACCTCTTCTCCTTCAACAGAAGTAGGAGTAGGCGAAGATGGAAAATTGGTTGCTGGTAGTACAGTAACTGATGGTGGTACAATTATCGTAGACAATAATATTATTGCTACAATCGATGGTACTCCTATTGCAGAACCTATTTCTATCCAACGTAAAGTTGCAGAAGAACTGGAAGATGAAACTGCACTTCGTGTTTATGAAGGTACGCCTGCTGGAACTGTATTCTCAGAACCTATCAAGATTGCGTTCAAAGATGTCTACGGAACAGAACTGGGTGATTTGACTTTGATGTATAAGGAAGGTGACAACTGGGTTGAAGATACTAAGGGTGGTTCTGTAACTACTGGTGCTTCTACTTATACAATGAATGTAAAACACTTCTCTACCTTCAAGGCAGATGCAAAAATGACTACAGTAGAAGCTCCTTCAACAACAGATGTAGATACTAAGACTATTGAAGTGAACAAGAAGAATGATGCAGACGACAAGATCACTGTGAAAGTGAAAATGCAGGCTGTAATCGGAACTGAGTTCGAAACATCTATCGTTGATGCAGTGAAGAAAGCCGGATTTACAAATACAATGGCTATACAGAAAATTGCTGAAATGGTTGAAAGCCGTCTGTTGGCACTTGGTTTGAGCAATACAGGTATTACTGAATATGAGCAAACTCAGGATTTCGAGATAGCAGGACGTACTGCTTTCGTATCATATGACAGAGCACGTACTTATAAACTGGAAAGCTTTACTTTCACAGTTAACGGAAAGAACGTGGTTATCAATACGAAAACTGCTGTTAAGACAGAACTGACGAATCCGATATTGACTTATTACGGTCACGGACACACTCACGGTGGTGACAACCTTTCCGGTGGTGGTATCATTGACGCTGAATAAAGAGGCTAAAGTTTGAACTGAAAGCATAAATAGGGATATCTTAAAATGGGTAGAAAACGTATTTATATTATTTTGTTACTTGTTAGTATACCTGTTATGCTTTCAGCTCAATTAACCTATGGAACCACAGGATTGCTGCATGCTCCTTCGGCAGAGATGCAGAAAGATAAAACAGTAATGCTGGGTGCCAATTTTTTAAATAAGGAGATAACTCCTCCTACATGGTACTACCATACGTATAATTATTACCTGAATGTAACTATAATGCCCTGGCTGGAAGTAGCATATACTTGTACGCTTTTCAAAGCCGAAGCATTGGGACTAAAACCTTATGGTTATACAGGGTTCACGAATCAGGACCGGTATTTCTCAATCCGGTTGCGTGCTTTAAAGGAAGGCCAGTTTTGGAAATACACACCGGCTGTGGTGATAGGAACTTCGGATCCGTTCACATCTTCTGGTGAAGTGGTAGCTCCTACGGGTGGAAATGGATATTACAGCCGTTTTTATTTAGCTGCAACTAAGCACATTCAACTGGGGAAAGAGACAATCGGGGTACACCTCTCTTATTTATATAATAGGAGAAAAGATTACCATTTAAATGGAATTGCGGCAGGTATTACATACAATCCGTCTTTTCATCCGCAGTTGCGGTTAATTGCCGAATATGATTCGAAGGATTTTGCACTGGGTGCCACCTATTTGCTGTTCAATCATTTGCATGCGCAGGTGGAGTTTCAGAAAATGAAGTATTTCACTGGTGGGTTGATGTTCAGGTTTTGCCTGAAATAAGGCTGTTGCAAGGAATGAAAGTGAATATGAATAAAAAGAGTTGAATATTAAAAACAAAAAACAATGAAAAATAAGTTAGTAATATTATCTTTATTGTTGGCGGGAACTGCTGCTTCGGTGTCTGCTCAGGAAAAAGAGAAGTACTACAGTGAAAACTGGAAGGACAATATCTTTGTGAGCGTAGGAGTAGGAGCACAGGCTTCAACCAATCCGGATTCCAAATTTAGCAAATCCATTACTCCGCTGATCAATGTATCGGTGGGTAAATTTATCAATCCTATCTGGGGATTTCGTGGACAGGTTTATGGATGGCAATCCAAACAGTTTACTGCATATCCGTTTTTGCAAACGGGTAACAAGGTAGAACGCAAGGAAAACTATGTTGGTGTCAACCTGGACGGAATGTTGAACTTGACCAATTTGTTCTGTGGTTACAAACCCGGACGTGTATTCGAAGGAATGCTTTTTGTTGGTCCGTCTATGAACGTCGTTAAGAACTATGATGGCTGGCAGCCCGGATATACAACCGGTGCAGGCGTAGTTCAGCCTGACGGAAGTCTTTTGTATGAAACTAAGATAGATCCTGCTAAGACAACTCCGAACGATCATGAGTTGCGTTGGCTTGTAGGAGCAAGTGTCGGTTTGGGAGCTAAATTTAACATCAACCCTAAATGGGCTATTGATATAGAAGCTCGTGGACAGGTGACTCCTGCTATTTTGGGTGCATATAGTAGTGCAAGTACAGATGGTTATCTGCACTTAACAGCTGGTTTCACTTATACATTCGGCGGTAAGAAATTTGTTGCAGGAGGTAAAGTAGACCAGAGCGCTATCAATGATGAATTGAACAGATATCGCGACGAACTGGCACAGGCTCAGACAGATTTAGCAGATGCAAAGAATGCATTAGCTA
>ERZ780218.1837-NODE-1837-length-11592-cov-2.539828_pt1 | contig 11592 bp, 17 predicted proteins | sample MGYA00510975_ERZ780218 | MGnify/ENA primary metagenome ERZ780218 (study PRJEB29588, sample SAMEA2152063) | human gut metagenome | biome: human gut; feature: human-associated habitat; material: faeces | place: Denmark | collected 2008/2010 ...
AAGGCTTTACTCTTTTTCTCAAAATAGAGGGAATTAACTTTTCCATCAAAAAAACTTGTCATCAGTTTAGAATATTCTTCGTTTAAAGAATGAAGTTTGGATTGTAATTGCGCTTTATCAACAATCTGATTTTTAAATAAACGTTTTTTATAAATTTCTTTGATTTCATCACTATTTTTTAAACTACCTTCAATTAAATCCATAACACTTTTATAAAGAAAAGAATGTATTTTTTCTACTTTAATGGTGTATTTTCCTTTTTTGCTATGATAATAATCGTTATGCGGATTGGATTTACTCCTACAATAAGTTAAATTGGTATTCGTTTTTTTATCCTTTAATAGATGTCCTAGATGTTTACCAAGATTTCCTCGTGTGTTCCTTGATTTCAAAAAATCATTTGCCAAACGAAATAATTCTTCATCAATGATTGCCGCATGAGTATCACGAAGAAGAATTGGTGGTTCATCGCGTTTTAAAAGATTAAGAGAATGACCACAATATTCATAGTCAATAATAATTTCCCAAACTTTTTCAGCATCCCAAACAGAAGCTGGTTTTTTATTTAGAGGTTTCATTCCCAGAACCTCCGTTGCATACCTAGAACGTGTCAATACGCCTTTATCATTTAATTCTTTTGCAATTTGACACGTTGTTTTTCCTTGTGAAGCACTAATAAAGATTTGTTTTACGATAGAAGAAGAATAAGGATCGATTTGCTCCTTTTTTTCTTTATCGAATCGATAACCATATTTTGGATAATAATTTAAATGTTTCGTTTTTGCTCTAAATTCTAAAGACCTTCTGCATTTTTTCTTAAATTCTTTTAAATAATAAGCATTCAAAAAATTTTTTAAAACAATTGATTCCCCAATATAAGTTTGACTGTCATAACCATCGTTTAAAGAGATTACTCTGATATTGTTTTCGGGAAATGTATGTTCAATAAGTTGTCCAACTTGATGAAGAACACGCCCCAATCTGGAAATATCCTTTATTAATAATATGTTAAACTTGTGAGCATAACAATCTTGTAAAAGGCGTTTAAAATCCGGTCGGTCCAACTTTTGGGGTTAAGTACATTTTGTGTTGATCCACTATAACCATCATCATAATATATTTTGTAAATCTCGATGTCATGTTCGTTAGCATAATCTGATAATGTTTTGATTTGACTTTCAATGCTTTTAGATTCTTTTCCATCGATTTTATCTTCGTCTTCACGAGATAGTCTGGCATAAATTGCTGCTATTTTTTTCATGCGTTTTCATAAATTCCTTTATAATAGAGTCTAATACCGAATACTGAATATCAATTTTAAATTCATATTTTTTTTGATAATTGGGGATTTTTCTTGAAGTGACTATAATTGAACCGATAATAGAATGAATCATGTCAGTATCTAAAACATTCTCTTCATTGATTTTTGTTAACATATCAATAAAATCGTTTAATTTTTCTTCTTGAGTGGCTTGCACTAATTGCTCGGTTTTTAGTTTCATTAATTCTTTTAATTGTTCATCAATAAATTTTTTTTGCTTTTTATATTGATTTAACATTAACTCATAAGTTGATTGAGGGAGATTTCCTTTTGCGTGTTGTTCAAATAGTTTCATGAGGTACATATCTATTTCATCATTTTTACTTTGATACTTTTTAATGTCAACATCAATATTCAATTCTACAACCCGACCAGTAGAATCAAAAGATTTAGCAAATGCAATAAACTCCTCTTTATGAAGTAAAATCGTGTCTTTAAGAAATAAAAGGTCATTTTTTACTATCTCATTCAAATGCTTTTTTTGTATGGTGTTTGCATACCCACATTCTTTCTTTTTGCAAAAATAGCGATAATAAGATAATTCATTTGTCTTACGATCTCTTTTCCGCTCATATTTCATAGGGAAACCACAATCACCACAAAGAACTAAGCCTTTATAAATGTTTTCTTCCATTGGAATTTCACCGGAACGTGTTCGCTTTAAAATTTTTTGGGCTCTTTCAAAAGTATCGGTATCGATTAATGGCTCATATCTATTTTTAAAGACATAAGCTTCACTATTGATATTTCTTTTTTTCAATTTATAACTGGTTGCTTTTGTTCGAGCAGTTACATAGGTTCCGATATAATCATCTTTTTCTAATATATCTCGAACGCCAGTAGGAGTCCAACTGATTAATTGTTCCTCTGTCATTTGCAAAACTTTTTTCCGATTATAATTGTATTTCATCGCATTATAATAACAAGGCAGTTTTACTTTTTTACTTTTTAATGCTTTAGCAACTTTGTTAGAAGAACCAGTGCGAACATATTCTTCAAAAATAAATTTGACTATTGGAGCAGTTTCGGGATCGGGGATTCGTTCAAATGATTCATTGTACTTATAACCAAATATAGGGAAGACCGTATTTCTAGGCTCCCCGTTTTTTGCTTTATTATCTAAAGTGAATCGTATTTTTTTTGATATATCTTTTGCATACCATTCATTAATAATGTTTTTAAAAGGTGCAAAATCGTTTGCATCTTCATTAAATGTGTCATATGCATCGTTTAACGCAATATACCGAATGTTATGAAGAGGAAAATATTCCTCTGTATAATATCCTGCTTGAATATAATTACGTCCCAAGCGAGATAAATCTTTTGTGATAACGATTCCGATTTTTCCCAGTTCAATGTCGCGTAGAAGTCGTTGAAAAGAAGGTCTGTTAAAATCTGTTCCGCTGTATCCATCATCAATATAATAATCAACAAGATTCCAACCTTGTTTTTTTACATATTCCGTAAGAATTTCTTTTTGAGATTGAATGGATTGACTTTCTTCGTTTCCATCTTCTCTTGACAGCCGACAATAGATAGCTGTATTCAAATTTAACAAACGCATCTTTTCACCTCCTTTTATAACAATATAAAAATCAATGTTTCAAATTATTTTTCTTTTGAATGTTCCATTTTATCAAGTAAATAACTAATTATGTTTTCTAAGATGGTTCTGCCTCCTTTTGCAAAAACCCTCCTTACTTTAAATACGTGTCCATCCATTTCATAAACCATAACATCTGAACTATAACCTTCTAATTCATGATTGCTAGTGGTGTTTGTACTTTCGCTAGCATTCTTATTTATTTCGATAATTAAACCCTCCTCCAATCGACTACAATAGTTTTAGATTTAATCATCATAAACTATTATAGTATAAAATCATTAAAAAATCAACTATTATAGTCAAATATTGATTTTTTTCTGACTATAATGTAAAATGTTAGTAGAGGTGAAAATATGAAAGATACAACGATTCAATATTCCGCAAAAGCTAACATTCAAAAAAACATTAAGGAATATTTTGATAGAACAAACGAATCTTATAGCCAATTTGCGAAAGCCTTTGGTGTTTCAAATACATCTGTAAAAAGGTGGATAAACGGAGTATGTTCTCCGGAAATAGAACTATTACCCTACATAAGCGAATATCTTGGAATATCTATTTTAGAACTATTTGGATTACCAACACCCAATCCATTATCACCTGATGAAATTCAAATTCTGAGGCTATATAAATCGAATTCGGATTTTAAAATTTTAATTAATCAGTATCAATCCGATCCAAAATTCAAAGAACATATTGACTACATTGTTCATCTTTTGAAATAGGCATTTTAGCCTATTTTCTTTTTCCTCATAACAAATTTATGAATTCTAAAATTTTTATATACCTAATATTTGAAGCAGTAGTGTTGCTCCTCTTACATACCATCTACTGTCTTCAATGAATTCTAAATCAGCATCTTTTGTGCTGGTTTTAGCGATTCCGAGTTTATATAAACGGCTATGTAAGGATAATTCAGCGACAAAATTATTAATTGTTCTAGCATAATATATATTGTTAGAATCTAAATATTCGACAATAAAAGATGCAGTTTTAACTTGTTCTTTTTTAGTAAGCTTATAACAATTAACAATCTTCACGGATGAATCAGAAAAGAAGAAGTACACCTTTTTATTTTTCAAAGACTGGGAGAAGTCTTCACCAAAAAACCTCTCACCATTAACAAAGTTGTTTTTATATTCGTAAATATAAGTCGTTATCGTTGTAAAATTAATTAATATCATTGCGATAAAAAATACTTTAATTAATCTAATCCATTTGCGCATCTGCATATTTTTTAAGAACGTAAGTATTCTTTTTGGAGTCGAACACGAATTTATTTTGGCAATGCCATAAATCAAAAGCCAATTCAAATGCCTCTTTGGAATAAATATCGAAAATTTCAGAGGTATCAAGTTCTCCGTTTACATATTTCCTTGAACCTGCTAAATATCCAATTCGTTCCTCTGCATAATCGTGGATGATTTCCAGTTCGGGATACATTTTGGCAAATTTTTCAATTACAGGAAAGGGAGGGTCCCATTCGGATTGAAATTCTATTATATTCTTTGAAATATTGGTTTTACGGGCATTACTGGGTGCTCCCCAATTTTTAATACGCCAATCAAACCAATCCATAGAACCATATTTTTGCAGATTTTTAATACACTTTTCCCCGAGTTCCATTACTTCATCAAAATTATCTTGATAAATATTTTTTAAGTTTTGGACATTTTTATATGAATTCAATACATTTGTCAAAATAAATATATTAATCATATCAGTTGCAAACGTTTGTTCCAAAAAATCATATAAATCAGAATTGCTCATTTTTTCATTTTTTGTCCCAATTTCTTTGTTATTCGGATCTCGTTTCGCGATGGCCAGTCTCAATCCATCTTCGGCTTTGATTCCATTTTCGATTAGAAGTTCTTCGGGCATTTTAAGAATAGTATCGAAATCAAATAATATTTTTCCATCTATCGTTCTACTGTGGTTTTGTATAATTTTTTCAACATCTTTGCCATAAATCGTAATTCTGTTTTTTATATAATTTAGCAATGAACATTCCCTCCTTTTATTCCATTTCTATTTCACTATCATCATTTTGTATATCTTTCAAATTCACGTATTCATTGATATGTGCGATTGCCTGATCATAACTTTCGCTGCTCTTTACTTTCTCCCAAAGATCGTTATATTCTGTTATTCGTTGTTGTTTTTGCAAAACTTTTCGGACTGCATTCAAAATGAAGAAGATATTTCCGCTTGGGCCTTTGGAATCATAAATGATGGTTTCTTTTTGTTTTTTCATTATTCCAACTCCGATTGTCTTAATCGTTCTTGAAGCAAATATTCTATCTCCGCATCCGCTGTTTTTTCTTTTTCCTCAACATCGTAAACTTTTCCGCAATCACAAGATATCAGTTGAAGTCCGCAAGCCGGACAACGTTCAATATCGCAGCCGGGCAGATGTTGTTCACCGTATTTCGCCCCACAATCTCCACATTCGGCATGCTCTCTTCCTTCATACCAATCACCGGGATCACCCACTTTAATGGGGTTGTATAGTTTTCCTTTAATCAATAATTTTCCCATGCTATCACTCCATTTCTTTGTTTTTATTTTTTAAATTTCCATTATTTTTTAAAGAATCAATCAGATCAATATAGTTGATTGGACTTTCGTTTTTGAAATACTGCATTGCTTTTTCGTAGTCTTCGCTTTTGTCATATAGTAATGTTTTCGTGTTCATCGGATTATTGGTTTGAATGGTACAGCCAAATGATTTAAAATCACCTTTATAGAAATACATATAGGTGTAAATCTCGATTCCGTTTTCCAAATCGAAATACCTTTGTATTTCTTTAAACTCGGCATAGTCATGCAAATGACCCAATTTTTTTGCGTTGATTAAATAATCGTACACTTCTTTGGCGTCATACTGGGTCAAGGTTTTTTCCAAATGAGAGATTGCCTGAATTTTCGGCAAAGCAAGTAGCATATCTGCGTAGTCATTTAGATTTGCATCCAATTCATCGTATAATTCCAATAGTCGATGATCCACATATTGGCGTTGATTTTCTTTTGGTTTCACAACGATTTTCACATCGTTAAATTCGTAAACATTCCCGAAGTTGGGGAAGGCTTTTGGACTCCTTGTAAAGAAGATCGGTTCATCTGCTTTCAGTTTTTTATACAAATTTTCTTTTAAGTTCTCATCAGTGATTCGTTCCAATATTTTATTTCGGATCCGCATCGTCAATCATCCCCTTGAATAAAGGCATTTCCAGCAATAATTGTTCATCGGTTTTGAGTCTGTCACCAAATACAATCGGTTTCCAATCCATTCCGTATAATGCGCCCAGTAAAGCTATCATGACATGAACGACAATTGAATTGCCGGCTTGTTTATAAATTTCGCTTTCCGATACATAGGTCATTGGAATTTTTTTCTTTCCGACTTTTTTATAACGATATCGGCTTCTAAAATAATCTTCATCGCTAAAACCCATCAGCCGAAAAGATTCTCTGTCGGTAAATCGGCGAATTTGTTTCTTATCAAAACGATAATCATAGATTTTCGTTCCTTTTGTCCGGTTATGTTGGGCCATAAGACATTCTGAAATTCCATCAATTGAAAGAAGGCTGTTGTCTTGTCTGTAATTGGAGGCATGTAAATTTCCGACTTTCATAATTCGGTGTGTATCTCCATAATAACGTTTTGAATAGAACTCGACGTTTGCGATTCGTTTTGTAAAAAATTTATCGTCCACCTTTTTTTGCAATAAGTCTTTTATGCGGATTCCAGAATCGTAACCATAAGGAAACTCGAAGTTTTGTTGTAAATCCTTTCGAGTAGCGACGACAAAGATTCTCACCCTATTTTGCGGAATATTAAAATATTTTGCATTGACAAGTTTTGCGTTTAGGTCATAACCGATCGCATTTAATGTATGGATAAATTTTCGGTAATTTTGCATGTGTACATGGGTCAAAACTCCTGCGACATTTTCCCAAATAACCACTTTCGGTTTATAAAGAGAAATCAATCTTATGTAATACCACATAAGCGAACTTCTTGTTCCTGAACCTTCTTCACCACCGGCTCCTTTACCCGCAAGAGAAAAGTCCTGACATGGTGTACCGCCGATAATCAAATCAATGTCATTCGGTAAAGGTACTTTTTCAACATTTTTGAGATCACCGAAGTTTTTCTGTGGACTTTCTTTATGAATAGCACAATAAGATTTAATTGCTGCATCATCAATTTCGCTGAAAAAAGCAAGTTCATACGGAATACCGAGCATCTTCAAGGCTTTTTCCGGCGATCCGATTCCGGTACAAACTGTTGCGATTTTTAAAATACTATCCCTCCTTTATCATTTTTTACATTTCGATTTCTTTATCACTCATTTTGGATGGCTTTTTTTGATCAAACCAAAGTGTAAAATACATTTTATAAGCCTCTTTAGAACAATTTTTATAAATTTTTTCGATGGTTTGTTTTCCGTTTTCAAATTCGTTTTTACCGCATGAAAAAGCCGGTTGATCAGAAGCATATTCATGAATGATTTTTAAATGAGGATATAAATTTGATAGTGTATCGATTATGGTAATTGGTGGACTCCATATGGTTTTAAATTGAATTTCCGAATCACTTATTATCGTTGTTTCCATAGCATTTTTCATACTTCCCCAATTTAACTCGCACCAATCCGAAATTGTGATCGCTCCATATCGAAAGAAGAGATTCAATGCTTTTTTGCCACTAGAAATCATTTCATCCCACTTTCTTTTGTCAGGATACTTTTGTCGGATAGATTCCAGTTTCATGTCTATTTTTTCTTTTGTATCAAAGAAAGAATCAAAATTTGAACTCATTAAAGTACAAAACTTTTGTGATAAAAAATTTTTTTGATTGTAATGTGTTTCCTCTAATATCGCAAGGAATAATCCATCTTTCATCATGGAAGTCATATCGTTTTCCAAATCATTGGGAACTTTTGCAATAGTATTGAAATCAAAATGCACTTGGTCCAAACAATCTTTTACAACATGATTTTTCAATACTATAGAAGTATCTTTTCCCGATAATTTTAATTTGTTTAGGATCCAATGAGGCACTTTTCCTCCTTATCGGAAGCAACCGTTAATTCTTGAAGTCGTTGATTGCTGATTTCATAATATCTTTTATCTATTTCAAAAGTGATAAAATTTCTGTTTAGAGATTTGGCCGCAACAGCTGTCGTGCCACTTCCGCCGAAAGGATCAAGTACCAGTTGTCCTTCTTTACTACTGTTTTTTAACATTCGCATTATAAAATCAAGTGGTTTAATGGTAGGGTGGTTATATTTCTTTTTATCTTTGGAATTAATCGGCGAGATATAAATGGTTTTAGCATCTTCATAGCAACAAGGGTTGCAAAAACCTCCTTTTCGGAAATACAAAACATACTCCTTATCTGATAAATATTTGTTAGAAAAAGTCGGGATGGCATTCGTTTTATTCCATATCAAGATATCGTATTTACATTTCAATTCCTTTACAAAGTAATCGAGATAAAAAGGAATTTGTTTACCGTTACACCAAATATAGATGTTAATTTTATCTTGAAGTGCGACCATCAGTTCTAAAAATTCTTTGGATATTCCTTTCACTAGATGGTTATTTTCCAATTCATTGCAAACTTTTTGGATATTTTTTGCAAGCTGCGTTTTTGTACTGGTTTTTGTATGTGCAATATCATAAGGCGGATCGGTAATAATCAAATCGACTTTCATTTTCTGTTGAACCATTTCTTTCATACCTTCCAATGAATCACGCAAATATATTTTATTTATCTCTATCATTTAGCCTTTTGATATTGTTTAGATGTAGATCGAAAAGTTGAACAAGAAAATCTTTTTCCGTGTGTGAAATTACATTTTTATAAAATCGTTTCCAAAGTTCATCCAAAACATGATCCATTTCGGCCATTTGCAAAAACCACTCGTTGCACATAACGGCATTTTGTATGTAGATCATCATTTCTTTGTAAAAGGTGATCATCAAGGAATTTTGAAATAAAAACCATTCCCCCTCTTTTAAACACTGTAAAACAAATTGTTGGTACTCATTACAGACTTTTTGAATTACTTGTTGTTTTGTTTTTTCCATTGTGTTCATCATTCCGCCTCCGTTTCGCTTTTTGTTGCTTGGATTTCTTGTAAAGTGTAATACGCTTCGATAATAGACATATTGTACACCTCGTGTGCGTGGATAAATTTTTTTACTATCTCGATTTGTTCATCTGTCAATGAAATATTATCGCCTTCATTTGGTTCGTAACCTGCAAAAATAAGCGGACCTCCAAGTATATTGTCTTGTTCCGGCAAAATCAGGTTGGCTCTCATTCCATTTAAAAGATAGCAATCGTTATAAATAATATCGATGTTATCTTCCATAGACAAAGGAAGTATTTGAAACACTCCCTTTACATGTTGTTGGAAAGTTTTATAATCGGAAGAAATTTCTTTAACTTCGTAAGGTTTATCGACATCTTTAAAAACTACTCTGATTTTATCTTTTGGCAAATTTTCACTTCTCCTTTTACCTACATTACAATTCTTGTTTTGCATTTTGATTTTTTATAATATTTTGTTAACGTATCTAAATCAAGCAGTTTTGACATATTGAATTCCCATTCCGGATAAATGCAGTATCCGGATTGAAATTTTCTTTTCGTAGGCACGGCAAGACCGCTTTTTTCAAAAAATTCTTTTGCCCAAGAACAATTATTCATATCTACATAAGCACAATTTTTTTTGCTGATAATCGCATCCGGCAAATAAACTGTTAAAACGGCAAATCGTTCAATGGCATCCATATCATAAAGCATTACAGCAAGCCTTTTTTTGTCTTTGTAATATGTTTTGATGGGAAGAAGATTGTAAAACTGATTTTCTTTCCAAGGCGATTCAAAACGAATAATATTGTCTTTTACTTTTTTCATTTTTTACTCCTTTTATTCCATTTCATAATGACGGTTATAAATTGTATGTTGATTCATCAACGCATTCTCTATTGTTATTTCACCATAAGTACTGTTTCCGATTTTTCTATCCCATTTTTCTCGGTAAAGTCCGCTGGAGCGGACAATCGAATCGATTTGACTTTTGTCTTGCGTCCAAAAAGCCAATATTTTGACAAAAGCATAATCGGCATTGCTATGTGAGGGATAGCCGGATATATTTCCCGAATAGAGCATTTCAAATTTTTGTCCTTGTTTACTTTCTCGAATTTTGGATACGATTTCGTTATCTGTCAAAACAGATTCGATCGTTTTCGGTTGAACATATGGGATACGCTTTCCGATATATCGTTCATGAACGGATTGAATCAAATCTTCACATTCAAGAATTTCTTTTCGATGGTCGATGATATCTCCTGTAATACATACAAAGCGTTTTGTGTCGTTGGCAATCATATAATGAAAGGCCGTATTATAATCCGTCCAAGTATGTGGATCGTTTGATTTTGCAAATTTTCCAGTAACGGGACTAATCATATATTTGGCCGTTTTACTTTCCAGTTTTGTTGTTCGATAGCATACCCATTGGGGAAATATCTTTAACTCATTTGGAATATTTTTTGAATGAAATGACATCAGCTTGCCACTGCCTCTATTTGTTTTATCGGACGTTTCGTTTTTTTTACCGGACTTTGTTTGATTGCCTCTTCCTGTTTTTGCGCTTCGTATTTTTTTATTCTTTCTTGTTGAAACACCACTTCAATTCCGTCAATCAATTCGGTGGCATACTGTCCGATAACATCGATATTTTTACGAAATTTAGAAATGTCACCTTCTGCCCATTCGGATATATAAGAGAAATTGAAATTTTCTGTATCCAATCCAAGATACGAGCAGACAACGCAGGCAATGCTTTCGGCTTCGACTTCTTTGATTTCCTTTTTTTCATGTAGGGTAAGTCCTTCAAAACTTTTTCGATAGGGTGTATGCGCAAGAGCGTGCCCACACTCATGTACCATTGTCGAAATAGTTTGTATGTCGCTCATGCCCTCAAGGAGCAGAATCTTTTTGTCTTTTCTGTTGCATAGTCCGTAACAACCCTTTCCGAGTGTTTTTTGACTTGCGTATTCGATGGTAAATCCTTTTTTGGCCACCACGGCAGTAAGACCTTGCATAATCAGTTCTTTGTCTTCTACCGTTGTTTTTTCATCCATTTTGAAGGCTTGAAATTCTCTGCCTTTGGTTTGAGATATATCAAACTCCTTTGTGATTTTAAGGATGTTATTGAATTGATTGTTTTTATCGTACCGCTTTATTTATCTTTCTTTTGTCGGTTCATGTCGAAACTTTATGAAATACGACAACAGCACATCAAAAATCGACAAAAAAAGAAACGAACACAGAATTCGTTTCAATGACCGTTTCTTTTTTGGTTGAATATCTATTTTGTTAGAAAAAAACATCAACTTTTCAACAAAAATACTTTTTTTGGTTAAAAAAAAATAAATTTAATGAGACGTGGTTGGGTTAATGTTTCTATGAACAGAGGATGTTCATAATATTAGAAATGAGGTTTGTATAGTAAAGACGGATAAAAAGGAGAGGGATTTGTAATGGAAAATGTTGAATTGAAATTTATACATTATATTTTGTGTAAGGAAATGAATTCGGATCTTTATACAGAAAAAGAAGGAAGAAGATTACAGGAACAAT
>ERZ780218.1867-NODE-1867-length-11421-cov-6.293859_pt1 | contig 11421 bp, 13 predicted proteins | sample MGYA00510975_ERZ780218 | MGnify/ENA primary metagenome ERZ780218 (study PRJEB29588, sample SAMEA2152063) | human gut metagenome | biome: human gut; feature: human-associated habitat; material: faeces | place: Denmark | collected 2008/2010 ...
GTCTTTTATTGTACTCCTTTTTCTTTTACTTGTCTACTTTTTTTATATACATCCACATTTATCAATACCTTGAATAATTAGCACCCAATTCTTGAAGTTTTGCAATTCTATCATCACTATGTGGGTGTGTGGAATATAGAGCCTTTAATAATCCGTTATTGGGAGCTGAACACATATGCCTATCTAAAATGCTTGCTAGAATTGTACCATAGCCTAATTGAAAGGCATATGCATCTGCGACATATTCATTTTGTCTCATTGACCACATCAGGAACAGCATACAAAACTTTGTCCAAAGTCATATCAAACCCGCCGAAACGCTTGCCGCCAAAGTTGCAAATGTACCAGCCAAAAAGCTTCTAGTCGCAATTCCAGTTATCAATCCGCAAAAAGCTGTTATAATCCAGCAAATTGCTTTTAATATTAATAGGCAACCCGAAATGAACACATTTCCTCCGCTAATTAACAATTGTATTACAGAATGTCCGTAAGCTAAATGCCCTACCTCGTGAGCAAATACTGCCATTATTTCTTCGTCTGTGAGATTCAATAGTCCATCGGTTACACAAATAGTTCTCCGGCCGATTGCAAAAGCATTGGGAGATTGATCGTGGATTATCTTTAACCTTATTGAGCTAACCATTGACGGAGTTTTTTCTTTCGCTTGTTCAAATACAATTTCTAACAAAGGTATCAAACGAATTTTAATATCTTTTCGTTTTATTTCTCTCGCTACTGCGAATGCGGCAAGTGTCCATTCTCCTATAGGAGACAAACTGATTAAAACTGTGACTATGTAACATACAACCAAAGGAGCAGCCGCTTCAAAGGTCACGCCATAGGGACAAAACAATGCTAAAATTAATCTGATGTTTAATAAGAAAAATATCAGCGTACCTAAATTTGAGATCCTAAATATTCTTCCTAACCTATGCCATATGTCCATTGAGCCACCTCCTTTTTGCTTTTCATTAATCTACGAAATTAAACTCGTCTTTTGCTTTTTCTTTGAATATCTCAAACACTGCTTGAAGAGTTAATTCATTATCAACGCTGATATAGCTTTCTGTTTCGTCATCTACCTCTTCAAGCTGTAAAATTACAACTTCATCAGCATCATCAGAAACAGGAAGCAAGACCACATATTCTTTACCACGATAAGGAATAAGATCGAGAAATTCAAACTCTACTTCATTACCTTCATCATCATTCAAAATGATTATATTATCGTTCTTCATTTGTTTCTCCTTTTAGTACAGATACTCGTTATTCAGTTCAATACCGAGCAATTCAAACAAAGTATCCTTCTGATTTTCAATGCAAGTTTTCATTGCAGACTTTATATTATCCATAGAAATGCTATCCGGCAACATTGCTCTTGGAACGGTATGACCAAACATCTTTTCATACTGTTTTTCTATTTGATAGTATTCCTGATCTACACTCGGTTCGGGAGTATTAAGAAAATCATTCATAAAGTCTGAAACCTTTTTATCTATACTCATATTCGTTATCTGCTCCTTTCTAGTACCCGAACATATTGGTCGGGTTGTATTGATTCAATAAGCGCTGAAAACACACCAAACGCAGTAGGGAAGAAATTTGCAAGCAATTCAAGTTTATCTTCACTACCCATAGATGCTTCAAAGAAGTGTGCAAACGCTTCTGCTTGCAAATTGCCGGAGCGAGTCCAGTACTCTCTCGAGTGGTCATAACTTCCGTGCAATTGACCATTTGTTGTTGCATCAATCAAATCTGAAAACGAATGTGCTGAATCCGAACGTATTTGTGTTAAAAAAGCATTTTGTCGTTCCGGTGACAGTCCGTTATAGAGCCGCAATATTCGCTGACCATCTTCCATTAATGCATTTCCAAATTCAGGCGTATTAGATAAATTACCTTGATAGCCTGTTGATGCGTGGTCAATCATATGTGCTAACTCGTGGAAATATGTAGTGCCTGCACCTATCGGGTTAGTCATATCCGATGTTGCATTGTAATAAACACCTCTCCGATAACCTTCATAGTTCATCGGCGAGTAATGTGCCGTTTGATTAGGAGGATAGTTCGCATCTTGTATCAACATCTGATTTGTAAAATGGTCAAAAACTCGGCGTACTCCTGTTTCGCCATTTTGGTGTCTTTCAGATATTACATTCAAATAACCTTCAGGAATATTACCCCTTGTCAATACACCAAGACAGTATTGATAGGAAGGTGCTTCACCTGTGGAATATGTCATACTTCTTAATCCTTGAATAAAGGCATTATCAGCAGACATATTACCTTCTAAATTAACATTATCATATTCCTGCAAACTTTTTGCAAGTGAACTAACAAACTTTTCGCCTTTAGATAAGATTTTCAAAATTTCGTTTAAGGCTTTGTTGCACTCTTGAACAACATTACCTAATTCTTTGTATTTCTTATCTTTCCACTCTCCATCAAGCTGCTGATATTTTCTCATTATTGACGAGCGTGTTGTTTCGATGCTTGTAATTGCAGTCTTTATGTTATTCCAAGATTGCAATAGTTCATTAGCATCGGCATTTACATCACATCATCACTATTCTGCTTCTTCCAAGACTGATAATTCAGATAAATCTCATTGTAATTAAAAATCTTCAATTCTTGGATATTGTCAAGTCGATGTTCAAGGGCGATGTGATTGACGAGAGCGAGTTTATTGACGATTGTTCTGCTGAACCCGAGTTTAACCCTGCCGATCCGTTTGCAGCAGTAAACAATATGTTTGCAAACAGAGGTAGCGACGATAATATGTCGGTCGGTGAAAAACTCATTAAGATAATTGAAGATGGTTCGGGTTTTGGTATTCATTTTGTGGTTACTTCGATTGAATATCAGTCAGTAAGGGAGTGTATGTACTATGGCGAAAACATCCTCACTAAATTCCATGAGCATATCATCTTCTCTCTTGGCTCAAACGATGCCGATAACCTCATTGAGAATGTTTTTGTTGCAGGTTTGAGAGATAATACGGTTTATTTCACAGATGGATTTAAAAACACATTCCAAATGAAACCGTATATTACTCCTGCTGCAAGCGAAGTCAAGAAACTGTTTAGTTGAATATAGGATATGCCATATACACTGGAAAATATTGAACTGAGTGCTGCACGCACCAAGTGCATCATAGAAATCTGCCGAGCCGTCATCGCCAACGAGTTTATCACCATCAATGCAATATACGGTCGCATTGCGATTAAGCAAGGCCGAAATCATATAGTTATTTGAAATAGTATTTGCCATTCTCTCGTTAGAACCACAAACTAAAAGGTTGTGCTTCTTTTTCTTATCGATACAAATTGCGAACGGCGGAGCAACTTTTATGAGTGTACCCATATGGATTTGTGCAGGAAGTTCAGATGTTGCACCGATATTTGCATCCGCAAAATAGTCAAGCAAGTTAGTTGTTCTGCTACATTCAAAGTTCTGCAATGTAGACGGCTGTTCGGCAAAAGTTTTACTGATTAAATCAAGATAATACTTCTGTGTTGCATCGTCACAGTATGCAGCTCTGAAGCCGATATTGGACTGTTCGGTATAGTCCAAGTTCATAACAGCAGTACCGATAGGTCCTTTCATCATAGCCAAAGCCTTTGTGTCGTTTTGATCAGAGAACAAATATCTCGCATCATTCTCGCCACATTTCAAGCCGATACGTATGCGCATTTGCTCGATTGTACCATGCGACAAAGTAAGGTCGGAAATAACCTTTGTAGACTGTGTTGCCATCAGCAAATGAATACTAAATGCACGACCTTCAGTTACAATTCTCTTTGTCAGTTCAGCACAGTTCATCGCAACTTTACGGTTTGTAGAGTCATTGAACAAAATTTGGAACTCATCCATAATAACCAAAATTCTCGGCAATGGCTGTCCGGTAGCCTGAGTGTATCCTTTTAGGCTTGTCTGTCCTGCTTCTTTGAATAGAGAACCTCTATGCTCCATTTCAGCCACAAGATTTTCAAGAATACTCTCACCGAACTCCTGCATGGCATCCAACGCAAGAAGTTGGATGTGCGGAAGTTTTACCGACTCGTAGATCTTAAATTCAGTACCACTCTTAAAGTCCATAGATACAAGTGGAGTTGGTCAGGACTGTAATGAAGCATACTGCTCATAATAAGGGTATGAAGCAGAGTAGATTTACCCGAACCCGTTGCACCTGCAATAAGACCATGATGAGAAGAACCCTCACCAATGGTAATATTGATAATGCTATCTCCGTCACCGACACCAACGGGTATTTTCAGTGACTTAGAGAAATCAAGTGAGAACAAATCCTTAGAGATAATGTTTGGACCACTGTCAAAAAGGCATTGAGCAAGGACAAGCGGTTGATATGCTGACTGATCGACTGCATCAGCGACAAGCAGAAAAAGAGGAATTGGAAACTCAGCTCGCTATTGAGAACAATAAAAAGATATGCTTGTCCGAAGCACAGATTTTAGCCTTTCTTGATTATGTATGCGAAATGCCCCTTGATGACTTTAACAAGCGCAGAGCGATTATCAATATATTCGTTCACTCCATTTACTTGTATGACAATCACTTCACCTTGATTATCAATGCAAGTAAGAAGCTGTTAAGTATTGAAAATATCCCGCTTGATGATATTGAAGCCGTTTTTGAAGGCGAAAACAGCGATATGGAGGGGTGTTCATCGTTGATGACACCAGCTCCACCAATCAAATATTACACAAAAAACTCCTATTATGTTGGTTGCTTTACCGCAATAGTGCGGTTGTTAGTGATGAAAAATATATGAAAATCTCAAAGAGCATTTTTGCTCTTTGAGATTTTTTATATATTATAGTCGAGTAACTTCCCCCCGTTTTTACCAATAAAAATATGCACCTCCAAATGAGGATAACCTCTGGGGTGCATATCTGACTTAAGATTTATCACATTTGTATTTATTTATCATACCATAAGCCCGCAGATAAGATTTGCAAATTCAACGGGATCCTCTACACTCAGTCCCTCGATAAGACGAGCCTGGGAGTAAAGCAGCTTGGTGTAATCTTTAAGCTTGTCCTTGTCGTTTGCATAAAGATCTTTAAGCTTTGTAAAAACCGGGTGAGAAGAGTTAAGCTCAAGGCACTTTTCTGCCTTGACTTCCTTACCCTCGTTCTGCGGCATGGAGTTGAGGACCTTTTCCATTTCTATGGTGATATTGCCTTCGGCGGACAGGCAAACCGGGTGACTCTTCAGCTTGGAGGAAAGGCGAACGTCCTTTACCTTGCCCTCAAGCGCTTCGGTCATAAATTTAAACATATCCTGATTTTCCTCGGAAGTCTTTTTTGTTTCTTCCTTTTCTTCGTCCGTTTCAAGGTCAAGATCGCCGTCAGAGATAGATTTGAACTTTTTGCCCTTATATTCCATCATGACCTTGATAGCAAATTCGTCCACATCCTGAGTAAAGTAGAGCACCTCAAAGCCCTTATCCTTTACTCTTTCCAGCTGCGGCAGCATTTCGATCCTTGGAATGCTTTCTCCGCAGGCGTAATAGATATCCTCCTGTCCTTCTTTCATCCTCGAAACGTACTCTTCGAGTGTTACGTTCTTTCCATCAAAGGATGACGGCCACATAAGAAGATCCTGTAAAGTATCCTTGCTGGCGCCGTAGGACTGATAAATTCCGAACTTAAACTGAAGTCCGAAGGTTTCGTAGAATTTCAGATACTTTTCACGGTCGTTTTTAAGCATTTTTGCAAGTTCGTTTTTAATGGATTTTTCTACGTTCTTGGCAATTATTTTAAGCTGCCTGTCGTGCTGCAAAAGCTCTCTTGAAATGTTAAGTGACAGATCCTCGGAATCGACAAGACCCTTTACAAAGCTGAAATAATCCGGGAGCAGATCCGCGCACTTGTCCATGATAAGAACGCCGCTGGAATAAAGCTGAAGTCCTTTTTCGTAGTCCTTCGAATAATAGTCGAAGGGCGCCCGTGAAGGAATGTAAAGCAGTGCGTCGTAAGTAGCGATACCCTCGTTCTTGCTGTGAATGTGAGCAAGGGGTGGCATATAATCCATAAACTTTTCGGTGTAAAAGTTATTGTAGTCCTCTTCCTTGAGCTCATTTTTGTTTTTCTTCCAGATCGGAGTCATGCTGTTGAGTGTTTCGTTTACAATGTGCTTTTCAGGCTCGGCATTTTCATCGTCCGGATAATGAGTGTGCTCTACATCCATTTTAATTGGAAAGCGTATATAGTCCGAATATTTCTTTACAAGCGACTGGATCTGATACTGGTCAAGATATTTGTCATAATTCTCGTCGTCTGTATTGTCCTTCATTTTAAGAACGATCTCAGTACCGAAGCTGTCCTTGCTGCATTCCTCTATAGTGTAGCCGTCAACGCCGTTGGACTGCCATTTCCATGCTTTTTCCGAGCCGTATGGCTTTGTATATACAGTAACTTCTTTGGCAACCATAAATGTTGAATAAAAGCCTACTCCGAACTGACCGATTATGTCAACGTCATCACCCAGATCGTTATCCTTTTTAAATTTGAAGGAGCCGCTGTTTGCGATAGTTCCCAGATTATTTTCCAGCTCCTCGTCGGTCATTCCGATGCCGTTATCGGAGATTGTAAAGGTGCGGTTTTCCTTGTCTGCTTTAAGCTGAATAGCAAAATCGTCCTTATTCATGCCGATGCTTGTATCCGTAAGCGATTTGAAATACAGCTTGTCAATAGCGTCGCTGGCATTAGAAATAAGCTCTCTTAAAAAGATTTCCTTGTGAGTATAGATCGAGTTGATCATCATATCCAGCAAGCGTTTGGATTCTGCTTTAAACTGTTTTGTTTCCATTTTTATCAGACCTTTCCCTTGATTGTTTTAGCACTCTTGACGTTTGAGTGCTAACTATAATTTTATTATACATCACTTTTGATAAAATGCAATAGTTATAACAAAATAGATACTTTTTATTTACAATTAATAAACAAATGTCTGCGTCAAGGATTTGCATTTTATATTTAAAATGTGCTATAATATAATTTAAAGACTTTATATGTACAGTATAAATACACGCTGTATTCCATGCTTTTCTATTGGGAGTACAGGCGATAATGAAAGGACATAGAAAATGAAAATAGCTAAGCTTTTTGAGGAGCACAGACCTCGGTTTTCCCTTGAAGTTTTTCCGCCGAAGAAAAACGTAGGCATTGAAACCATATATGAAACTCTTGATGGGTTAAAGGATCTGAAACCTGCTTTTATCAGCGTTACATATGGGGCGGGAGGAAATATTGCCGATAATTCCACCTGTGAAATTTGCTCTATAATCAAGAACAAGTACAATATCATGCCTATTGCTCATCTTACCTGCGTTAATAACACCAAGTCGGATATTGACTATATTCTGGATAAGCTGAAAGAGGCGGGAGTTGAGAATATTCTTGCGCTCAGGGGCGATATAAATCCGGATATTACGCCCAAGAACGATTTCAAGCATGCAGATGAGCTGGTGTCGTATATTAAGGCCAGAGGGGATTTCAGCATTTCTGCTGCCTGCTATCCGGAGTGTCATCCTGATTCCGACAGTATGGTTTCCGATATTCTCCATCTTAAGCATAAGGTCGACTGCGGAGCGGAGCATCTTGTTTCACAGCTTTTTTTCAATAATGATGACTTTTACGAGTTCCGTGAAAAATGCAGGATAGCAGGTATAAATGTTCCTATCGAGGCGGGAATAATGCCCGTTACTTCCAAAAGCGGAATAATGCGCATGGTATCAATGTGCGGAGCGTCTATCCCGAAAAAGCTTGCAAAAATGCTCAACCGTTTTGAGAACAATCCCAAGGCGCTTGAGGATGCGGGTATCGCATACGCTATAGATCAGATCGTCGATCTGATCTCCAGCGACGTTGACGGAATACATCTATACACAATGAATAAACCGTATATTGCGCAAAAGATATTTGCAGCGGTGGAATCTATGAGATAACGTTCGGGAGGGCTTTGATGTTTTACGGCAATTTCGGCGGAGCAAATTTCCAGAGCGATTATTATAATCAGCTCATGGAAGCCCGCAGGCGCGAAAAAAAGGCGATGTTTGTGAATTGCTCCAAGCTGGGAATAATTCTGATTGTTTATAATCTGCTTAACTCATTTTTCTTGAACGTGTATTATCTTATTGTATTTGCATATAAAAACGGCAGGGTCGTACTGAGCCTCACAACGGCTAAGAAATATCTTGCTCAGCAGCGTGAGCTTATAAGCTCGTCCGTTTTTTCAATGGCGGGAAATTTATTTATTATCTTTTCAAGTCTTGTAGTGATTCTGATTATCGCCCGTTTTATTATGAAAATAGATTTTTCGGAGATGATGAAGCCGAAAAAAGGACATGCAGCTCAGGCGGTAAAATGGTTTCCGCTTTGTCTGACACTGAACGTTCTGGTCAGTATCATAATTGCCTATTTTACCTTTTATATGGGACAAATGGGCATAACCGTTCCCGAAAGCGATCTGTCGATAAGGCAGCCAAGTACTGCGGCGGTAGTATTGCAGATAGCGTATGTTATAATTCTCGGACCTATTGCAGAAGAAATAATTTACAGAGGAATAATTCTTACACTGTTAAAGCCGTTCGGAAAATTTATGGCGGTATTTTTCTCTGCGCTTATATTCGGTCTTATGCACGGAAATATTCCTCAGGCTGCGTCTGCGTTTGCCAGCGCGCTGATATTCGGAGCGGTAGCCATTCAATGCAACTCAATTATTCCTACGATTATTATTCATATCGTCAACAATATGTTTGCCAGCTATATGGATTTTGCCGACGTTTACGGCTGGGCTTATGCACAGGAATTTTACATGGCATTTGAGATACTGGTGATTTTCATGGGAGTTTATGTGCTGTTTACAAACGGCTGGCGGCTTAAATTCAATAATGACCGAGCCTATGCAATGACCTCTTCGCAGCGCTACGGAGCGGTATTTTCAAATGTGTTCATTCTTATTTATTTTATTATGATAGTGTTTGAGTTTGTTACAAGCTTTATAAGAGCGAATTCCTGAGATCGTTTTTGAAGGGGCTGACAGCGGCAAACGGCCATTGTGCACATTGTCCGGAACGGTCTGCATGACCGGAAGAGCAGCTTGCTGACAAAAAGAAAGGATGGTTGTCTTGAAAATTTCCACAAAGGGAAGGTATGCGCTGAGACTTATGCTGGACCTTGCAATGCATGATGACGGAAGCTATATTCCGATAAAGGATATAGCGAAGCGTCAGTCAATTTCCGATAAATATCTTGAGCAGATCATTTCTATTCTTGGGCGCGCCGGATATGTTAAAAGCGTTCGGGGTGCCGGAGGAGGATATAAGCTGGCGCATCCGATAAAAAGTTATACTGTCGGAATGGTTCTGCGTCTGACTGAGGGAAGTCTGGCTCCGGTCGCCTGTCTTGACGATAATGTCAATACCTGTGAACGCAGGAACGAGTGCGCTACTCTTATGGTATGGGAAAAGCTGTACGATGCGATCAACGGAGTAGTAGATTCTATCACGCTGGAGGATCTGGTGGAATATCAGAAATCCCTTGCGTCGGATTATGTTATTTAAGGCAATACCGCACAGTAATCGTGCGGTATTGCCTTAAAACTTTGTTACAGACAGATCGGGCGGATATATGCTGTTCCTGCATGGCTGCGTTAATTTGCAGAAATAATAGGCAGGACGACTGAGTTTGCCCGATTTTAATGATATGTTTTACAATGCCGGATGACGTTTTTGACGTTATACCGCAGGTTAGAAGCTTCCTGCCGGGAGAAGCTCGTTTTGTATTCTGGAATCAAAGCCGTTGAATCCCCCGCTGAAAATAATTGCACGGTTAATGCTGGAATAACCGTATCTTGCCCGTATTTTATCGATCGCCTTATTCAGGCTTTCATGCTTTTCGATAGCTTTGATATCGGTGAACATATCAAGCTGTATTGGCTGAACGCCCGTACACAGCTTTCCTGCGCATACGGAAAGTGAGCGGACGTTTATTCCGCAGTCCCAATCATAGGATTTCTGAAACAGTGAAAATGCGGCCGAGGAGATAGTCCTTCCGTCGTCGGAGGGAAAGGCGAGAGGACATTGGCGAGAGTAGGTTCTGAATTTTGAATCGCGGACGGAGATCGCTACTTCGCAGGTTTTAAGTCCTGTTTTTCTCAGACGGGCGGCAACGCTTTCGGATAAGGCGGAGAGCAGCGCTTTGACATCGCTGTCTCCGGTAAGATCATGGGCGGCGGTAGTTCCGTTAGAAACGGATTTTACCGGACTTTCATCTCCCGACAGCGGTATAAAATCGTCGCCAAGACCGTTTGAGTAGCGGTAAAGACAGGTTCCGATTTTTCCGAGAAAGGCTTCAAGAGTGGAAAGGGGCGTGTTTGCAAGATCGCCTATCGTAAAAATTCCGTGATCTTTCAGTTTTTTATTTGTGGAACGTCCCACGTAAAGCAGATCTGAGGCGGGCAGCTTCCATATCTTTTCACGAAAATTTTCGCGGGTTATCAAAGTAACAGCGTCCGGCTTTTTCATATCAGAACCCAGCTTTGCAAATACTTTATTAAAGCTTGCGCCTACCGAGACCGTAAGTCCCAGCTCCTTTTTTACCGTTTCCCTTATCTCTTCGGCAACATCTTTAATATTGCGTCTTGTACAGGTGACGTCAAGCCAGCATTCGTCTATTCCGAAGGGCTGGATACGGTCGGTATAGCGTTCATAGATAAGGCGCGCCTTTTTTGAAAAGGCGAGATATCGGTCGTAATGCGGTCTGAAAGTGATAAGCTCAGGGCATTTCTGTTTTGCCTGCCAGATCACTTCTCCGGTTTTTATGCCGTATTTTTTTGCCGCTTCGTTTTTTGCCAGGATTATTCCGTGACGCTCCTCAGAGGCCCCTGCAACAGCTATAGGCTTGTTTTTCAGTTCGGGATGATAAAGACACTCTATTGAAGCGTAGCAGTTGTTGATATCGACGTGAAGAATGTTTCTGTTCATTTTAATGACCATGCTCACGACAGAGAGCATTTTTCCTTTCAATGATTTGTACGGTTTTGCAGATTAAAAAAGAGCAATGCGCGTGAATAAATTTCAGCGCTTTGCTTGGAATGTTTGTTCTGTTTTTAGTATACTACGAAACTAATGTTTTGTCAAGAACTTTTGTTTGGAAATTCGCACAAATGTTTATAAGAAAATTTGTTCATTTTTTAGTATAATATATAACTGTACTAAAAAAGCACAGTTTGTTTTCGATAACGAATTGAGAACAGACTGTTTTATGAACACTCTCTGTTAAAATGTGCCTTGACATAAGCCTTAAATAACTATATAATAAAAAGGTATAGGAGATGCCGTTTAAAGCTTTATAAGCTATTGTTCGGCGCTGTCGCAGAAACAGCGGCTGGCAG
>ERZ780218.1876-NODE-1876-length-11385-cov-5.198764_pt1 | contig 11385 bp, 8 predicted proteins | sample MGYA00510975_ERZ780218 | MGnify/ENA primary metagenome ERZ780218 (study PRJEB29588, sample SAMEA2152063) | human gut metagenome | biome: human gut; feature: human-associated habitat; material: faeces | place: Denmark | collected 2008/2010 ...
CTGCCGTTGCCGCCGTTCTTAACGGATATTGTCAGAAGAATACTGAAATAACCGTTAAGCTTAAGGGCGGAGATCTTAAAATACGTTATACCGACGAAGCCGTTTATCTTACCGGCGACGCAGTAACGGTATTCTCCGGAAGCATCACTATTTAGCGGTTATTACGGGAATGTTCCGAGCGGGTTTCAGCTCCTGTGGAGCATTCCCAGATTTTTTTGAAAAGGAGTTTGACAAATGCCATCGATTAATGAAAATTTTCTGAAGCTTGAGAAGAACTATTTATTTATAAACATTGCAAAAAAGGTAAATGAGTATAAAGCGGCAAATCCCGATGCCGACATTATAAGAATGGGAATAGGCGACGTTACTCTGCCTATAGCAAAATGCGTTGTTGACGCAATGAAAAAAGGCGCCGATGAAATGGGCGTTAAAGAAACGTTCAGGGGCTATGAGGACAGCGGCGCAGGATATGATTTTCTCAGAGAGGCAGTTTCAGGCTATTATAAAAGCTTCGGTGTCAGCGTTGCAGCCGACGAGATAAGAATAAACGACGGTGCAAAGTCTGACTGCGGAAATATTGTTGATATTTTCGGGGACGATAATGTAGTTCTCATTACAGATCCCGCATATCCTGTTTATGTTGATACAAACCTTATGAGCGGAAGAAAGGTAATATATGCGGATTCCAAAGAGGAAAACGGCTTTGCGGCAATGCCGGACGAAAGCGTTCACGCAGATCTGATTTATCTTTGTTCACCCAACAATCCTACCGGTTCCGCTTATACGGCACAGCAGCTTAAAAAGTGGATTGATTATGCTATCAGAAATAAAGCGATAATTATATATGATGCAGCTTATGAAGCGTTCATTACCGACGAATCTGTTCCAAGAAGTATTTTTGCAGTCGAGGGATCAAGACAGTGTGCTATCGAAATGTGCTCTCTTTCCAAGACGGCTGGCTTTACAGGTATGAGATGCGGATATACGGTAATTCCAAACGAGCTTACGGTTACTGCAAGCGACGGTACCGAGGTTTCGGTTTCACAGCTCTGGGGAAGAAGAGAGGGCTCAAAATTTAACGGCGTGTCTTATCCCGTTCAGTGCGCTGCTGCAGCTGTTTTTACAGAAGAGGGACAGAAGCAGACAAAAGAAAATATCAAGTACTATCAGGAGAATGCAAGAATTATTGCAGCAGCTCTCGATGAGCTGGGAATCAAGTACACAGGCGGAAAGAATTCGCCTTATATCTGGCTGAAATGTCCAGGAAACATGGGTTCATGGGAATTTTTCGATATGCTGCTTGAAAAGGCGAACGTTGTAGGAACTCCAGGAGCCGGCTTCGGAAAGAACGGCGAGGGTTGGTTCAGACTTACTGCATTCGGTGACAGGGAAAGAACCAAAGAGGCTATGGAAAGAATCAAGGCTTTGAAATTCTGATTTGCCGCATACGCAAAAAGATATTGATTGTTGTATAAGAAAAAGGGCGACTTGATGTACGCCCTTTTTTGTATGTTGTTTTATTACTTGCTTTTGCTTTTCTTCGGCTTCTTTGGTCTCTTTGACTTTTTAGCGGTGTTTTTCGCCTTTTCAGCAAGCGCTTCGACAGCTGCCTGAACTTTTGCGGTAAGAGTTTCTGGAGTCATTCCTTCGGGATATATTGGTTCGCCGTATATTACCTCAACATCATATTTTTTTAGCTTTTTCCAGTTGAAAAGATGAGGAAGCTTTCTGCCTGGAGGATATATCTCATATCCTCCCTTGATGTAGGCAGGGACTATCGGAGATTTTGTTTCAATTGAAAGCAATGCTGCACCGTTTTTGAATTTTCCTATTTTACCGTCCTTGCTTCTGGTGCCTTCAGGATGAATCAGAACGCCCCACTTGTCCTTTAATTTTTCTTTTAAGGAGTTTATGGCCTCTCCTGCCGCGCCTGATCTGTCAACGGGAACCATTCCTGCGACTTTTATCATAAGCCTGTTTATAAATTTGTTTTTAAACAGTTCTTTCTTTGCCATGCAGCAGAATTTATTGAATCTTTCACGCTTGAAATTCTGAGTAATGTACAGATAATCAAAATTGGAAACGTGATTTGCACAGATTATATAGCCTTTGTCTTCCGGAAGAACCGCGTCGTTCTTTACTCTGACCTTGTAAACGGTGCGGACAAGGTTTCTGTAAAAACGGTATATTTTATAGTCGATTGCCGATTTGTTCAGAGGATAGATAATTGATTTTATGGGAGTACGCTTTATCATTTTTGGGTTCTGTACCAGTCCAATCAGTTTTGCCACTGTCATTTCCCTGTCAATTGCGTCGTCTACCTTAACTCCGCTGAAGCCTTCTATTTCAAGGGCAAGCTCTACGGTCGAAAGAGAGTCGATAGTGTATTCTTTGAGAAATTTTGTGCTCATTTTTACGTCCGAAGGAGATACATTTCCTACCTTTGCAACTGCGTTTATAACCAGCTGAGCAATATCTGTACTGTCTGTTTTAACGGATTTTTTGTTTTCTATAAGAGTATCGAGACCGTCTTCAAGCACCAGCTTTTTTAACAGATAGCGCTTAGGTTTCTGCAAGGAGGTCTTTGGTATGCTTTCGACAAAATGTATTCCTGAAAGCTTCATAGCTGCAGCAAGAGAGGAACTGCGCTTCATAAGCTCCTCGTAAACAGACGAATGATAAATCGGGTCCGCAACTACAAAGGCGTGAACAGTATCATAGCTTCCGTCCTCAACGGGAACACCGCACACTACAAGTTCATCTATTCCGCTTATGTTACGGTATGCCTTTTCAATATCGTCCGGGGCTGCTTTTTTTCCCGTAGACAGTACTATATTTTCCTTGTATCTTCCAAGAATAACCACATTTCCATGCTTGTCAAATTCGCCGAGATCCCCTGTCCGAAACCAGCCGTCTTTAGTAAACGCTTCTTCTGTTGCAGTTTCGTCGTTGAAATAACCTTTCATAAAATACGGGGACTTCAGAAGCAGCTCTCCGCTGGGAGCAATTTTTAGTTTTATGTCGGGATACGGTCTTCCGGCGGAATCGGTTGTTATATTTTTTCCATAGTTGCCTATCGTGGGGATATTGGTTTCCGTAGCGCCGTAGGAGTTAAGTATATCAAAGCCTGTTCCGAAATAGAATTCACAGGTCTCCTTTGACATGGGAGAGCCGGCGGAGCAGAGGATTCTTGCTTCTCCTCCGAAGGCGTCATGTATCTGCTTGAAAAGCTTCTTTCCGGGATTTATTCCGGTGGCTTTACGTATTTTCAGACAAACAGGAAATGTGATCTTGTACAAAATTTCGGACTTTTTGCTGCTGTCTATCCTTTTTAGTATCTGTGTTTTAAGCAGCTCGTAAATTTTAGGTACAGCTGGAATTACCGTAGGTTTGAAGAGTGAAAATGCGCTGGTAAGCCCCTGAGCCGTCAGTGATTCCACAAACCCGATCTGGGCTCCTGTAAGCATGGGAGCGATTACCTGTGAGAACAGACCGTAAATATGGCTGTTAGGAAGGATCCCCAGATAGCGATCCTTTCCGCTCAGCTTATTTGCGCTGACGCACATCTGTGCCGATTTTATTATGGTGTCGTGATAATGCATTATGCCTGAGGCAGTCCTGGTTGTTCCGGAGGAAAATATTATTACAGCGACCTCTTTATCAGTGTTTTCGCAGACTTTGCGAACCGAATTACAGCTGTACGTAAAAAAGGACAGTTTATCCGTCATATCAAGAGTAGGAATATCCTTGACGGCGCCGATAATACCGGAAACTTTAGGCGAAGCAATAATACACCTGACCTGAGCCTTTTCTATAAGGGAGACAATTTCGGAGCCGGGCAGGGAAGCGTCTATAAGAACCGAAGTACATTCGAGCTTTGCCGCCGCCATAAAAGCAATATTCCATTCGGGACAGCTTTCGCCTGCAATTGCAATTCTGTCGCCTGTCCTGATCCCGAGAGAGGAAAGCCTTTCTGAATACTCACCGATAAGCTTTTTTGTCTGAGCATAGGTCAGTTCAGTGATTATTCCGTCGTTTCCTATAGCGGAAATAGCTTTCTTATCGCTTCGGTAAAGACTGATTTTTTCAAATTCTCTGTAAATATTCATACATTTTGTCCGTGCATATTCAGCACCTGTTCATATACATATAAGAACCTGTGTTTTAATGATTCTGCTCACGTTGTTCTGTCATTTTGAAGTTAAATCTTTTCAGCAAAATTCTGCACGCAGACCTTGATAACAGGTTCGTAATGTGTTTCTTCTCGGATGATTTAGCTTAATTAAACAGGTGCGCAACATGAAGGAGAAATGACACGGACCTCGCCACCGTTCTTTAAAATTTTTTTCCTTCACATCGGTTTCATGTTCAATCGGAAAGATTTTCAAGACACTTTGCAGCCGTATTAAGCAGCTTGACAAAGTTCATAATATTTTCTATTCCCATTTTTTCAATAAGAATATCAAAATATTTTTCGCCCTTTTTTATCTTGGCGGAAATGTATTCAGCGCCGTTTTGCGTTATTTTAACATTCATGCGCCTGCGGTCGCTTTCGCAGATGTCCATGCTTATATATTCCTTTTTGCGGAGAGTTGACAGAATAGAAGTGACTCTCTGTCTTGAAATATTTAACTCATTGCTTATCTGTGCAGGGTTTACTGTCTTTTTTTCATCGTTAAGATATACGAGAACCATTGCTTCTCCCTGGCAGAGTTCGCTCAATGAGCGAAAAGCGTCCGATAAGTATACTTCGTATAAAAGTGCGACTATTTCATTTTCAATTTTTTCTTTTTCATCTGTATTCATGTAAAATGCTCCTTATGACAAAATAAACAGTGTTGATTGTCAACACTGTTTATTATACAAGGGTGTTGCTGTTTTGTCAATGAGCAGGACCGTTTTTTCATCAAATGAACACAATTCTTCATATCGTAAGATATGTTTAAAAAGACGAAGGAGGTCCGTCCTTAATAATTTCAACGGTCCTGTCGGCAATTTTTCTGCAGAAAGCTGAGTCGTGCTCTACAAAAAGTATTGCAGGATGGTATTTTATCAGTAGCTCTTCTATCTGAATCCTCGAAAGGACGTCTATATAGTTGAGCGGTTCGTCCCATATATAAAGATGAGCCTGCTGACATAGGCTTCCTGCAATAAGAACTTTTTTCTTCTGTCCGCCGCTGTAGAATTCAATGGGTTTATCAAACTGTTCGCGGGAAAAATCAAGCTTTCTTAGTACGGCTTTAAAAAGACTTTTGTCAACGCCGAGAATGTCTGAATAATCATCCAGGCTTCCGGATAGATTTTCTGTGCTCTGCGGAACATATGATATTTTCAGATTATCGTTTCTGAATATTTTTCCTGTATACTTTATATTATCTCCGCATATAAGCTTCAGAATGCTGGACTTTCCGCAGCCGTTTACTCCGCGTAAGGACACAGCTTGTCCTTGTTCAACGGAAAAGCTTACATTCTTGCATATCGCCTTTCCGTCATAGAAAATGCAGACGTTTTCAAGCTGTAAAAGCCTGTTCGAGTAGAATTTCAAAGGCGTTATTTTCAGATCTTCCGCAGTTTCATGGTCTTTTAAAAGTTTTGATTTTTCCTCTAAATATGATTTCTGCCTTTTCTCTATTGCTTTTGAGCGGGACATAGCTTTCTTGGACTTTGCTCCTTCGTATGCTCGTCTGTTCAGGCTTTTTTCCACTTTGGAAGGATCAAAGCCTATCTTGCGGCTTTCGGCTTTTTCAGACCATTCGGCAGTACGTTTAGCCGCTTTTTCAAGCTGTTTTATTTCTCTTCTGAGCTTTTCGTTTTGAGCAGTTTCAAAGCTGTCCTTCAGTTCTTTTTCTCTTAGCCATGCCGAAAAGTCGCCTTTCTGTACCTCGATAGTATGCTTATTTATAGAAAGTATATGATCTGTGCAAAGGTCGAGAAAATCTCTGTCGTGGGAAACGAGAATGAATCCATTTTTATGGTTCAGATATTCGGCCGTTTTTCTTCTGCCTTCTGCGTCAAGATGATTTGTCGGTTCGTCGATAAGAAGAAAGGCGTTTTCACGCAGGAACATTGCCGCCAGCATAACTTTAGTGCGTTCTCCGTTTGAAAGCGTTTTGAATTGTCTGTAAAGCACGTCGTATGATATATCAAGCATGGAAAGCTCTCGGTATATTTCCCAGCTTTCAGCTTGAGGAGCCGTCTGGCGGATTATCTCTTCGGTCAGCGCTTCAGGATCTGCATCGTACGGAAAATATTCAAAATCAACAGATGCTGAAATTGTTCCGCTGTATTCATAGCAGCCCTGAAGCAGCTTCAGAAAAGTTGTTTTTCCTCGGCCGTTTCTTCCTGTGAAACCAAGCTTCCAGTCGGTATCTATCTGAAAGCAGACGTTTTCAAAAATATTATCCGCGCTTCCGTCATATCCGAAAGTGAGGTTGGATACTTTAATTAAAGACATATATATCACTCTCCTGAAAAATATAAGACCGCAGGAAAATGATGTCCTGCGGTCAGAATGTCAGAAAACGCACCCGTACCAGTACGGACGCATATTATGATATATAATCACGGGAACACGCATTTATCCTGCATACGTAAAAATCAGACGACAAGCTTTGCCGCCGCGGATTTTTACGGTTTTAAACAAAAGCAGGATTATATGCGCATTCTCACCACTCCTTTGTAAAAGAATTTAAAGCTTATAACCAAAGCTATGCAGTTATTATAACATCGGAAAAAGCATTTGTCAAGAATATAAAAACACGCTGCAAATGTACGCCGGGCAAACACAAGCGTATTTCACAAACGTACATAGAAAATTAACACAAATTTAGCTGAATTGCACATTGACTTGAATGTAAAAAATATATATAATTAATAGGTACTTGTTTATAGGAAATAATTTATATGTGTGTAAGGGGATTGAGTGCTTTGACAAAGGTTGTTAAATTCGGCGGAAGCTCGCTTGCAAGCGCCGAGCAGTTCAAAAAGGTAGGAGATATTATCAGAGCTGAGGATTCGCGGCGTTATGTTGTTCCGTCGGCTCCCGGAAAAAGATATTCCGCTGACACAAAGGTAACAGATATGCTTTACGCCTGCTATGATCTGGCGGCCAAGGGCAAGAATTTTGATGATGAATTTGATCTTATCAAGGACAGATATTACGGTATTATTAACGATCTGGGTCTTGATCTTTCGCTGGAGGATGAATTTACTACGATCAAAGCTTGCTTCATCGGCAAAGCGGGAAGAGACTATGCCGCTTCGAGAGGTGAGTATCTTAACGGAATAGTTCTGGCAAAATATCTTGGATACGAGTTTGTTGACGCTGCTGACGTTATTTTCTTCAATGATTCGGGCGTTTTTGACGCGGAGCGTACTAACGAAGTTCTTTCATCAAGGCTTGCGGGAATCGAGAGAGCGGTGGTGCCGGGTTTTTACGGCTCAATGCCAAACGATACTATTAAAACCTTTTCACGTGGAGGCTCCGACGTTACCGGTTCTATAGTTGCCGCAGCTGTGAGTGCGGATCTTTATGAAAACTGGACTGACGTTTCCGGATTTCTGATTGCGGATCCTAGAATCATTGACAGCCCTCTGCCTATTACTACCATCACTTATAAAGAGCTTAGAGAGCTTTCGTATATGGGTGCCACCGTTCTTCATGAGGACGCTATTTTCCCTGTCCGCAAGGCAGGAATTCCTATCAACATCAAGAATACTAACGCTCCGCTGGATCACGGCACGATGATAGTCGAGAGCACCTGTCAGAAGCCTCCGTTTACCATTACAGGAATTGCCGGAAAGAAAGGCTTTACGGTTATCAATATTGAAAAGGATATGATGAACAGCGAGCTTGGCTTCGGCAGAAAGGTACTCGAAGTATTTGAGAAGAACGGAATTTCATTTGAGCATATGCCCTCAGGAATAGATACGATGAGCGTTATTGTTCATCAGGCGGAATTTGAACCTAAGGAGCAGGAGATCCTCAGCGGTCTGCACAGAAACGTTCATCCGGATTCTATTGAGATCGAATCTGATCTTGCGCTTATCGCTGTTGTCGGCAGGGCTATGAAGTCAAACAGGGGAACTGCCGGAAGAATTTTCTCGGCTCTGGCTCATGCTCACGTTAACGTTAAGATGATAGACCAGGGCTCCAGCGAGCTTAATATTATCGTGGGAGTGGAGGAGAAGGATTTTGATGCCGCAGTTAAGAGCATATATGAGATTTTTGTAATTCATCAGCTTTAAGCCTCAGCGGTTATTGGTTCGCTTGAAAAAGCATTGACTCTATTTCTTGCGCCATTGTGTGTTAAACGTTTATATTTTGATTTTTGTCCTGAGCTGTGTGGTTTGTACAGCCCGGGACATTTTTATGTTATGATGTGTTTCCGCTAACGGGAACGAACCGGCGATTCATACAGTTCAGAGTGTGTTTGAGTTTATTCAAACACGTTTTTATCATCTTACCGAATTTAGAGGTTATTGCAATAATTTAATCATTACAAAGAAAAGTAACAAAAATATGCTTTTATAATGCTTGAAATTTGTTAAGTATGTCGGTATAATAAATAAAATATATTATTTGGGAGGAAGTTTTTATGGTTGATAAGCGTTCAATGTCTGGTCTTGGAATTGAAACTTCGCTGCTGGGTTTTGGGTGTATGCGTTTTCCGACCGATTCAAACGGTGCTATAGACGAAAAGACTGCTGAAAAAATGATAGACGATGCAATTTCATCGGGAGTAAATTACATAGATACGGCTTATCCGTATCATAACGGTGAAAGCGAGCCGTTTGTAGGCAGAGTTCTCGATAAGTATCCTAGGGAGTCGTATTTTCTCGCCACAAAGCTGCCCTGCTGGCAGGTAGGATCTCTGGAAGAGGCCGAAAAGCTGTTTGAATCTCAGCTGGAGCGGCTGAATAAGAATTATGTGGATTTCTATCTTCTTCATTCTCTTAATATCAATACATGGAGAAAGATGAAGGAGCTTGGAGTTGTTGAATTCTGCGAAAAGCTTAAAGCCCAAGGAAAAATCAGATATTTAGGTTTTTCATTCCACGACAGTTATGAAGCTTTCGAAGAGATACTGACCTACCGCAGATGGGATTTCTGTCAGATCCAGCTTAACTATATGGATACCAGTGAACAGGCTGGCATCAGAGGATATGAGCTTACCGAGAAGCTTGGCGTGCCTCTTGTGATAATGGAACCTGTTAAGGGCGGTTCTCTTGCCGTTCTTCCCGATGATATTACAGCGGAATTCAAGAAGCTGGATCCCGACGCTTCAACCGCTTCATGGGCAATGAGATGGGTAGGTTCGCTGCCTAACGTAAAAGTTATTCTCAGCGGCATGTCAGACGAATCTCAGGTTAAGGATAATCTTGAAACGTTTACGGATTTCAGACCGTTAAACGACGAGGAAAAGGCAGCCGTAGAGCGAATTGCCGGAATGCTTGAAGCCAGAGTGAACAACGGATGTACGGGCTGCAATTATTGTATGCCATGTCCTGCCGGAGTAAATATACCGCGTAATTTTAAGATCTGGAATACATATGGGATATATGAAAATGTAAATTCCACTAAGTGGCAGTGGGAGCACGATATTGATGAATCTCAGAAGGCCAAGAACTGTGTTTCATGCGGGAAGTGCGAAAAAGCCTGCCCTCAGAAGCTTCAGATCAGAAGCGATCTTAAAAAGCTTCAGAGCCAGCTTGACGGACTAAGCTACAAATAATGCGGTATCCTGCCCGGAGCAATATTAAATCGGTTTGGTGACCTGCTGAATATCATATTTTACTTAAATCATGTGTTAAGCTGGTTTAATCATTAAACAGCTTTATAAACATTTCTTCATTATGTTTGGAAATTTAATGCTGAGTTTGCGTCAGTAAAAATGCTACAACATGAAAGAGGTTTTATTTGGGTTCTCATTAAATTACCCATAAATATTAGACGAGGAGGTTCATATTCCCTGGAGCAGCATCACATACGTTAATTGTGAGATGCTGCGCCAGGGAATATGGTCATGAAAATGACTGCTAGAAAAATTACTTGCGGCGGACTGATGATCGCTTTTGCGATACTTTTGCCTCAGGCTTTTCATCTGACCGGTATTCCCCAGTCGGGTCAGGTCTTTCTTCCTATGCATATTCCGGTGCTTTTAAGCGGCTTTGCGTTGGGTCCTGTGTTCGGGCTTTGTATAGGCGCATTTTCACCTGTTATAAGCTCGCTTCTTACAGGAATGCCTGATGCCGGAAGATTGCCGTTTATGATCGCCGAACTGGCAGCTTACGGACTTATGAGCGGTGCGCTTTATAATACTTTGGGATTAAGACGCAGAAAAGGCGGAATATATATTTCGCTTATAAGTTCTATGATTTTCGGACGGCTTGTATATGCTGGTTCGCTGTTTTTTGCCGCAGAGTTCCTTAAAGTCAGTGGTGTTGCTGCCGTTATGGCTTTTCAGGCGGCAGTGACCGGAATTTACGGAATTATTATTCAACTGATTTTTATTCCCGCATTGATTTATTCGCTTGAAAGGAGCGGTTATCTTGACTCAAGATTTAGAAAGAGCCAGAACTCTGCTGTCTGAGGACGGTAATACATTCTGCGTTGTCAAGAGCGAATATGTTATCACATCTCAGTCTAAAGGAGTTGCTCCGGTTATAGATATACTCGGAAATGAGCCTGAATTTTTGGAGGGCGCTTCGGCTGCCGATAAAGTAATAGGAAAGTCGTCGGCTTTATTGCTGGTTCTAGGCAATGTAAAGGAAGCGTATGCCGAAATTATCAGCGAGCACGCACTGAAAGTTTTGGAGAGCAGCGGAATACCAGTTGAATATAACAGACTTGTCCCTTATATCAAAAACAGATCAAAAACTGGTATGTGTCCGATGGAGAAAGCTGTTTTAGAAACCGATGATCCTGAAGAGGCTTTTGATATACTCAGAAATAAGATCGGTGAAATGCAAGCCGGGCATTAGGCAAAGGATGATCCAAGCATCGGATTTCCGGGCTGACAACTCCCGTTTCACATTAATGAATCTATATTATAAAAGGTAATACCGCACAAAGCTTAAGACTGGCTTTGTGCGGTATCACCTCGTAATAATGGTAAAGCAGAATGCTGCTATCGTGAAGATCACAATAAGTTTTACTCCTGCCATAGTTTTTACTTGTGTTCCCGATTAAATACTCAGACATCTGTGTGTTTAGATCGGACAAATAATCTTCTTATGCATACCATTAATCGGCTTTTGTCTTCGAATTTTTTACGCACTGTCCGATATTATTGACAAACTACATAAACTTACACTATAAAATTTTTATCTGTAAGTTTGTCAATCATATTGGACACTGTTCTTAAGAAATTCGATAGGCGAAAA
>ERZ780218.1878-NODE-1878-length-11374-cov-10.682039_pt1 | contig 11374 bp, 9 predicted proteins | sample MGYA00510975_ERZ780218 | MGnify/ENA primary metagenome ERZ780218 (study PRJEB29588, sample SAMEA2152063) | human gut metagenome | biome: human gut; feature: human-associated habitat; material: faeces | place: Denmark | collected 2008/2010 ...
TGTATGAACTTCTTTTTATTTCCCTAAATTGTTGCACTTGATAGTATAATTCACCGTTTATTTAAAGAGAAGTAACGACTATTTGAGATTAAAGCAAACCTCGGGCGTTGATATCGGCAAAAAAATTCGTGATTCTGTTGCAGCGTTGGCCGGAAAAGTTTCAACGAAAGCGACCTTGAATTCTTTGAACTTTGACAACTATATTTACCCCTCTCGTTACAATGACGAGAGAGAGATGACTCGCTATTTCTCTTTTGAGTTTATTGATGAGGATGAAGCTCGACCGGATGTCGACTGGACTATGAAAAGTGAAACAATCGACGCGGATGGTGTTGTGTATGGTGTTATTCCCAAAAGCGATGAATCAATCAGTCGTCTTCGGGAGGAACTGATTCAGTCCAGCTCCGGTCATCAACGTTTCCTTTTCATCCTTCCCAAGAAGTATAAAGAGATTACCGAGATCATCCAAGAATTTAATGCTGTTTCGTTGTTGAGGGAACAGGCTTCCGGAGACAAGATTCTGTTTGATGAATATGAGGTTGTATACGAAGATCTTCGTGAAGTGATTTCTGACTTTATAAGCACTTATACGCGCCCTGAAAGTTTCAAGTCCACTTACATTTACATGGGCCAAGAGAGGCCGATTACTCGAAAAGCTGCGCTTACAGGGCTGCTGTCGGACATTTGCGATGATGTGTATTCTCTTACCCCGGTTGTCAACAACGAAGCAATCAATCGCAATGACATTACCGCTATCGCAAGTAATAGTAGAAGCAAAATCATTGCCGGTTTGCTCAGAAATGAGTTGGAGCGCAACCTCGGTTTGTCAGGTTCCGGTCAGGAAGTTTCTATTATGAGAAGTACACTCTTGCGGACAGGAGTTCTCGTAACAGATAATCCACTCGTTCGCATTGAACTGAAACCGGATGATGAGCTGATTAGAAACATGTTGACCACCATCGTTGGCTTCATTCAAGAAACCAAAGCTGCTGGTAGTATGTCTTTCGGCGTGCTGTATCACCGTCTGGTGGCACCAGAAAATCATATCGGCTTGCGCAAGGGGCTTATCCCTATTTATTTAGCAGCGGTGTTTCATGAATTTAAGCAAGAGCTGATTCTGCAAGACAGATTTGGACAAGTTCCTATTACTGCTGATGTATTGCTCCAAGTAAATGCTAACCCGGAAGGATTCTCTTTAGCTTATCTGGACTGGGATCCTGAAAAGGCAGAGTTTATCCAACGCCTGGCAGAGATCTTCTCTGATTATGTGATCGAGGCAGAGAAAAAGGTTAATGCCTACGATTATGTAGTATCTGCAATGAAACGCTGGTATATGGCGTTGCCCAAATATGCAAAGGAACTCAAGCGCAGCGCAAAAGGCAAAAAGGTTGATAAACGCTATTTAGCTATGCTGCGGTTGTTAAAGAACAGCGCTGGAGGCCATGAATTGCTATTCGATAAACTCCCGACGGCATTCGATTATGCAAACCAGTTCAGTATTGGTTTGGCCGAAAACATCTCTGCAGCAAAAAAATATTACGATAATTGCATAGCACAGCTAAAGAAAGATCTTATCCAAACAGTAAAAGAGATTTTTTCTACATCGCAGAATACCAACAACCTGAAGGCATCTTCTCTGACATCAGTTATTAAAGACTGGTGTGAAAGCCTTGATGAAAAGGTTTTTGAGCAACTGTTTACCAATGGTACGGAAAAATGTCTCGGTCTGTTCAAAACGGCAACGAATGACGAAGAAACACTCATTGGCCGCCTTGCCAAAACAGCCACAGACCTTCGCTTGGAGGACTGGGGCAGCAGCACATACGAGCGCTTTGTTGCCAATGTGAAAAAATACAAGGCAACTGCGGAAGCATACCAAAGCATAGATGCTGCACAAGAGGAAATGGCGGCAGATGCTTATCAGGTTACTTTTGTTGGCGAAAATGGCCAATCGGTTACAAAGAGGTTTTCTCGTGTTGACTACGGCAAACGAGGTAAGCTCTTGTACAATCAGGTCACGGATGCATTGGATTCCATGGGACAGTCCATCTCCGAACAAGAGAAACGACAAATTATCATGGACATACTGAAAGAATTGTGTTAGGAGGAGAAGAAATGGCCTACTTCGATAACGCGGCAACAACTTATCCCAAGCCGGAGGTTGTCTATGCCAGCATGGACCAGTTTTATAGATTGAATGGTGCCAACGCAGGAAGAGGCCGTTATAACCTCGCACAGAGTGCCAATGCCCTGATTGGTGAAACCAGGGCATTGGTGCAAGAGCTACTGCACTGTCCAGCAAAACAAGTCGTTTTTACACCCACTGCAACGATAGCACTAAACATTATCATTCAGGGGTTGATCTGCAAAGGTGCTAAAACCATCTATATCAGTCCGTTTGAACACAATGCGGTAACTCGGACCTTACATCACTTCGAAGAAGCTGGCACCATCTCTGTCCATCAACTTATTGTTTCTCGTGATATGAAATATGATCTGGATAGAATAAGATACCAATTTGAATTAGAGTGTCCGGATTTAGTGATTGTGAGTCATGCAAGTAATGTGTTTGGATTGATTGCGCCCGTAACGGAAATCTGCTCGTTAGCCAAAAAGTTTGGCGCAACCACCGTGATCGATATGGCACAGACTGCAGGGCTTGTAGACTGCAACCTGGGGCTCAATGTGTTTGACTTTGCAGTCTTTGCAGGGCACAAAACCTTGTATGGGCCTACCGGAATTTCCGGTTTCATTATGGATTCCGCAATCGATTTGCCCCCGGTTATCTTCGGCGGAACTGGCTTTGAGTCTGCTAATCAGAACATGCCTAAGAGCCTTCCAGAGCGATATGAAATGGGAACAATGAATATCTCTGGCATTGCGGGCTTGAACGCAGCTCTAAAATGGGGGTTGGACCAGGGAATCGGATCAATCTGGGAAAAAGAGCAAGAACACCGAAAGAGATTAATTGAACTTCTGCAAGAGTATTGGTTTATTAAAATTGTCGGTGATTATCCAGATTGCAATTATGTAGGAATCGTTTCCTGTCTGATTGAAGGCATTAGCAGTGATAGTGCGGGAGAGATTTTTGACCGCTGCGGTATCGCTGTCAGAACTGGTCTGCAGTGTGCACCTCTTGCTCATCAATTTGTTGGTACGCACCCGGCGGGAACTGTTCGGTTCAGTGTAGGTTACTTTACCTCAGAAGATGATTTCGAGGAGCTCCGGCAAGCCCTCGATTACATCGAAGAAAACATGTGAGGAGAGCAACATATGAGTTTTCAGGAACATACCATAAAAACTGAATATCGCTCTCTAATTGACAATGTGGTGCAGAAATTCTATGTTCCTCTGCTCAAAGAAGCCGTATCCTACAAGCGAGCTGTGGGATTCTTCTCTTCGTCTTCTCTAATTGAGATATCGAAAGGCATTGCTGATTTGGCCAGTCGGGGTGGTAGGATTCAGATCGTAGCTTCCCCACATCTGTCCGACGATGACATCGAAGCAATCAAAAAAGGATATGCAGATCGTGATGAGGTAATTGAGGCAGCTCTGTTAGGACAGTTGTCCGATGAACATACTGACTATTATTCAATGGAGCGACTTAACCTTTTGGCAAATCTTATTGCTAATGGTGTTTTGGATATCCGGATTGCCTATACAGAGGATGCCAAAGGAATTGGAATGTACCACGAAAAAATGGGTATCATCGAAGATGCTGACGGCAATAAGGTCGCATTTTCCGGTTCGATGAATGAATCCTCTACCGCAATGTCTCTGAATTATGAAACCATCGACGTATTTCGTAGTTGGTACGACGAAGGTGAATCTGAGCGCGTTCGATTAAAGGAAAATGCATTTTATTCTATATGGAGTGACTGTGAGCCAAGCATTCGGGTTTTGGAATTTCCAAAAATAACGGATGCCTTGATTGAGAAATACAGAAAGAAAGCACCAGACTTCAACATCGACCAGGAACAGTTTCCTCCTCGAAAAGAAAATCAACGAAGCTTTGCCTCCCATACGGAAACGCATGGTGTGGTTGGAGCAAGAATACCTCAGAACATAACCCTGCATGATTATCAGAAACAAGCCATCTCTGCATGGGTAGGTGAAAATTATCGCGGCATATTTGATATGGCAACTGGTACCGGAAAGACATTTACAGGTTTAGGTGCTATTTCAAAATTATCGGAGGACTTAAATGACGAGCTTGCTGTTATCATCGTTTGTCCCTATCAGCACCTGGTGGAACAATGGGTAGATGATATCGTAAAGTTCAATATTCAGCCAATCATCGGTTACAGTAGCTCGTCCCAAAAAGACTGGAAAAAGAGATTATCTAAGGCCGTTCGGGATCAAAAGCTCAGAAACGAAAAGCGCTTTTTTTGTTTCATTTGCACGAATGCTACATTTGCAAACAGTTTTGTCCAAGAACAGATTGGGAAGATAAAAAGCCCGGTTCTCCTCGTTGTAGACGAGGCGCACAATTTTGGTGCACGGAGTTATGCAAAGCTGTTGGATGAACGATTTACTTACCGGCTCGCCTTGTCTGCTACATTGGAAAGGCATCGTGACGAGGAAGGCACCGCTACCCTTTATAGCTTCTTTGGGAAAAAGTGTATTGAGTATAGCCTTGAACGAGCAATTGAAGAAGAGAAACTTACACCTTACAAATACTACCCTGTCCTTGTTTATCTGAACGACGAAGAACTCAAAAAGTATGAGCAACTATCCTTCGAGATATCCCGCCATGTAATCAAAAGTCGGGGCGGTAAGGTCAAGTTGGATAGCTATGGCGAAATGCTGGCAATCCAGCGTTCCCGCATAGTCGCAGCCGCAGCGCTCAAGCTTGTTCGCCTTAAAGAAGTCATTGCTCCATATAAGGACGAGCATTTCCTTCTGGTATACTGTGGCGCAACAAATGTGTTGCCTCCAAACGCCGACAGCTCAGATGTAGACGAGGGTGACATTAAGCAAATTGAAGCTGTAACCCGGATACTTGGCAACGAATTAGGTATGAAAGTATCTAAATTTACAGCAGAAGAGAACATCGACGAGCGTAACGCCATAAAACGGCACTTCAAAGCCGGTGACGATCTGCAGGCCATCGTTGCTATCAAGTGTCTGGACGAGGGCGTAAATATTCCCGGCATTCGCACCGCTTTTATTTTGGCAAGCACTACCAATTCTAAAGAGTACATTCAGCGCCGAGGGCGAGTGTTAAGAAAGTCTCCCGAAACAGGCAAAGAATTTGCAGAAATTTTTGATTTTGTAACTTTACCCCGGCCTTTGGATGAAGTGTCTGGTTTGACACAAGAACAAATGCGAAGAGATTTGTCTCTGGTGAAAAACGAACTTGCGAGAGTATTGGAGTTCGGACGGTTGTCTATGAACTCTATGGAAGCATCTCAATTGATTTGGGAAATCTGTGACTGCTATGGATTGCCCTACGATTTAAACGATGATGAAAAGGAGGATCCATATGGAGACATCGAAGTTTGACCTCGACCGGAAGGCAATCGATCGTCTGAAACGGAAGATTGTTATTGCCGAGAACACAAATTTGCGCACCAAAAACAAGACGGATGCTCAAATGATTCGTGATATCAAGAAGTGGATAGAGGAGGAAGTTCAATGCTGCTCCAATCAATAGAATTGCAGAACTTTCGACAGTTCATCAACGAAAAGATAGATTTCTCCACTGATCCTGAACGAAATGTTACTCTCATCATTGGCGAAAACGGCACAGGTAAAACCACGTTTGCGCAGGCATTTTTCTGGTGTCTTTACGGAGAAAACGATTTTACTGACAAGATTATGCTCAACAGAGTCCTTGCCGAGCAGATGACGCCAGATCAAAAAATCACTGTCAAAGTTGTTCTCAGGCTCACTCACGGCAGTGCAACTTATGAGATCGTCCGGACACAAGAATATAAGAAATCCTACAGCAACAAAGTGACCGGCGCGAACACAGTATTAAACATTGCGGTCAAATCTGCTGATGGAAATACCCGCTATTTGAAGCAGCTTGAATGCGAAGCTGAAATCAAAAAAATTCTTCCCAAGGAGCTTTCAAATTACTTCTTCTTTGACGGTGAACGCATCGAAAAAATGAGTAAGGAGATTGCCACCGGAAGAAAGAGCAGCGGTTTCTCAAACGCTGTTGTGGGACTGACCGGATTAAAGGCCACGTTGGCTGCATTGGGACATCTTGCGCCTACCAGAACGAATTCCGTTATGGGTAAGTTCAACGAGGCCTATACTGGTGATAGTAGCGGCAGAATTCAGCAACTTTCGAAGCGTATTGATGAACTTCAGAGCGAGCTTGAACAAATTGCCAAGCGTCTGGTTGAAATCGATGATGAGATCGATGCGGCATCATCTGCAAAAGCCAAGTTTGAGCAGGATATCAAACAATATGCCGATGGCGAAAAGCTGCAAAATGAAAGAGATTGCTTGACCGCAGAACTGCAAAAGCTCAAGAAACTGAAAGCACAATTCATTAAAGAAAGCTGCAAGAAGTTCAATGATGGAATGACTGCGTTTTTCTCACTTTCACTTGCACGCAGAGCACTGGAAGTTCTTTCTCACAGCGATTTTAGCGGGAAAGATATCCCGGAAATGCATTCTAAGACCATCGAATTTTTGCTGAAGCGCGGCACATGCATTTGCGGGACTCATCTTGATCCTGGCACCATCCCTTACAACAAAGTCATGGAGCTGATGGATTATCTGCCTCCGCAGTCTATTGGAGTAACGGTTGGTCAATTTGTAAAGGACTCTCGTTCTAAATACAGCAGAGAAGTTTGTTTGTACCAAGATATTGCTGAGCAGGTCAGTTTGATTAGCCAGCAAGAAGAATCCATTGCAGACCTTGAAGAACAATTGGCCATTATTAGTGAAAAACTTGATGGCGATGATGTTCGGGAGCAGGTCAAGAAGCTGAATGCTCAGATTCGGGCTTGTGCAGATACGATTTCTAAGCGCAGAGCCGAACAGCAGCAATTGCTTCGTAAGCAAGGTGCTTTTGAAGAGGAAAAGAAACAGAAAGAGAATAGCCGGTCCGAACTCTCCCTCCTTGACAAAAACAACCAGATGATTGAGTTGTACAAAGCCTATACTCAGAGAATTTACGATGAGTTAAATGCGGAGTATAAGCAAAAAGAGGCTCTGATCAGAACAAAGTTGCAGATGTACATCAACGAGATATTTAAGTCTATTTATGATGGGGGCTTGTCGCTTACGATTGATGAACATTACAACATTTCTGTCTATGTGACTGACTTTGATGGCGGAGTCGAGACATCTACTGCGCAGAGCATCTCTGTTATCTTTGCGTTTATTTCTGCCATCATTAAAATGGCGAGAGAAAATCAAATTGAGAATGGTGACGAGGCATATTCAGAGCCTTACCCTCTTGTCATGGATGCTCCGCTGTCTGCCTTCGATAAGCGCCGAATTAAAGCAATTTGTTCTGCAATTCCTGAGACGGCAGAGCAAGTCATCATATTCATCAAAGATACCGATGGTGAGCTGGCAGAAGAACACCTTGGCACAAAAGTAATGACTCGGCATTACTTTGAAAAAATAGATGAGTTCCATACTCATCTGGTATAAAGGGGTGTCATCATGTTTGATAAACAGTATCGTTTTACAGGAAGCTATGCGGAAAAAGTTAGTGCATTGACATCTGTTTTTGATGATGTGGCAAAGGCAAAACTCTTTGAACGCAATCTGGATGTTTATATGAATGCGCCCTTAATTGGATTCCTTTTTAAGCGGAAAGGGGTCAAAAACTCCGATGGAGATATTGCGGATCAGAACATTTTTCCGGAACAGCTTATAAACAACTCTGAGCAGCTGAAATATATCTTTCGTCTTATTCTTATTCTGGATACTCAACATGAGCCTAATGAGGAAGCACGATTAGATAAAGCTTTCCGGCGATTTGGCGCAGATGAAGCCGACTTACAGCTCTTTGATGCTTATGTTCTCGGCGGCGTTGAGGTTTTGTACGAAAAACTCGTTGACGGTTCAACAGATCCCGTCGAATACATTAACCGTATGTATGATTTCATAGAAGAATTCAACGAAAGATTTAACAACGGCATTACCAACAAAGACATCCTTGATCTGTGTCGAGCTAATGCAGAGTAAGTAAAAACTCCAAAGATGGGAGGTGTCCGATGTGTCCAAAGTTGCAGACTGTCAAAAGCTACTGATCGCTGAGTCTGAGAAAAAAGGTTTCTTGACTTTTGTCGATATCATGGACATGTCGGACGCCTACTCCCTGTCTGTATCTGAAGTTGATCAACTGAGCGAAGCACTTGAAATTCGCGGAATCATAATTTATGAAACTGCACCTATCGGAAAAGATGTCGACCATTTTGAGGACTACAGCCGAATAGATTATGAGGCTATTTTCGAGGAAATCATCTCGTTATCGCCAGATCTTGAATATGTGGTTGAACTTATCAGGAAATTGCCTCCGCCACAGTACGGAGAGATCACTGCTCTTACTATGCAGACTGCTGCAGGAAATGCATATGCCAGGGAGCGCCTGATACTCATCCACTTGCGAGTTGCGTTGAAGATTGCGCTTTCGATGGCAAAATCACACCAATATGATATTATCGATGCGGTATCTGCCGGATTTGTGGGATTGGTCATTGCAGTCGATAGATTTGACCCGGATGGGTTTTCGGCATTCCAGTCATATGCGTCTTTGTGGATCCAGCAGAATATTAACAGGGAATGCAATCCTATCTGGATGGAGTATTATTTTCCTGCTCACTATAAAGAAAAAATGCTTCCGGCTTACGAACGCTACCTTAACCACTGGTGTGGTGATTGCGTGCCAGGTAGTCTCTGCGAAACTCTTGTTTCTGAAATTGCAGATGAATTAGATGTTCCTTTTTCACAAGCCGGTGAGTACCTCACTATGGCGATTAAGCAAGCTGAAAATCACCTGTATCTTGCCGACTATTTTGCAGAAAACGACTGTGGGGAGACTCTGCCTTTGCCACAGGAACTGATTCAAACAGACGATTTGTTGTTTGAAAAAGTCGCCTCCTCAATGGCCAGAAACGCGCTTTTGGATGCACTTAATTCATTAACTCCTCGAGAAGCTGATATCATACGGCTTCGTACTGGTTTCGATGACGGGCATTCTCTTACTCTTGAAGATGTAGGTGCAATATACGGAGTTACTCGGGAACGTATACGCCAAATTGAAACAAAAGCGCTCCGAAAACTTAGGCATCCCAGCAGAGCCAAGAAACTGAAAGACTTTTGGTAAATGTTTACGCTTAGTATATTCTAATTGATAAAGCTTTTCTATAGAAAAAAGGAAGCAAAGTGATTATGGACAGATTAGATATGTGCGATGCTGTAAAATTACATCGCGTACCATTTGTTTTGAACCCATCTGGCGAATGGGATAGGTTCCCGGCACACTTAAAGCAGATCGTGGAGCAACCGTGGATGGAGTTCAAATACTTTATCGATGGAACTGCTCAGGTTAATCCTGCAATATCAAACGTTCCTAATAATTGTGGGGGCATATATCTTTTTGTAATTAAACCCAATGTTATTCCTGATGTGCATTTATATTTGGCATACATAGGCAGAGCACGAAATACTCCTTACCAAAACTTAAGGAAACGGGTAAGCGAATACGCCAAGGAAAAAGAGCGCCTAAAGATAGTGAACATGAAACGATTTTGGAGCCCATATCTTTATGTGCAGTATTTGCCATTGCCGTTGGAAAGCAATGACCGTATTGATGAACTTGAAAAAGAGTTGATTAAAATGGCATTGCCGCCATTCAATGATAAATACCCTGAAGTATATAATCAGGCAATGAAAGCTGCGTTTTAATATTGGGAGGTAACAATGAAAATACCAGCAATACGAGCTCATATAGGTGATTGGGTTTATTATATCGCGACTATGCGTTTCAAAGATGTTTCTAAGTATGTAAAGAGAGTGGATAATGAACTCCACAAGTCCGATCTACTGAAACAAATGCTGCAAAGAAGCATAACGAACAATTATAAAAGCATCGCGCATTATATAGAAACACAAGAAGAACGCTTCTTTAACGCGCTTGTTCTTGCAGTTTATGATGGCGTTCCCACCTGGCATGAGGTTCGCCTTGAATATGATGATGGATCAGAGTTTTATAATTTAGGCGTCCTTGAATTAAGTGGCGATGAAAAAATTTTCCCTGTTGATGGGCAACATAGAGTTGAGGGGATTAAAAAAGTCGTTAGTGAATCCGAAAGGTATGATGATGAACAAATCCCAGTCATTTTTATTGGACATAAGACGGATGATGCAGGCATGCAGAGATCAAGAAGGCTGTTCAGTACACTCAATCGATATGCAAAACCGGTATCCATGCGTGATATCATAGCGCTCGATGAAGATGACATTGTAGCGATTGCCTCAAGAGAATTAATCGACACACATCCGTTGTTTTCTAAAGATCGTTTACTGGATTCAAGGACGAAGGCTATCCCGGAGAACAACGATAAAGCATTTACTACAATCATTACATTCTATGAATGCAATCTGGAAATTCTATGGATATTACTCAAAGACATTGATGTTTTGAATCCCGAGGGGAAAAAGACAAAAGGCAGAGGAAAAATCAAAGAATTCATTCGTAGACGTCCTAATGATGAAATGATTCGTGATTTTGAAGAGCTGTGTGCTTCTTTTTGGAATGCGCTGATTGACTGCTTCGATGATGTGTACGACTATGTTGCGGAAACTCCTAATGCTCAGCCATATCGCAATAGGTCGGGTGGTAACCTCTTGTTTCGCCCAGTTGCTTTACTGCCTTTTGTCAGAGCGGCTGTTAGAGTTTCTGTTCAACAGCAAAAGAGTTTCAGGGAGATTTTCAGTGTTTTTCCCGAAGAGCTCCTATCTATTGACAATGTGCTTTGGCGTAACATCCTTTGGAACAATGATAAAAGCACAATGATTGTTAACAACCAAAAATTAACTGAACGGATTCTTTTGTATTTTTGGGATAGAAGCACATTAACGGAAAAGGAAATCTCAACTATGAAATTGGATATCAAATCGAACCGTCAGCTTCTCGATCTGGAAGATGTCGATGCTTTACTTGATGAAGCAGTAGATAAATAATTTTTCGTCGGTTGAATATTATGATTTTGGGCCTTAGCTAACCCGTGAGCCCGCTCCAATGGCAGTCACAACCGAAAATAGCGGCTGAAACGCAATGTTTCAGCCGCTATTTTGTGCCAAAATTCAATTAGAACTAATTCCCAATGGCCCAGTGCTGGCGGATAATGTACAATAAGTTGCGCAAATTGAAAACCGCATAAAAGAAGACATAGCT
>ERZ780218.1884-NODE-1884-length-11329-cov-2.952900_pt1 | contig 11329 bp, 9 predicted proteins | sample MGYA00510975_ERZ780218 | MGnify/ENA primary metagenome ERZ780218 (study PRJEB29588, sample SAMEA2152063) | human gut metagenome | biome: human gut; feature: human-associated habitat; material: faeces | place: Denmark | collected 2008/2010 ...
TTTCGCCGCTGCCGACGAATTTTATGGGTTTGCCTGTCACCGCTTTTATCGAAAGCGCCGCGCCGCCGCGGGTATCGCCGTCAAGTTTCGTGATGATGACGCCCGTGATGTCGAGTTTTTGGTTGAAAGTTTCCGCAACGTTGACTGCGTCTTGTCCCGTCATGCTGTCGACGACAAGAAGAATTTCGTCGGGGGTTACTTCCGCTTTGATTTTTTGCAGTTCTTCCATCAACTGTTCGTCGATATGAAGTCGTCCAGCCGTGTCGATGATGAGAACGTCCGCGCCTTGCCTTTTCGCCTCGTCCAAAGCGTCATTCGCAATCTTTACGGGGTTGATTTGCCCTTCTTCGAAAACGGGAACGTTGACTTTCCCGCCGACGACCTGCAACTGCTTTATTGCCGCGGGACGATATACGTCGCACGCCGCAAGCATTACTTTTTTGTTTTGTTTTTTCAGCATCCCCGCAAGTTTTCCGCACATTGTGGTTTTGCCCGCGCCTTGAAGACCGCACATCATAATGATTGTCGGGGGTCTGTCCGCCACCGCAAGTTTGCTGTGCGTACTGCCCATAAGCGCGATAAGCTCGTCATTGACGATTTTTATAACTTGTTGCGTGCTGTTAAGACCTTTCAGGATATCTTCGCCCGAGGCTTTTTCGGACACTCTGTTGATAAAATCCCTTACGACCTGAAAGTTTACGTCCGCTTCAAGCAGCGCGATTCGGATTTCGCGCATTGCCTGCTTGATTTCAAGGTCGGTCAATTTGCCTTTTTCACGCATTTTCGAAAAAACGTGATTCAGTTTTTCCGACAAACTGTCGAATGCCATATTACTCCTCCAAAAGCGCGACGGCGTCGTCAAGACGTTCAATCGCAGCGCCGACGTTTCCCTTCTTCGCGTCTTCCTTTGCCGCGTTTATCGCGTCCAGAATGCAGGAAGACCTTTCGATAAGGCGAAGTTTTTTGTCGACGTCTTTCAGCGTTTTCACGCTTCTCACAAGCACGTCTCTTACAGCCTGTCGCGAAACGTCAAGGTCGGACGCGATTTCAAACAATGAAATGTCGCAGTCGTAATACTGGCGCATAATCTCCGCCTGATGCGGCGTAAGCAGCGCGCCGTAAACCCTCAGTAGTTCGCTGACGTTAAGTTTTTCGTCGATATCAATCATAAAAAACAACTGTAAAGGCTTTAACCTTTACAGTCATTATATCAAATATAATTATATTGTCAATCGTTTATCGTCAGTTTTCAAAAATAGCGTCGACAAATTCTTCGGGATTAAACGGAAGAAGGTCGTCGATTTTTTCTCCGACGCCGACGAATACCACGGGAATTTCCTGTTCCGCGGAAATCGCCATTACGACACCGCCTTTTGCCGTGCCGTCGAGTTTCGTTAAGATTATACCGTCGATGTCGATTGCTTCCGAGAAAATCTCGACTTGCGACAATGCGTTTTGTCCCGTCGTCGCGTCAAGCACGATATAGCTGCGATAATCGGCGTTAGGCAGTTCCCTGATGATGACCTTGTGGATTTTTTTGAGTTCGTCCATAAGGTTTTTTTTGTTGTGAAGACGTCCTGCGGTATCCACGAGAATAACGTCGTCGCCCCTGGCTTTTGCCGACGAAATCGCGTCAAACACAACGCTTGCAGGATCGCTGCCTTCCTTATGTTTGATAATTCTGACGTTCGCGCGATCCGCCCATACTTCAAGTTGATCGGACGCCGCCGCCCTGAACGTGTCCGCGGCAGCCACAACAACGCTTTTCCCGATTGATTTGAAATAGTTTGCAAGTTTGCCGATTGCCGTCGTTTTTCCGACGCCGTTCACGCCTGCAAGCAAGATAACCAAAGGATAGTCATAGTCGGGAATGTCGTAGCTGATGCTGTCCACCATGATACGTTTCAAAAGGTTTTTCGCCTTTTCGGTATCGGTGATTTTTTCGCGATAGACCTCGTCCTTGAACTCGTCAAGAATCTGTTCGGTTGCGGTCACGCCCATATCGGCGGTGAGCATCGCTTCTTCAAGTTCCTCGTAAAAGTCGTCGTCAAGAGCGCGTCCCGAAAACGCCGCGAAAATCTTTTTGCCGATATTGTCTTTCGTCTTTTTAAGACCTTCTTTAAGTTTGCTGAAAAATCCCATATTATCAGTTCTCCTTCGTTGCGTACTTCAACGCTTCGGACAAGTTGACCGACAAAAGCGTCGATACGCCGCGCTCTTCCATGGATACGCCGAAAATGTTGTCCGCGATTTCCATCGTCGGTTTTCTGTGCGAAATGATGATGAATTGCGTGCGTTCCGAAAAATGTTTCAGATACTTTGCAAGCAACCCTGCGTTCGCGTCGTCCAAAGCGGTGTCGATTTCGTCCAGCACGCAGAACGGCATCGGACGCATTTTGATAATCGCAAACAAGATTGCGATTGCGATAAGCGTTTGCTCGCCGCCCGAATAGGACGAAATGTTGAGCATGCGTTTTCCCGGGGGTTGCGCGTAGATTTCGATGCCCGATTCCAGCGGATTTCCGTTGGGATTTTCCACGATTTCCAACTTCGCGCGGCCACCGCCGAACAACGCCGTGAACGTTTCTTTGAAGTTTTCGTTGATTTCGTTGAAAGCGTCGGTGAATCTCGTCGTCATCTCGGTCGTCAAATCTTCGATGATTTTGATAAGGTCGGCTTTGCCTTTTTCGATGTCTTCGCATTGCGCCTTTTCGTTTTCAAAGCGTTCCGACACTTCCTTATATTCTTCGATCGCGTGCGGGTTGACGTCGCCCAAAGCGTTAATCGACTTTTTCAGGCGGCTGATATTCTGTTGCGCATCCTTGATTTCAAACTCTTCGTTCTTGAATTCAAGCGCGGTCTGATAAGTCAACTCATACTCTTCCCAGATATGCTCGTGCAGATATTTGATTTCGTTGTTGGTTTGTTCCAACCTGTTTTCTTCCTTAAAGCGTTTTTCTTTAAGGTCGTTAATGGTTTTGTTGAGCGTATCGCGCTTGCCGTCGATAACGGAAATTTCCTCGTTCGTGGACGCTTTCGTCGCCTTGAACGCGTTGAGTTTCCCTTCGATATCCTCGATTTTTCTTCTGTCGTCTTCGCTTATAGCCTTGCGTTTGCCTGCGTCTTCGATCTGTTTCAGACTTGCGCGGTTGGTCGTGAGCGACGCGGATATATCGAGGAGCAGATTGCTGATGCTCTGACATTCCTTTTTGAGTCGTGAAATGTCAAGGTCGGTCTGGTCGATATCGGTCTTGATTTTCGTCACGTCAAGGCGCACCGACATAAGTTTGTCGTTAAGTTCCGCCTGCAACTTTTTGTTTTCGTCGGAAACGGATTTGGACTGCGCGTTTTCGGCGTCGGCGTTTTCGCGCTGAGCCTTGATGTCGCTTTCCATTTTGTCGGCAAGTTTCAACTTTTCTTCGGTGTCGCGGACGATGTCCGAAAGGCTTTGGATTTCATCGGCTTGCGCCTTGATTTCGCTTTCTGACGCCTGAATGATTTCTTTGGATTTATTAAACTTTTCTTCGGTGACGGAAAGCTGAATTTTAAGCGCGGAGATTTCCGCCTCGGTGTCTTTTATCGTCTTTTCGGCAAGGACTTTTTCGCGTTCCGCCTCGTTGCACATTTGAACGATATTGTCAAAATCGCGGCGCGCTTTGTCCAAATTTGCCTTAATTTCGGCGATTTCGCGGTCTTTTGCCAAAATATTTGCAACGTCGGGTTTCCTGCTGCCGCCCGTGATCGCACCGTGCGCGGCGATAAAGTCGCCGTCAAGCGTAACTATCTTGAATGTATAGCGATACATCTTGGAAATGCCGATTGCGGTGTCAAGGTTGTTCACGACAAGCGTGTTCCCGAGCATGCCGCGGATAACCCCTTCGAACCTGCTTTCGTATTCGATAAGGTCGGCGGCAAAACCTATGACGCCGTGTTCTTTCAGCACGCGCATCTGGTCGGCGTCGGGTTTTCTACCCCTGATGACGTTGATGGGCTGGAAAGTAACCTGTCCGTAACCCTTGCGTTTCAAGAAGTCGATGATATATTTTGCGTCTTCTTCGTCATTCGTGACGATGTTGCGCAGCCCGTTGCCGAAAGCGACGTCCATTGCGACTTCCATGCCCTCGGGCGTTCTGATGATTTCCGCGACAAGCCCCTGCGACCTTCTTTTAAGTTCCGGATTGACCTTCATATCCGACATAAGAAGTTGAATCGCGCGGCCGAAACTGTCGTAACTTTCTTTCGCCTGCACCGCAAGCATATGCTTTGTTTCAAGCGCGGTGATGCGGTTTGTGAATTTATTTTTGTCTTCATTGAAACTTTTGAGGGTTTCGACGTTGTCAAAGTATGCGTTGTTCGCCTCGTTAAGTGTCATATCCAGCGACGCGATTTTGTTTTTTGCGACGGTGATATTGCCTTCAAGCACGGAATTTGCGACGTATTCTTCGTCAAGCGCCGCCTTTTTGTCCTTTAACGTGCCTTTCAAAAATTCAAGGCGTTTCGCGCTCATATCGCGCTCTGCGATGTATTTTCCGAGGTTCGCCTTGATATTTCCCAATTCTTCCGCGGTAAGCACAAGGTTTCTTTGCGAGATTTCCCTTGCTCTCTCGTCGTCGGAGAGTTTTTCGGTGACGGCGTTGTACTTTTCGGTAACGTCTTTGAGTTCCGCCTCCAACTTTTCAAGAGAGCCGGCTTTTACTTCCTTTTCGGTGACTTTATCGACAAGTTCCTTTGACTTCCCGTCAAGTTCTTCCTTTTTGATTTCTTCTTCCTGTTCCAGACGTTTGATTTCGTTGCTGACGGACAAGGCACGCTCTGCGTACAACTTACTTTCGCCCTCGGCAGTCGCAAGCCCGACGTTAAGTTTCAGAAGTTCCGAGTTCAGAACCGAAATTTCTTCGTCGATTTTTGCGATAATATCCTTATATTTCTCGTAATTAGTCTCGTTTTCCTGATATTCCTGTTCAAACTTCACGGTATCCAGAATGATTTTTTGGAGTTTTTCCGTGATGGCGTCGACAACGGACTTGTTGTTTTCGTAACGATAAATAAAGTAATTGATTTCGGCGTCTTTAAGTTCCTGATAAAGAGCGTTGTACTTTTCGGTCGCGCGGGCTTGTTTTGCCAGCGGTTCAAGCCGAAGTTCCAATTCGTGCAAAATGTCTTTTACGCGCGCAAGGCTTTCGTTGGCGCGGTCGAGCTTTCTTTCGGTCTCGTCCTTTTGCGCCTTGAAGTTGGCAATGCCCGCGGCTTCTTCAAAGATGCTGCGTCTGTCGATGGGTTTCGCCTGAATAATCTGCGCGACGCGACCTTGCCCGACGATGCTGTAACCTTCGCGGCCGATACCGGTGTCGTGCAAAAGCGTGATGACGTCTTTGAGGCGGCATTTCTGCTTGTTGATAAAGTATTCGCCGACGCCGCTTCTGTCGATTTTTCGTCCTAAAACCACGTCGTCCGACTCGATCGGGAAAATGCGGTTTTTGTTGTCGAAATACAAGTTGACTTCGGCGTACGACAATGAACGGCGCGCTTCCGTACCCTTAAAAATAACGTCGGTCATCGACTTTCCGCGCATCGCCGAGGGGCGTTGATCGCCAAGAACCCATTTTACCGCTTCCGCAACGTTGGATTTGCCGCAGCCGTTCGGTCCGACAATGACGGTGATACCGTCCTGAAAAGTAATTTCCGTCTTGTCTGCAAAGGATTTGAACCCCTGCAATTCCATTTTTTGAAAACTCACAAAAAATCTCCTATATCTTGTGATACCTGATTATTATAACACAAAATATAGGAGATTGAAAAGTAATTTAAGTCTCTTAAATTATTTATTCGTTATCAATTTTTTGTACGCGACTTTCGCCGCCATTTGTTGGGCTTCTTTTTTGCTGCCGCCCGCGCCTTTGCCCATTTCTTCGCCGTCGATATAGACGATAAATTCAAACTTTTGTTTTTGCAGCGCGCTTTCGTCGTTCAGTGCGTCCCCGTATCTTACGGCAAGCGAGTGTTTCCCCGCAAACTCGTTGAGCATCGACTTATAATCGTAAAAATTATTGTTGTTGCATTCGCTAAGCCTGATTTTCGGTTCCAGAAATTTCAGAATGAAATTTTTTGCGTTTTTGATGCCGCCGTCGAGGTAAATGCTGCCGACAATCGACTCAAACAAGTCGCTCATCACCGACGAATTGCGGTTTATGCCCATTTTCGTCTCGGATTCACCCATAATCAGAAACTCGTTAAGTCCTGTCTTTTTTATGGTTTCGGCAAGGGGTTTTTCGCTGACGATTGCCGCGCGCATACGGGTGAGTTGTCCCTCGTCAAACGACGGGTGTCGTTTCATCAACGCCTCGGCAATGACGAACGAAAGTATGCTGTCGCCCAAAAATTCAAGGTTCTGATATGAACGTTTTGTACCCTTTTTTACGCCACTATTGTGCGTAAAAGCGCGAATTAACAGGTTTTTGTCCTTAAATTTGTATCCGATGATGTCTTCGACTTCCGAAAAACTTTCAAGCATTTTCAACCTCGTAATCGGAAAGCGCGTCCCTTATCGCGCCGGTAATATCGCGCCGCGCAAGGTTTGCAGCCTGCAACAGCCCGACCGTAACCGAGCGAGCCTTGGAGCTTCCGTGGATTTTCACAACAACTTTATTTGCGCCCAGAAATACCGCGCCGCCCTTTTCGTTGACGTCCATAGTATGTTTCAGTTTTCTGAGTGCGGGTTTCAATAAAAGCGCGCCGATTTTCGCGCGGAGTCCTCCGGCGTTAATATTGTCTTTCAGCATTTTGAAAATGGAAAGTCCCGCGCCTTCCAGGCTCTTCAACGCGATGTTTCCGTTGAAGCCGTCCGCAACGACGACGTCGTATTTGCCGGAAATAATATCCCGCGCTTCCATATTGCCGAGAAAGTTCAGTTTGCTGTCTTTAAGCAACAAAAACGCCTCGTGATTGAGTTCCGAACCTTTTTTGTCTTCCGTGCCGTTTGACAAAAGCGCGACTCTTGCGTCGTTTTTTCCCGTCGTGATTTTGTAATACGCGTCCGCCATAATCGCAAAATGCAAAAGGTTTTGCGGCTTGCAGTCTACGTTCGCGCCGCAATCGCACAGCACCACGCCTTCGTTATTGCCGTCGACAGTCGGAAGCAACGCCGCCATTGCGGGACGGGATATCCCTTTGATTCTTCCGATTTTCAGAAACGCGCCGGTAAGCAACGCGCCCGTCGAGCCTGCCGACACGCTGCCGCCGATATCATCGCGGTTTTTCAGCGCGTCAAAGGCTTTCACCATACTACTTTCGGTTTTTTTGCGGATTGCGTCGGTGGGTACGTCGTCGTTCGTAACGACGTCTTGCGCGTCGATGATTTCGATGCGGTCGGAATTTCTCGTGACAAGCGTTTTCAGAACGTCTTCCTTTCCCGTAAGCACGAGAGAAAGGTCCGAGTCGTTGTCAAGTGCGTCAAGCGCGCCTTTTACTATTTCTTCCGGGGCGTTGTCGCCGCCGTAACAATCAAGTACGATTTTTGTCATAAATACCCTTGTTTTTCTTAATTTATCAATTAAAAACAGTATATCATATTCAAAATGCGTAAGCAAGCGATTTATTATATGCAAGACCTTCGCGTGCGTTTACGACGTTTTTCGACAATATTCGTTTTTACGGTAAAAAAATAACCCCGCGTATGCGGGGTTAAAACTTTTTTTTAATTAAGCGTTCAATGCTGCTTTTACTTTTTCGCAAAGAGCGGTGAAAGCGGGCGCGTCGTTGACGGCGATGTCTGCAAGAACCTTGCGGTTAAGGTCGATACCTGCGACTTTCAAACCGTGAATGAGCGTGCTGTAAGACATATCGTTCATACGAGCGGCTGCATTGATACGAGCAATCCAAAGTTTACGGAAATCGCGTTTTTTGGCTTTACGTCCGACGTAAGCGTAGTTTTGCGATTTCATAACAGCCTGGCGAGCTACGCGGTAAAGTTTGGACTTGCCGCCCCAGTAGCCTTTGGCTTGTTTCAAGATTTTTCTGCGTTTTTTAACGGCGTTGACGCCTCTTTTAATTCTCATATTCTATACCTCCGACTTAGTACGGCAATTGACGTTTGATGTTGTTGGCGACTTGTCCTTCAAGGTAGTAACCTTTTCTCAAATTGCGCTTTCTTTTGGTGCTTTTCTTTGTTAAGATGTGCCTTCTGCCCATTTTGCTGCTTTTAACCTTACCGGATTTGGTAACGGTAAAACGCTTGGCGACAGTAGTTCTGGTTTTTTGTTTAGGCATATTTCTGTCCTCCAATGATTATATAAAGTTATTACTTTTTGTTGTTGACGGGACTTATCGTCGTGGAGATGATACGTCCTTCGAGTTTGGCGGGGTTATCCCCCTTGTAACTGCCTTCTTCCAGCATTTGCAGGAATTCGGAAACGACTTCGAAAGCGAGGTCGGAATGTTGCATTTGTCTGCCTTTTAAGCGCAAAGCGATTTTGATTTTGTTGCCTTTTGACAAAAACTTTGCGGTCTGGTTGGCTTTCGTTTTCATATCCCCGACGTCGATTGTCGCCGAAAGTTGAATTTCTTTAAGTTCGACAACGCTTTGTTTTTTGCTGTCCTCTTTTTCGCGCTTTTTCTGGTTGAAAAGATATTTTCCGTAATCGATAATTTTGCACACGGGCGGAACGGCAGTCGGTGAAATTTTCACAAGGTCAAGACCTTGGTCGGCTGCGAGTTCAAGAGCGCTTCTGCTGGACATAATGCCAAGCATCTCGCCGTTTGAGCCGATAACCCTGATTTCAGGATCGCGGATTTGCTCGTTAATTTGCGTGGATTTATCCGGTTTTATAAAATTATCCTCCTTGCGCCAAGCGCATTATAATGCAAAAAAAGGTAGTTTCCGCAAACAGAAACTACCCTTACAAAAGATTGACTTTTTAGTAAGAACCGGTGAGCCTGATTGCTGTCGGTGAGAAAGGTAATTTCTACTTGCGGACTAATAATATCAATATTATATTTTATTGTCAAGCAATTTTGAACTTATTTATCCAAAATTTCCAGAAGTTTAAGGTCGATTTTGGTCTTGTCGCCCTCTTTCATAACCTTGATGACTTCCGCTTTTACTCTGTCGCCGATGTTCACGACGTCTTCAACCTTTTCGACGCGCTTGTCGGCAAGTTTCGAAATGTGAATCATGCCGTCTTTGCCGGGAGCGATGTTGACGAATGCGCCGAATTGAAGGATACGCACGACGGGACCTTCAAACACGTCGCCGACCTCGGGATCTTTCGCGATTGCAAGGACGATTGCCTTTGCGCGTTCTGCGCGGTCGATGTCTTCGCAAGCGATAAATACCATTCCGTCGTCGCTGATGTCGATTTTGACGCCGGTTTCGTCGATGATCTTGTTGATGACTTTTCCGCCGGATCCGATGACGTCTTTAATCTTGTCGGGATCGATGTTGAAGCGGATAATCTTGGGCGCGTATTTCGAAAGTTCTTTCTTAGGTTCCGCGATGCATTCCGCCATCTTGTTAAGGATGAAGAGCCTGCCCTGACGAGCCTGTTCCAAAGCGGTGCGAAGGATTTCTTCGTTGATGCCCTTAATCTTGATATCCATCTGGATTGCGGTGATACCGTCTTTCGTGCCGGCAACCTTGAAGTCCATGTCGCCAAGGAAGTCTTCAAGTCCTTGAATATCGCTCATGATAGCGACTCTGCCGGTTTCGTCGTCCTTGATAAGTCCCATTGCGATACCTGCGACGGGAGCCTTAATAGGTACGCCTGCGTCTTCAAGAGCCATCGTGCTGCCGCATACGCTCGCCATAGAAGTCGAGCCGTTGCTGCTCAGAATGTCCGATACCGTACGGATTGCATACGGGAATTCGAGTTCGTCGGGAAGGACGGGTTCAAGCGCGCGTTCTGCAAGTGCGCCGTGTCCGATTTCGCGACGTCCGGGCGATTTTGCGGGTTTCGCTTCGCCGGTCGAATACGGGGGCATGTTGTAGTGATGCATATATCTCTTGTAATTGTCGTCGTCAAGACCTTCGAGCTTCTGCACTTCGGAAATCGTGCCGAGCGTGCAAGTCGTCAAAGCCTGGGTTTGTCCGCGTGTGAATACCGCGCTGCCGTGAACTCTCGGCAAAATGCCGTGTTCGCACCAGATAGGACGAATTTCGGTGAGCGAACGACCGTCGGGACGGATACCTTTGTCAAGGATTTTCGCGCGGACTTTGACTTTCTTCAAAGCGTAAAGCGCGTCGCCGACAGAACTTAAATCGTCGGGGAAAATGTCTGCGAAGTGTTCAATCGCTTCTTTGTTAAGAGCGTCGTCGCGGGCTTCGCGTTCGGTACGGTCAAACGTATCGAGGACGTAATCCATCTTTTTGTCTGCCCACTCGAAAACAGCCGCTTTGACTTCGTCGCTGGGGAGATAAAGATGAACTTCCTGTTTTGCTTTTCCGCACGCTTCCTGAATACCTTCGATCCAGGTGATGATTTTCTTGATTTCTTCGTGGCCGAACAGGATTGCGTCAAGCATTTCTTTTTCGGAAATGATGTTTGCGCCCGCCTCGACCATCATGATTGCGTCTTTCGTTCCCGCAAGGCTCAGATGGAGCTTGCTCTTTTCGCGTTCCGCGGGCGTGGGGTTGATGATATATTTGCCGTCAACGTATCCGACGACGACCGACGCCGTGGGGCCTGCGAAAGGAATGTCGGAAATGCTGAGCGCGATCGAGCTGCCAAGCATGCCGAATACCTCGGGCGGGATTTCTTTGTCAACCGAAAGCGCGGTTGCGACGACTGCGACGTCGTTCAAGCAGCCCTTCGGGAACAAGGGACGAATGGGACGGTCGATAAGACGCGACGTAAGTATCGCCTTATCGGAAGGTCTGCCTTCTCTCTTTTTGAAGCCGCCGGGGGTTTTGCCCACTGCGAACATTTTTTCTTCGAAGTCAACGCCGAGAGGGAAAAAATCGATTCCGTCACGGGGTGTTTTTGCCATCGTAGCATTGGTAAGGACGACGGTTTCGCCGCATCTTATGAGACAACTGCCGTTTGCCTGACCGCAGTACGCGCCGATTTCAACGGAGACTTCGCGTCCGCCGATTTCGGTTTTGAAAATTTTTCTTTCCATATACTCTGTCCTCCAAAGACTTCCGCAATTCCCGCAAGAAGTCCAAATTTACGTTTTTAATGTTATTTTCAAAAAAAACGGGGCGCAAAAGCACGCCCCGAAAAAATTACTTTCTGAGTTCCAACTTCTTAACGATAGCGCGGTATCTTTCGATGTCTTTGCTTTTAAGATAGTTGAGCATGTTGCGGCGTTGACCGACCATCATCAACAAACCTTT
>ERZ780218.1886-NODE-1886-length-11318-cov-21.816656_pt1 | contig 11318 bp, 7 predicted proteins | sample MGYA00510975_ERZ780218 | MGnify/ENA primary metagenome ERZ780218 (study PRJEB29588, sample SAMEA2152063) | human gut metagenome | biome: human gut; feature: human-associated habitat; material: faeces | place: Denmark | collected 2008/2010 ...
TGGGGCACTTTTTAAATGTTGTTCCGGGTCCCTTTTCAAGTGTTAGCTACAGTATGCGAAAGCCGTCTTTCTCAAAGCGCATTTCTTCGGGCAGAAGTTCAAGGTGCTGAAAGTGGACAAGACGCTGGTGGACTACTACACCAAACTGTCGGACTTCCACGCCCAGTTCCGTGCCATCGGTACGAACTACAATCAGGTCGTTAAAGAGTTGCGCATCCACTTTTCGGAGAAGAAGGCGATGGCGTTGCTCTACAAACTGGAGAAACATACCATCGATCTTGTGAAGTTGAGCAAAGAAATTGTGGAACTTTCAAGGGAGATATACGTTAAGTGGGAGCAATCTAAATCCGACTAATATGGCATCGGTCAAGGTCAAGTTCCGCCCATCCACCGTGAACGGCAGGGAGGGTACACTCTACTATCAGGTTATCCACAACCGTGTGTCAGACAGATAAACACCGAGTATAAACTTTTCGATTCGGAATGGGACTGTCATTCCGAAACGGTTATTTTGCATCATCTATCAACAGAACAAGAGCGGAACAACTATCTGCTTTCAATTGGTTCGCGTATCAAGTGGGACAAGGAGAGTTTGAACAAAGTCATACACACGTTATCCCAATCCGGCACATTTGTAACAGATGATGTAGTCATGCGCTTTCATAAAAACAGGCAAGAACTATCGTTCAACGCTTACATCAGCCAGCAGATAGCAAGACTGAAATGTTTGGGGAAGATACGCACCTCAGAAACCTACACAGCTGCCCTCAGAAGTTTCAGCGGTTTTATGAATGACACGGAGGTCTTGTTTGACCAACTTAATACGGATTTACTGGCAGAGTACGAGGCCTATTTGAAAGGCAGGGAAAATGCGCCTAACACCATATCGTTCTATATGCGTATTCTGAAAGATGTCTATAACCGTGCGGTGGAGGATGGATTGATGGAGCAACGACATCCGTTCAAGTCTGTCTATACCGGAGTGGAGAAAACCATGAAGCGAGCCTTGTCTCTCAATAACATCAGGCGTATCAAAGGACTTGACTTGTCATTGAAACCAAGTCTTGACTATGCCCGTGATATGTTCCTGTTCTGTTTCTATACAAGGGGAATGTCGTTCATCGACATGGCTTATCTGAGAAAGAAGGACTTGCAGAATGGCACTCTTTCCTATCGCAGACGGAAAACGGGGCAGCAGTTGTTCATTAAATGGGAAAGGTGTATGCAAAAGATTCTTGACAAATATCCGATAAATGAAACTGAATACCTCTTGCCTATCATTACAAAACATGATGAAGATTATCGGAAACAATACACCAACGAACTTCATCGGGTAAACCATCTGTTGAAGAAAATCGGAAAGAAGTTGGATTTGCCAATACCCTTAACGATGTATGTCGGTCGGCATTCGTGGGCAAGTATTGCCAAAAGCCGTAATGTGCCTATCTCTGTCATCAGTGAAGGCATGGGACATGATTCTGAGAACACTACGCAGATTTACCTTGCATTGCTGGATACCACTGTTGTGGACAAAGCCAATAAGAAAATATTGGATTTGCTGTGAAATAGTAGATGTTTTGCGAATTAGTCCAACGCTTACCAAGAGACGGATATTATAATGCAAAGTTACGCAAAATAATGATTTTCAGGTCATAAAACACAAGAAATCTTGCCGATTTCTAAGTTTTTGTTTTGCAAAGAATACCGGATGTTTTGCGAAAGTTATTCTTATAATAGCTAAACACAACTATATATCAATAAGATAGGACAGTTCGTCCGTCTCTTGGTAAGAGAATAAAACTTAAACTAACAAGAATATGGAATTATTGCTAAAACATATATTAACAGGAAATAATAATCCACCTCAAGGAAGTATCAGTTTTGATTCTTCTGACCATATACGTTTTCAGAACGGACAGAATGTTTCTGGGCATAATTATGGATGTAACCGCCGTCTTGTGATTGAAAAGAATATTCAGGGCGGTGAAGGTTACACAGTTTCGATATACAATATGGACGGGATGCATCCGCTGTGGCAAAACAATGTACAAATGGCCCCCAAACGGATGAAGATTATCAATGTGGATGGAAATGTCGTAGAATTACGAGGCTATGGTCTTGATGAAAACGCATTGGCAATGGGTGCGCCATTGGAAGCTGCATCGTTTGAGAATTATGGAGTTGCGTTGATGATAGAAGATGATAAGATTGTCCGTGCGCAACTTGACATATTTGATAGAAATGTTAGTATAGTATATCTACAATAATCTTTTAATCTTATGGCAGAATTAGATTTAAGACAAGGCACATCAAACATTTACAGCAACGTTGAAGATAGTGAAGCTCTTCCTTTGTTTGTAAGATTCACTAATGATGATGCCGAAAAACAAAACAAGTTAGGCGCAATAACATTTGATGAAATTGTTTCTAATTTATCTGGAGTACATATATGCAGTTTTATTCACCGTCAACACAAAGGGCGCAATAAAATTATAGATGAAATTGCCATAAAAATAGAAGGCGTTGATATTTGTGTGACAGCCCAATTGTCACAAGACGAATGTACTCTTCGCTTCCCTCATTTTACTCAAAAGAACATGGTACTTCCTGAAGAAGATAATCAATATGTCGCAAGGAAGTGCGAAATAAGATTTGTTGATTATTATGAAAATTCATTCAAGTTAATCAATGGAGCTGGAACATATTGGGTTATAAACAATCATCAAATCATCGATTTCTATAAGCAATGTCTTTCATTGCCGATTCCTCCAATTGAAATTCAAATAGAGGAAGATAAGGAGATGTGGCAAGCTTATCTTGATGGTCTAAATGCCATTCTTGAGAATAAACGTGACCTTATCAGAGTTCAGTCGGTCAGCAAGCAAAAAAACGGTTCGCTACGATTGGACTTTGACATGGAGAGCTATGCGCAAAACCTAAAGAATGCCATATTTGAGGAGTTAAATGGGAAGTGCGAACAGAAGGCCCAAATCTGCATTGAGGACGGAGAATGTTTAATATCTTTCGATAGTTACCAGACAATATCGGATGATACAATAGACAACATCAAAACAATAGGCAGAGATTATTGCTATTCCGCTGAAGCAACTCCTATGAATACTGTAAGCGGATCAATCGCCATTGTTTCAGACCAAGATGAATTGAATGAGATAGTTGCATTAATTGACAAGGAACTTGTGAATTTCGGTGAAGTTATAGAGAAAGATGAAAATGGCGAGTTCCATTTGGATAATGATAAATCTGCTGAAATTTTAAACAAAATTGTTGATACTCATTATCATGGGATTGCTACAGTGGTAAACACGACAAAGATAGTTATGCCACTTTTGCCTACAGAAGATTCAGTTGACATTGAGATGTTGAAAGGATATCTTCCAGAACAAGTTCAGATAAAACCACACGGAAAGCATTTTGTGGTTTCGTCAAAACGGCCTCTAGATGTAAATTTGGAAATATTCTGCAACATGAAATTCTCAAGTTGTATGGTGAATATTGTTCCCAACCAAATAGATACAGATATTCAAATTGAAGGAGCAACAATAAAAAATAACGCATATTCTTGGATTATCAATGACTGTAACGAGCTTCGAACTGTCGGTCGGTTATTTAATGAGGTTCGTAAACGTTATCCAGACCAATATGTAAAGAGCACGTTCTTTTACGCTTTTGCACCACAGATTAACAAAAATGTATTACAAGAGTTAAAGCTCAATTATTATGGAAATCCTTCCATCGTAATTGATATACCTCGTTCTTGTGTTATCTTCTCTCCTAAGTCGAAAGAGGACTATAATATAACAAAAGATACTTTCTTTGAACAACTGGATTCTTCCATTAATGCTACTGCACCAGAATACAGTCCTACTGCTAAAATAGATTTTCTTTGTGAGGATGAAGAATACAGACGCAGTGTGTTTGAAAGAGTCAATGCTGCTTTGTCTGATAAAAGAAGTAAATTCACAGAGAATAAACTTAGTCGTGATGCGAAACAATTGACGTTTGAGTTCGCATTTGAAGATATTGATGAGCGTGATGAGATAGAAAGAATTCTTCAAGAATCGTTGGCTTCAATACATGGCATTAAAATAATTTATGATGATGGCAACAACAAGGGTGTTACAAATTGGTCGTTGTCAGAAGATCCTTCGCTTTTACAGGAATTAGAGCGTAAATTACAATCGGACTTCCGTAATGAAAATGTTAATTACATTAATGGAAAAGAATACGATAAATTAAGTGATGTTGATGAGGAAGAATTGAATTTCAGTCGCTACTCAAAAGCCACTATCGTTAAACGGAAGAGACAGGCATACTTGAAAAGCAATAGTTACAATTTAGGTTCTTGTATTCGCAGATGTCGAGATTATGCAATAATAGATGTTGACAATGAAATGATGGAAACTATGCGGAGCAATGAATTACGCATTTCAGCAGGAGATTACATACAGTTCCCTGCAATGGGTGAAACGATGGAATTAATGCGTCAAAGCGTTGCTATGAATCGTATATTAAAGCCTGCTAACAAATACAATCAAAGCCCGATAAATCCCAATTTACCAAATTTCATTTTTGACCCGAAATATGCAGCTGAAACTGTTGTCAACATAGAGGAAGCCAAAGAAGATATCCGTTCTCATAAAATTGGGAATCTAAACGAAAGGCAACTTGAAGCAGTGACAAAGTCTGTTCTTGCAAAAGATCTGGCACTAATTCAAGGGCCTCCAGGAACAGGTAAAACAACAGTAATTGCAGAGATTATTTGGCAAGAAATTCGAAGAAATCCAGATTGTAGGATTTTGTTGACTTCTCAAACAAATCTTGCGGTTGACAATGCTCTTGAACGTCTACAAGGACAAGCCGGCATAAGACCTGTACGAATTGGCAAGCCAGAAAAACTGGAACCAGAAGGACGGCGTTTCTCTTTACCTATAATACGGAGTTGGACAGAAGGTAGAGATAAGTATTCTGTCAGAGATGATTTAGTTCTTGATACAGCAGATAATGCATCAAAGATGTGGATTGACCGCATTGTAAATAAAGTTTCAAATGACCCGAAATATGCAGATGCTGTAGGTGCATGGAAAACAGAACTTATAGAAAAAGACAAGTATTCACGAACAGAATTTAGCCGATTGTATAGAAGTAATGTCAATCTTGTTGCTGCCACATGTAGTATTTGTGGTTCGCCAGACTTCTTCTATTCATATGTTGATATATTCGGAGAGTGTAGTCGCAACAATATGTTTTTTGATGTTGTGATAATGGATGAAGCCAGTAAAGCAACTCCTCTGGAAATGGCAGTACCTCTTGTGTTAGGTAAGAAGATTATCGTTATTGGTGACCACAAACAGTTGCCTCCAATGATGGACGAAAACACTATTGATAGTGCTTTGGAGAAAATCGGAAAGAAAGATTTAGCAGAAAAATTACAAAAAGCTGAATCTCAATTCAAGAGATTGTTTGAAGCTGCAGCAAAAGTCCGTAAAACAGTTGTAGCGACTCTTGATACCCAGTATCGTATGCATGAGCAAATTATGAATACTATTAAGCAGTTCTATCAGGAAGAATTGGCTGCAACAGGCGGTTTGAAATGCGGTATAGTTGAGTCTATGGATATACCAGACTTGAAGAATAAGGGTAGCCGTTGGCATGGTATCTCGATAAATCCTATCATTAACCCAGAGACTCATGCTGTTTGGATTGATGTTAAAACTCCAGAAACCGCTTTGAATCCTGGTTATAAGAATGAAGGAGAGCTTAAAGCAATAGATTTGGTTCTAAAAGTACTTGAACAAGCTGATGGGTACAAAGAGTTCCAGAATTCACAAACAAAACCTGAAGACAAAGAAATAGGAATCATAACATTCTATAGCGCACAAAGTCGAGAAATAAAGAAAAAATACAAAGGTCGTGCTTATAGAATGGATGTTGTTGACCGTTTTCAAGGTATGGAGCGCAATATCATTATTGTTTCTACGGTTCGTAGCAATGCAAAGAACAATATTGGATTCGCAAAGGAAATAGAACGTATAAACGTTGCTTTTTCTCGTGCCAGACGATTGCTAATTGTCGTGGGAAACAAACGGCAATTTGAGAGTAATAACAATTACGCAGCTTCAATAGCAAATATGGAAACTGTAAGTGTTGAACAATTAAGAGATGCCATAAGATGAAAAAGATAAAAAAACAATCTAAGAAAGTTGCTCTTAAAAAAGTGCAGGAGCCAATCGGAACCCGAATTGCAAAGGCTGTCTATACAGTAAAGAAGATTTCGGAAAGAATTTTTGGCTATATTTCTTATGATATAAAGTTTGTTAAAGCGACTTACACGGGCAAGACTCAACGCCCTGCCAAGATTACTGCAATAGAAAAGGGTATCGTTGGCATCTTGCTGGTTGATGAAACAGCTTCCTTTGAAAGAATAGGAACAATTCTTGGTCTTGATGTAGTCAACGACAAAGCGGAACAAGCAATCTTGCGTACAGCAATAGCAACATTGCAGAGTTTCAATGCCATAGAAGGCGATGACAGTTGCTTGGCTTTGACTGATGGTGGACGTGCTTATGCTGAAAAAGGAGAACGTCCTGATTCTTACACAAAATCCTTTGATATACTTATTGACACCGCACATCCAACATGGTTGAACATAAAAAACTGCTTAGGAGATAACGTAAAGGCTATAGAAGAAATAAATACTCCATGCGATAATCTGAATCTGGATTTGGAACAGATAAAGGCTTATGCGGAATATCAGGCACAAGATGTACATTATCCACAAAACAGGTATCTTCTTGAAAGTGCAACATGGAACGAAGGACATGAAGCATCTTATAAAATTTATGTTTGTTTCGTACAAAACGTAGCAACAAATGAAGTGCGAACATTTGTTTATGATGAAAAGCAAGAGGGATTGAACGAACTCATTGCTGAGCAAATAAACAAAGATGATAACTTGAAAGCCGAACTTCTTTCCAATTGCATTCGTATGGAATGCGAGAATAATGAAGATACAGAAGTTTTGGAGGGTGAAGCTGTTGATGCTGCTATCGCTGAAATTCCTGTAGAATTGAAGGAGGCTGAACAGCAAATGATTAAGGAAGAAGAGGATGCTGAAAAGACAATAGAAAATTTAGAAGAAAAGCGATCTGTTTCTGTTCGGAAAACGTCTAGTAAAGACCGTTTGCACAAAAAAGCATTGTACGATTCTTTGTCATTTGAAATTGAATTACAAAAGATTTTCAAAGAAGACAATCCCGATGAAATTTGGCTTATAAGTCCATGGATTAAAGGTGTAGAAAAAAACAAGCACTCTGTTTTTGTTAATCAAAGAGGTCCGGAAATTGAAAGGTTTTTACAAGACGAGAACAAACGTGTTTTTGTCGCATATTCTGCACCAAGTCAAACAAAATCAGGAAAAGTAAAAATAGATGAGCATGGAAATGTGATAAAAAACATAGACGATGACGTTTTACAACTTGCTATAACATTAGAAGAGCAATATACCAATTTCTTCTTTGTGGAATTACCGGAGTTCCATGTTAAAAACGTCATTGAGGTGAAAGCTGACCAACAAATACTGTTTACTGGAAGTTTTAATGTCTTATCATTTTCTGTTTCGCAAGAACAGACTCATATAAGAAGAGAAGAAATGACTTTGGCCCATTATAGTGTCGCCAAGAAAAAGTATGTTGACTACTTATATGAATTTGCTGAGATATATGCAGAACGAATCAAAAAACAAATTGTGACTTTGGATGATTCTTTGGTATCAACTTACAAAAACGAAAGGCTTGATTATTTTCTAATGACAAATAATCAAGAGATTCATAAGCTATTCCTGCCTATTGAAGAACTCTTGGAGGAAAAATCGATAGCTAATACCAAACGTGAATTAAAGCAGAAACTCGCTAAACTTGACCAAGAACTTGTTGCAGCTTCCAATACATTTGGGCTAAATCTTAAAGATAAGAAACGTATTGAAAGCTCATTGGCAAACATTGAGATAGAAATGAAGAATAACAGCATTGATGACCCGGCTATGATGGAATTACTCAATAACAATAAGGATTTGTTGGGTAAGATTCGTGAAAAGAAGATTTTCCCTAGTCATGGCAAAGAATCTTATGCAAAGAATGCCACAACAACAGAGAACAAGACTACTGTTGAAAAGAAAGAATCATCAATAGATACGTTAGATAAAAACCCTGAAGCTACAGAGGATGAATTAGCATTATATATAGCAAGACTAAGTCAATCATTTATAAATAGAGAAATTGGGAAGCAAGCACTAAATACATCATTAAAAGAACTTATAAAGAATCCTAAATTAGTGGATTTATTAGAAGTTATCTCCGTTGTATCGTCTAAAAACAACAACGAAGCTTTTGATTTATCTCTTGGTATTAAAGGTTATTTGTTCAAATTTCCAACTTTATTTAGAAAGCGAGAACTATTTGAAGCTGTTCAGAAAAGCTCAAGCAAAAAATGGTTACTTGTATATCCAACAAATATCAATTCTATAGTAAATAAACTATTGTAGTATGTCTAGATTTGAATCTTCCAGATTTGTTCGTAATCCAAAAGTAATGCATGTGGATGTACTGAAGTCTGCGTGTGATACTTTAGGGTGGACATATCGTGTGATTGATAATGAATTGTTAGTCACCGATGCAAAGCAAAGTGCAAAGTCGTATGGCGAATTTGCAATAAGGTTGAATCTTACAACAAACGAGGTTACATACAATACTTATTATATGCCAAATGCAGCACAGAAGGTTGAAGAACTGCAAAATCAGTTTTATGCTCTCAATGCTGCATACGCAAAAAAATCTCTCATTCAGGAATTCAAGAAGAGGGGATTTAACTACAAACCCAACGACCATTTCACACCCTCTACCGAGGAAATTTACTGTTTCTTTATGGTTGGTCGTTCAAAAGACAAGAACGAAGACGAACCTGTGGCTCAGATAAAATTCACCATTTTGAAAGATGGTACAATTGTTACTGATTCAGATTATTTGCCAAATGATGTAAACGAACGTGCGCATGATGCTATGGATGTGTTGGAACAATTGCTCGGCAACAAACGAGTTATGACAAAGAAACCTGTACCTTCCAAGTATCTAAGCAAAATGAAACCACGTAGAGTGACAACCCAAACAATTGAGAATAAGTAATGGAAGCAATATACGGAAAAATAAAGGATATGCTTAATGCATATTATCCGGTACTATATCTTACGAGTTTTGAATATGAGCGTACCAAACAAAAGATAGACGGAATCATAAACTCATTGCGATCGGAGAAAAAAGAGGTTCGTCTTTTCAAGTGGAATTGTGTTGAGGGATTAAATCTGATTACGGTTGAAGGTCAGCACCAATATCTCGGAGAAGAATACGATGATGCAGAAATGGTATTGAAATTCATCTATAATGACAAGGAAATATCGAAAGATATATTTGTGTTGGAGGATTTCAGCAATTACATTGAAGAAGAGAAAGTGAAGTTCTATGTTCGCTCTATTGCAGAACGAGCAAAGCATACAAATACTCATGCAATACTCCTTTCTGCTGTATATAAACTACCCATTGAACTTGAAAAATATGTTACTGTCTTAAACATTCCATTACCAGACCGACTTGATATGGAACGGACATTGGTTCAAGTGGAGCGACAATGTAAAATCAACCTCAGTGTTGAAATGCGAAACCGAATGGTAGATGCAGCTCTCGGCATGACTTCTATGGAAGCAGACCTCGCTTTCTGTCTTGCAGCCGTAAAGGATGATTTGGGAGAGAATGCACCTTATACTGTATCATCAGAGAAGGAACAGATTATTCGTAAGTCAGGTATTCTTGATTATTTCCCCAAGAATGAGAATTTGAAAGATGTCGGAGGAATGGAAGTTCTCAAAGACTGGCTTTTCAAAAGGCAGAAAGCGTATGAGAAAAAAGCAAGAGACTTTGGTCTACAAGAACCAAAAGGATTGCTTTTGCTTGGTGTTCCAGGTTGTGGTAAAAGTCTGACAGCAAAAACAATTGCTTCTTATTGGAATATGCCATTGCTTAGACTTGATATAGGCAAAGTCTTCCAAGGATTAGTTGGAAGCAGTGAAGATAATATTCGTAAAGCTATTGCAACGGCAGAAGCTGTTGCACCGTGTGTATTGTGGATTGATGAAATTGGAAAAGGTTTGAGTGGAGTGCAATCAAGTGGTGCAACCGATGGCGGTGTAACTTCAAGAATATTTTCAACAATCCTTACATGGATGCAAGAAAAAACATCTCCTGTGTTTGTTGTTGCAACGGCAAATAATATCAATCTTCTTCCTCCTGAGTTGCTCCGTAAAGGACGATTTGATGAAATTTTCTTTGTTGACCTTCCTAACGAAGAGGAACGCAAGAAGATTTTTGAAATTCACCTTGCAAAAAAGAATCAGAATTCACAATCCTTCCCGATGGAGATGCTGAGTAGGAAAACGGAAGGATTCAATGGTGCAGAAATTGAAGAGTGCATAAAAGAAGCAATGTTCGTAGCATATGTTGATAATCCTGAATCCCCTGTATTAAAGGCGAGTCATTTGGTGGATGCAATCAGCAAAACAGTTCCTTTGTCTACAACAATGAAGGAACAGATTTCCGCATTACGACAATGGGCTTCAACTCGTGCTAAAAATGCTTCAGTAGAAACACCTATAATGCAGCGCAAAGAAATGCCAATATTGTTGACTCGACCAGAGCTTGATATAGAACGTTCATTTGACATTAAACAATAATAAAAATGGCATTCAACAAAAAATAATATAATTGAATGGTGTTTTTATACACAATGGAATTTTAGGCTCAAATATTTTATTACCTTTGCAAATGAGAAAGCGTTCTTTTGAGTTAATGCAAAATGAAGCGGAATATAGAGCTTTGCTTGTTTCTAAATCGTTACCTATCAAGAAATAAGTTCTTGCAAGGTATTCATTTTCAATGAAGAATGAGATTTAAAATGTCTTGCCTGATGCCAGCTTATATGCTTGTCTATTCCGGCTCTTTTTACCCAACGCTTAACCGATTTGCAGCAGCTTTCGTATGTAGGCAAATCGAATATCAAACAGTTTTTATCTGCTGGGGCTTCACCAATGATAGACAATAGACCGTCATTCAGAGGAATAACCACGCCACTACTGGCAGAATGTCCCTTTGTCTTGCTTTGCTCAAACTTTAATAACCGATTAGCGTAATCTACATTTTTGTAGGTAAGGTCTTTTACATCACAGAAACGCAAACCACTGTATAAACAGAAGATAA